>Ga0123354_10001127_pt1 | contig 31136 bp, 10 predicted proteins | sample TergutLab28metaG_2_FD_97872 | JGI IMG/M metagenome (GOLD analysis project Ga0123354, IMG submission 97872) | Labiotermes labralis P4 segment gut microbial communities from Petit-Saut dam, French Guiana - Lab288 P4 | ecosystem: Host-associated > Arthropoda: Insects > Digestive system > Gut ... | reverse complement strand
TCTCTATCCTGGGCCAGCCCAATCCAGTCCATATACCCCCATCCCACCTCCTGGAGATCCATCCTAATATTATCCACCCATCTACGCCTAGGTCTCCCCAGTGGTCTCCTTCCCTCCGGTTTCTACGCTGTAGGAAATACCATGGGCAGATTCAGAGCTTTAAATGTACACATACTGGACTGTACACTCTACTATTGTTATACATTATAACAGAATAACCTAAATTAGTTAATTACTTTAAAATTTTTAATTAAAACTCTAATAGACCGGAATTTTCATCTGAATTAATGGCATATTCAAATACAAAAGCTTTTAAATGTGACTTGAACGTCGGGTTGCCTAAACTCAATACTATTAACAGAGGAGTCTTAATTAAAATCCAAAGCGGTAGTAATATACTGGGGGAGTCCCCAAAGCAAGTGCCACGTGGGGGACGCTGTGTCTCCGGTTATATTGTTATTTGTTCTGCTTTTATTCACGTGGCTTTGTGGGAATTTAATGGCCATTTCCATATGGTTATTGGAAATGAACTGATGCAAACGATGGTTTCAGTAGAACTGAGATTTAGCAGGGGCTTGCTTGCTTTCATTGCAGTTCATGTAGTGCAATATACCTTCCGCCGAAGAAGTTGGTTGAAGCCGTAAAGCTTCTGATTTGCATTAGGGAGGAGCTTGGACAGAATTTCTGGCGTAGTATTATCTGTTCTGAATAAGGATGTTTGTGAATATTATCAATTCCTTCAGCTGAATGCCAGTGCAGCCTTCAAATTGAGCCGCGATTGATTCCTTCCACATCCTCTACAGTCTGTTATTCACCACTCTTTGTGCAATTCGACGCTGCATGGTTTGAACTGCTGATGGCGTCGTTGAGTGAACCACAACTAAAATGATTTGTGGGTCTGTGTAGCGTGTGACGTGTAGTGCTAATGAAGTTCTCCATTTAGAACAAGAGAATCTGGGATCGATTATGATTTATCTGTTCAGGTCATGTGACGATGAAAGGTTTGGGCCTATGATCGCAGTTTGACGATGAAGTGGTCGTCCGTGTTGCGTTGAAAGTGTCAAATCAACTATTAAAGTTTGGTGTTAAGAAGTTCGAATTTATAATAGCCGGTACCTCGACATACGAGTAGGTTCGAACAGGACACCTTTCAGGTCCACGTCGCTTGGGCTCAGCCTTGGATGTCGAGTTAGAAATTATTATTATTGAATAATATAATGTAATTATATAAAATGCCTATCACGGCGGTCGCGCGGTCTAAGGCGTGGGTCTGTGGCCACTCGCTTGCTGGGATTGCAGGTTCGAATCCCGCCGAGAACATTGGTGCCTGTCGTGAGTGTTGTGTGATGTAAGATGGAGGTCTCTGTGACGAGCCGATCACTCGTCCAGAGGAGTCCTACCGAGTGTGGTGTGTCTGTGTGTGATCTCGCAACCGCAACATTTAGGTTTAGGTCCATCAGGGCTGTCCAGCCATGAAAAATTACATAACTATAATTATTGTGTGTTAATAATAATAGTTTCTAACATGACAGCCAAGACTCGAGCCACGCTGGTAAGAGCAGTGATTATTATTATTATTATTATTATCATCATCATCATCTCCTTTATGCAGGGTATTTATACTTATATTCCTGAGACAAACTATGTCCCTAGGGAATACAGTGTTGCAGCTATTTTTGTTTTTACTATTCATGGTGCTTATATCGTTAGTTTCATTGTTGAATCTATTGTACTTTTACATTAGTACTTTCCGAAGTATGTGTGCAGTGCACAATATGGCTGTTTTCTATAGTTCCTTGACTTCGTGTTTTCCTGGTATGTTGCTCACGTATTTTCTGAATGACTTGGAAGTAGTCCCCTGTCGCCCCTATTATTACTGGTATCACCTTTGTTTTTGCATTCCACATGCGCTGTATTTCTACTGTAAGGTCTTTATATTTTAGAATCTTCTGGGCTTCCTTTTTAATCACATTTCTGTCTCCTGAAATTGCAACGTCTATTAACTTACATGTTCCCTTTTCATTACCACGGATTATAATGTCTGGTTTGTTGTTGGGGATAGTTCTGTCAGTTTGTACTTGTTGATTCCGCAGTATGTTACCTTGCCTCCTCGACTTGTTTCTACCGATTTTGGCACATGTTCATACCATTGTTTTTTGTCCAATTTTACCCCTGTTTCCTTGCATATGTTGAAGTGTATTTGTGCACACACTATCATGTCTTTTTATGTACTGTTCTTTTGCCAGTATTGGGCATGCTGATATTATGTGGTCTATTGTCTCGTCAAATTGTTGGCAAAGTCTACGCTTGCTATCTGTCTCTCTGTTCAGTATTTTTGTCGCATAATATTTTGTTTGTAGCGCCTGGTCTTGTGCTGCCACTATTTCACTTTCATTTTCTGCTTTTAAGTTTACCTTCCGTAACTAGAGGAACGTGTCTTCTTCACTAATAAGCTGTCTATTTATTATTATTATTAATAATGTGATTTATAAAACTGTTAGTCACTGCCAGAAATGGCTTAACAGTTCCCGTGAGTAGCCTACCACTTCGCCACCAGACGTGAGGTTCCGGTAGACTTCAGCTCCAGATTGGAATACACATTTTAGCTGTAAAACCGAGGGATCGGGATTAAATTTTCTGTAGAGGTTAAGATATGTTTCTGTCCACCATCGTATCTAGACGGGGTTTTTGGTCCAGCCAGCCCCTTACCGAGTGGACACAGGGTGTCTAACCGTGGTGGTGGAGGAGCAACGGGACGTAAGACCGACCACTCACGTTCATCGGAATGACCATGTTATAAAACTACTGGAGCTGTACTCCACTCCCTCATACGTGTTCATGGTGTGGTGCTTGATTAACCAGAGGGACAACTGTACTTTGTACCCTAATTAAATATCTCTGTAAGTGAAGAACCCATCCAACTCCAATTTCCCGTACGGTCAGTGACTGCCAGTACACCATACTTCCTCCTGCTATATTTCTAGTCTTGATCCTGGGTCTCCCATCTTTTAGGGAAGCGTGCCATTCCTGATACGAATTCGGTAGTTCACTGCCTTGCGAATGAAGATTTTTTTTTTAAGTATGCACCTATTCAGTGCTGGTAACGTAGTGGAAGGATTTAATCTTGCCAAGAAAGGCATCCTTCCCTTGTTATTGTGACAGTTCTATAGATCCTGCAGGTCGGAAAGAGTCGCTCTCAGGCTGTTCCTTAATTTTAGAAGTAGACTTCTTCCCCATCCTCTAATCCAGAAGTCATTACGCTGAATGAGATGCCTTCCTCGCTCCATCAGAGAATTTAGTCCAACTACATTGACTAGGCCGATATACTGTTGGACACTTCGTGCCATCTGAAAAGGTTTTCGACGGCAAGAAGTGTTTATGTCCATCATACGACACACACTGTGCCTGTAGGTTAGTTGTGGTACAGTAACGAACCTAAGACAAAGGTCAACCGGATGTCACCTTTTCGTCTGATGAGATGTATAGGTCGCACAAAGTAGCCTGCTGGTAATGTAGAGTCCGTAAGGTTTGAGATTTTCACTGAGACTTAAAAGAGAGTGCGGTCTTGTGGAATGTGACGTCGTGTAGTTTGGAGAGACGTCCAAACGTTTCGGATGAGCACGCTGCTTCAGTATTCAGGGTATATCGCTGCTGACCCGAATATGGATTGAGCACTTTCCAACGAAACGTTAATATCTTTATGCCAAACTGCACGACTCAGAACACCGCAATGTAGATCCTATTTATTTTCATGCGTTTGCTAAACCAGTCATCACTGTTAAGAACGCTTTCCATCACAGCGTCCTTGTGCATTCACTGGGGTGGTGAAGAATACTCATAAAAGTTGGTAGTCTGAAAATTTGAATATATGCTTGGAAAATACACGCCTGATTCTGACAGATTGTCTTCCCTGCAGGGTTTCGACAAAGATTTTGCATGAATTACTGATTTCTGTTTTAGAGTACGCATGTTATAGTGTGTGTGTGTGTGTTTATGTTTATTTATTTATTTATTCACAGTTATTGTCTGTGCTTATCTGTTTCAACTCTTTGAAGTATGAAATCCGTCTAATAAAAATTCATTACCCACTTCACCGCGGAAACAGCGCGTGTTCGGTAAAAAAAAAGCGTAACGGTGTATCGCTGTTTGAGGTGTAGCCTAGCCGCTGTTTGTATTTGGAACTTTTTTTCGTATCTGAAAGAATTAATCGAGATATCATCATAGACGTACTGCAGTCTGCGTGTGAAGTGCCTCTTAGTTTTGTCCGGTTTTAACCGAACTTCAATATTGTCGACAGATTTTCATAAAAGTGCCAGACATACAGTTTCGCGGAAATCCGTCCAGCGGGAGGCGAGTAGTTCCATACGGACGGACGGACAGGAAAGGCGAAGGCAGTAGTTGCTTTACGCAACATTTCAAGTGCGCCTCAAAACCTAAACCTATACTTACACGTACAGTGTGTCCCACTCGCTACCGAACACGGCATTTCTTTAATAATTGTAACACTAATGAAGATATTGCAACGAAATTTGAACAGGAGTACGTTCGTTGTGTGAAAAATGAAGAGGAATGTGTCTGTAGTGCGCCTAATTGTTTCGACACGGTAAAATTATTAAAGAAATGCCGGTTTCGGTAGCGAGTTGGGCACACTGTACATAGTGCCAAGTAGACGTGATCCGGAGACAGATACTGTCACTTCCAGTTCTCACAATCTACTGTCACTTCCAGTTCTCACAATCTACTGCCACTTCCAGTTCTCACAATCTACTGTCACTTCCAGTTCTCACAATCTACTGCCACTTCCAGTTCTCACAATTTACTGCCACTTCCAGTTCTCACAATCTACTGCCACTTCCAGTTCTCACAATCTACTGTCACTTCCAGTTCTCACAATCTACTGTCACTTCCAGTTCTCACAATCTACTGCCACTTCCAGTTCTCCCAATCTGCTGTTACTTCCAGTTCTCACAATCTACTACCACTTCCAGTTCTCACAGTCTACTGCCACTTCCAGTTCTCACAATCTACTGTCACTTCCAGTTCTCACAATCTACTGCCTAACGTTCGTAGAAATTAAGTATTAAATATTAATTTGGAATTAATTTAGAAAATTTTGCATTTCATTCGTTTGTGTTATATAATGTATAACCCAATTTTCTTCTGGATGTTGAAACCAGACTTTTTCAGTTTCCAAAAATTGAAACAAACGAAAAAAGAAGCACCCAATGTAGGTGAAGTGTAAAAGGAAGATGGAAAGAAATGAAGGTCCGGCAACTCTGGGACCCATTCATCCGTTTATCCATTGTGTAACCAGAGATTTCTTCCCTGGGGTAAAGCGTACATCTTCTACCGTAACGCCAAAGCACTGAAGTAACATGAAGTATAATAAAAAAAAAAATAAGAAGTTGTATCTGTACTTCATAGGGCACCACGCCATGAAGATGTATAGGAAAGTGGAGGCATAGCTCCACGCATTCTTATCCTAAACACTAGACAGAGGCGAGTAATTTAGTCTGCGCTGAACAGCGCCCCTTCACACGCTTCTCACCAGAACCAATTTCTGTTCCTCATTTAATGTTAGTTGTTTGTTTTAATTAGCACTGCATATGTCACATTGATCACTGTTCCCTACAGTGAATAATACACACATGGACTAGATGTTTGTATATGCTCTGTATTTACCTTCTGTCATGAATTATTTGGGGTCTCAATGTTTATGGTTATCAGATGAAAACTTATGAAAAGTTAATTGTCGTTGAACGAGTGACTCTCGCGCAGGTGAACAGATGCTCCTCCGACAAACAATTCTGCCCGCAGCACAAGACAAACCGCGCCAAGCCACGCGTTTATAGTTGTTCCGCGTCAGCCACACAACATAAAATTATGGTCTAATGTAGTAACATAACGTATAGATAGGTGTAAAGCAGTCCCGTTACAGGCCTGGAGTGGCCCAGAGGGTTCCAGGAAGTTAAGGTTCCCAGATTTCATGACAACGGCACAGGATGGTGGTAGGGTTGTCAGCCTTACGCACCGGCTGCCTTTACCCCCAGGAAATACTCCTGGTACTCATTTCTGTTAGAGGCCATAGTGCGATCGGAAGGATGTCAATGAAAAATCCACTGACAATAGCTGGGATCGAACCAGAGACCAGAACCAGCACCTTAACCACTGTCCTACCGCGGTCCCAACGTATAGATAGACAAAACACAATTTACTGTTGTATATGCAGGAAGAAATTAAATAGAGAGAAAGTAGTTAATGAAGAGATTGAAATGTATGTTCACTCGAAGTGAGAGACATTTATAGAAGCGTCTCTTTCGTAAGTGCAAACGTCACACTTCAAATTGACTCGTTTTACAGGGACAAAAGAACGATCTTATAGTGTGGTCATCTCTTACGAAAATCGTAGAAACCAAAAGAAAATAAACGTGGGAAAGAATTGTAAATATGCCGTATATCCTTCTAAAATTCTGAAGGAACTGCGTCATACCAACGCGGATCGTGCTCTTGTGTGGTCCACGAATAAGAGGAATAACGGAAGGTACTGTATGTACAGCACCATGCTTGAACTGTCTTGAAAGGTACAAGAAGATAACGCTGTAACTACAGCTTGGTGGATACAATGCTAAATTAAGTACCTCACTGCGGACCAAAGAAAGTGCATGGTTTAATTCAAAATTATAGACCATTACTTGCTCCAGTTCCATTGTTCTTTTTAACTGGCGAAGTGCTGGTATAGCAGGATCTAAAGGGCATGGGCATGGGCATGTGGCCGTAAAATACGAATTACAGAACAAAACTTTTAAATTTACCCCAAATCATAAAATGTGTTTTAAAAAACTCATTCCAAAGATCGTAAAAAAATATACGTTCCATACATTTTAAAAAATTTTAACTACAAATTATAACGAAGTGTTTAAATACAGTGAAAATGGTGGGCGTAAACGTATTCCCCAACCTCCGTCTTTTAACACTTTAAAGCACAGCGGTTGCTGAATATTCTCAGCCCCTTGTTCATTAAAATAATCTGTGTTTTGCCCACACGGTGTGTTTTGTATGATTCTCAGGGAAAAAAACAGCAACAGTTTTTCTGAAAACAATTACCAGTTGCTTTGTGATGGACAGGCAGTGCGTGTTTTCAGTGAGGTGGGAACTGGGTTCGTATGTTATTTGGATGAATATCATGTTCAAAGGTTATTGTTAAACATATAAAAAGGGATGAACGAATGAAACTTGACAACAAAACGTTTCAAAAAACGAAAATATTGTGGCAAAAGCGTATGAAAAACGCTACATCAGCCACGGGGGAAAAAAAACTGCCCTTATCGCTGCGTTATGTGAAAACTGCAGCACAAACTGCTGTACGCTGAGTTGGTAAAGTATGTCGTGACGTAGTTCATGTTATAAAACCAACGATTTGCACTTACGGAACGTACGCAGTGATAGAGTATTCGCTGCTACATGTTCCGGCGCTCGACAGTCATTTTTCATTGACCCAGAGTCAGAGACAATATAGTGTCATTTTGTATGTCTTGTGTGTGTGTGTGTGTGTGTGTGTGTGTGTGTGTGCGTGTGTGTGTGCAAGTTGTTGGTTTCATAATATGAATTACGTTTATATCTCATTGCATGGAATGACGACAAACATCAAAGTAGGTTGTGAAAATTTGTGTAGTTTAAAATTTCGTGTAGTTGGATTAGTTATATTTGACGTTCATAAGGCCGTGCATCGTAATATTATTTCTACAGTGAAACCAACTAGATGCACTAATGTATCAAATTTATTTTATTTTGGAATTACGCTCTACATGTTTCGGACGGTCTTTCCGTCCATCATCAGCAGTTCAAGACTGTACATACAGCAACAGGCATTTGTCGAACAGATACAGCTGTCTGCTTGCTAGCAAGTAAATGCCTGTTGCTGTATGTACAGTCTTGAACTGCTGATGATGGACGGAAAGACCGTCCGAAACATGTAGAACGTCATTCCAAAATAAAATAAATTTGATACATTGGTACATCTAGTTGGTTTTACTATAGAAGTTGGATTAGTTAATTAATCCGAAGCATGTAGCCTGTGTGTCTGAACGAAAACATAAGTTGTGTTATTTTCTCGATTGAGCCCTAACACAACGGGTGTGTTCTGTTAAGTTGTGGACACCTCTAGCGGCCGAATACATAATATTTATAAAATGCAATTAAAATATATTTCAGATTGATGTCTTGCACAATTCGACCTATCCCCAGAAAGCACTGTCGAACACCCGTTCAAGCACACTGCATAGCACAAATACCACCTATTTGTTTTGAATTTTCCGCGTGGGTTATCATTTGATGGACTTCCTTTGGATTGTGGCGCCGTGGAATAGATGAGTGTTACGACGTTTCGGAGGAACGTACAGCGTCCGTCTTCACGGTGGCTGACTGCGGTTGCCATTTACATGATGCGTAAGTTAGGAAACTAAAAATATGCTATAATAATATTAAATATTTATTGTGTGTATCTGAGAATACGGAATTTCCTGTGTCGGTAGGTGATGAATAGACCTGCATATTGCGACCAGAATATTTTTCATAAGCCATAAATTACAAAACATTTCGCCGGGCTGAATTGTTGAGGTCATGTAAGACGAATTAAGAAAACCAAACAAGCTTATGTATACAAAATTTTGAAAGAAATGTACATATTAGTAATAATAGTAATAATCTGTACAATATACCATATGTGGGCCGGGTAGCTCAGTCGGTATAGCGACTGACTACGGGCTGGACGATCCGGGATCGAATGCCGGTGGGGACGAGATTTTCCGCTCGTCCAGACCGGCCCTGGGGCCCACCAAGCCTCCTGTAAAATGGATACCGGGTCTTTCCCGGAGGTAAAGTGCGGCCGGGTCGTGCTGCTGACCACTCACCACCTTCTAGTGTCGCGGTCATGGAAGAGTAGAGCTATATCTCTACCCACCCTCTGAGCCACACCGGCCCTTTAACGGGAACACTTTACCGTTACAATATACCATATATGTACAAACTGTGAACAGCAGCACGCAGTTTCATCCGAGTGCCCTAAATGGTGTGACCATTTGAGAACATTGCAGGATGGAAAGTTACGCACATGCTGTTAAAACGTACATGTTATCTGTTGCCAAAATACCGTGTTAATGCAATTGGTAAAGAGCAGTCAATAGATGTAAAATGCAGAAGCTGGAAGTAATATTTTATTAATGAAGTCGTGTTGAGATACCATTTTCGAATTTTTGTTCCTATTCTGGCTACTGTAATGTACCACATCTTTAACATTAAAAATCTCTGCATTTTTTCTCACCATGTACCTGTCGTGTACTGCCGTTTGGAGACTAAACATCGATTGTTACCCTCAACAGAATAAAACGATTAGGCTTTTCATATAAAGTACAACGTATCAGTCAGATTGTCTTTTGTAATGAATACACATTGTGTTTTCTGATAGGAACAGTGTTTGCTGTATTTTAATCATGGCTGTAACATACTTTGTTGCGAAATGAGTGCCACAGATCTGTGAAAGCTAAGCGACATACGTACGTCACAATCCTCTTAGCCAGTTGTTACATTGACACTCTGTGTACGCTCGATATATTAAAGGTGATATGACGTTCCAAGCGAGGGTATGATCTTGCAAAAACAGAGGGAGAGCACAAGCAGTGACAGAAGTGAGTCGGCTTACAGTCCGTTTTGTTCGACTCCTCACATAACACTTTAACAATGAATTATTGGAACACGATGTTTTTTTCCGAATGAAAATTAAAGGGAAAAATGAGCGTGATGGAATGGTGTATCGAAATTTTATGATTACAGAATGGTAGTGATTTTATTTATATTGGTAACAGATGCACTACCATGTGTTAGTTGTCTACAGTGTGTTCGATATCCATACAGCTTCACTGACCATGCCTCTACATATGCAAACAAATGCAGCTGTTTGACGTTCAGGTGACCGTGCATCGTGATAAATTCTTATAATAAAACCAACTAGATGCCCTAATTTCTCAAATTTATTTTTGGAATAAAACTCTACATGTTTCGGACAGTTCCTCTCTCGATCATCAGGAGTTCTTTACTGTACACACAACAATGGTGTATGTCATACAGGTTTGCTGACAGCTGACAGCTTGCGAGGACGGAACTGGTTCCGTCCTGATCCTGCTCGCAAGCTGCCAACAAACCTGTATGACATACACCATTGCTGTGTGTACAGTGAAAAACTCCTGATGATGGACAGAGGAACTGTCCGAAACATACAGAGTTTTATTCCAAAAAATAAATTTAAGAAATTAGTGCATGTAGTTGGTTTTATTATAAGAATTTTATCACTTCCGGAACACACGTCTAGTGCGTAACTGTACGTCAGGTATGCTCGGTAAGTTTCATGTGTTGCGAGCCGGTATAGTTGCCTAGGGTACGGTCTTCACCGTCTAGGGTTCGAATTGCGCCTGAGACAGGAATTTTTTCCTTTCTCCAAACTGACCACACCAGCTTTGGGGTCCAATCAGCCCCCTACTGAATGGGTATGGGTGTTCTTTCTCGAGGATCAAGCAGCCGAAGCACGAAGTTGAAAACTCACCCCATCTATTGCCGGGGTGAAGAATAAGTGGAGCTATGCAACTGCTCCACCAGTATGCCTTCATGACGTGGACAAGGACACAACCCTGCATTTTGAAATCGTGGGATATCCCCTGTGATTTGCAGAGCGTACAGATTTACATAACACGTTGAAACTTCCCCGCATTTATGTGTATTTTACAGTCTAAAACACAACATGTGTATCTAAACGCATTGATGAAATATCATTTACATCAGGGCTACATGTTTCGGCTGTAAAACAGCCATTTCCTGCATTTTCATATGGTTTTTGCAGTTGGTTGTTAAAATAGAAAAAAAGCAGTCGAAATGATTATTATTCAGTCAGTGGGTACGTGTTGTATCCTTCACGTAAACGCAGGCGAAGACTACGTTTCCCGAGTTAAGACAGATCGTGCGTGAGTCATACTGCGTCACATAAAGCTGGACTCCTTTCATGTTCTCTTTTATATCCTTGTCATGTTTGGTGCTTGTGTATCATCGCTGCCGTAGCCAAGTTCTTGTGGAATAAGTTGGCTGCCCCAGGTCATATGGTGACACCTTCCCATTTATCTTAACCCAACGATCACGTCATCGTCACGTACGTATTTACGTGAACTGTTACCTACGACACGGTGCTGTGATCCCGAGATAGCAGGAATTTAGAAGCGGCACGCGTATACTTGTGCTGACACTGAGTGATAAAATTAGAAGTGAAGATATTTGCATGCAGCTGGGAGAGGAGGGTGATATTATTCATGACATTAAAGTCTGCGAAAGTCGTTGGAAGTATCAAGTGTCAAGATGTCTGATGTAGGCTCTGTTTTATGAACCTACTGGTAGGACCATGAGACGCCGGCGAAAAACGTGGAAGGATTAGCTGTAGTCTCGGCAAGGGTCGTAATGGCACAGTCCTTGTTTAGGAGAGAAGTGTGGTGGCACACTTTGTTGGGGCATTTTGGCTCAAGACTGGAAGTTCCGGGTTCGATTCCCGGTAGGACCTTTGAAATATGCCCGTATTCTTTCCACTCATCTTCTAGCAGAAATTGGTAAAAAGGCCGGCGCTTTGACCTGACATCTGCTATTCTAGTAGTGCCGAATGTAACAGTAAGGACGGAAGCCAAACATTCCGTTCCCCCTCCACTGAGTAGTCATGCTTTGTTACGGAAAGGCACGTTGTTGCTATGAACGGTAAGTACGCGTTCAGAACTCCGTTTTAATAAACTGATAGTTGCAAATTGTGAAGAGAGAGAGAGAGAGAGAAAATCAACAAGATGCAACAATCAGATGTTTATTAATCAACACTCTCACAACATGTTTCGGGCATCATTATGCCCATCTTCAGGAGAACAAAGACCGTGTGTTACTGCATATGGTGTGATGCGCTGGTTCTGCTGGATGTGGTTGGTAGCGGTTGTGGGGCGCTGCGTTGTAGCACTGTGTGCTCGCATCCTACAACGCAGCGCCCCACAACCGCTACCAACCACAGCAAGCAGAACCAGCGCAGCACACCATATGCAGTAACACACGGTCTTTGTTCTCCTGAAGATGGGCATAATGATGCCCGAAACATGTTGAGACAGTGTTGATAATAAATATCTGATTGTTGCATCTTGTTGGTTTTTTCTCTCTCTCTTCGCAATTTGCTGACGATGCACGGTCACAGGAACCTAAAGCTTAATGATAGTTGCATTTTGCTTAACTGTAAAGGTACAAGTTTTGTATGGATATATTTCGAAGTAATGAGGCAAGAGAAGGGAAACTGGTGTTTCCGTTGTTTGGGGGTGGGGGGGGGATCGCGTTACTGGGGCCTGACGCATGATGAAGATGATGATATCGTTATCATCATTAAAGCGGAAAGCGAGTTTTATTTTTTGTATTGACATTTTACCGCGTGTTAGAATCAGACGAAGGACTGACATAGCTAGGGCATGTAGCATGCATGGAAAAGATTAGTTATTTGAAAACACACGCGTAAAGGTTTTTATATATATATATATATATATATATATATATATATATATATATATGTAGGGCATCCCGTTGTAATGAAGATACACAAAATGGGAGAATAACCGCTGTCATTCGCAACTGAATTGTTGTCTTTGTGTGTTGTGTGGTTTTAAGGCGAGATGTTTCTGCGTATGTATAAGAAGCCATCGTCAGGCTGATAAAACACCAAATAAAAATTACTATGTCAATCGCATTATGTTATTTTACATCGTCCATGTCTGTAGTTGACGTCTCAGCTTCGCAGCTAATATAAGAGTGTGATAATCCGAGAAAAATTACATTAAAAAATTCTAGTCTTTCCACGTAGGTATGACACAGTGGCGTTGAAATAGTTTAACATTCAAACTGTAAACTGGGAATCCCAGTTGAAAGCGTGGGTTTTATTCCGTATTGTTCGTCCTTGGGAGTTGTTTTGTATTCTAAATATCTTGATACATAATGTCGATTTAAAGCAGTACGGTGTGCCAAGACCTGTGCTGTAAGAAGGGTCCTTGTAAATAACCAACTTGACGCACAGTTTTTTATGTATGTTTATTTCTATTCTCTACATGTTTCGGGCAGCCATGTGTCCATCATCAGGAGAATTATTGTATCATTGCGACATCTGGTATATGTCACTCTGTGTAGATGACCGTCTGGTATGCAGGTTTGACCTGCATCATCTACACACAGTGACATAAACCAGGTGTCGCATTGATACCTAATGATGGGCACATGGCTGCCCGAGACACGTAGAGAATAGAAATAAACATATATGAAAAATTGTGCGTCAAGTTGGTTATTTACAAAGATCGTACCAGGATGCACGGTCAACAAAACATAAAATTCTGTAAGAAAGGCTTTGCAAGACTTGTCTACATTTTCGTACACAACTTTACGAAGAGCAGACGACAATGAAAATAAGCGCCAGGAATGATGGTATCGTGAACATTCCTTCGATCGGGAGGGAAGCCTCTTTGTGTGTGCGTGCGTGCATGGAGGGAATCCATTCCTGGCCCTCCTGCCACGTTGATGTGTGGTATCAAGGACATCTCATTAAAATTGCCACAAAAATTTGTACTTGTTACGTTTACTAGGACGATGTAATGGAGCTCACAGGAGGCCGAGAAAATATTTACTGTCGACCCCTTAAATTATAAAATTAATCTGAATGGACATGACAACTGAAGTCCCTGTACTTAATCAAGCACAGCATCAACACGACATCAAGGTGTGGGCTTGTAGTTTATCAGATTCTTCACGTCATCACAGATCACAGTGAACGGCCAGCTGCACGCCCCAGAAGACCCAACGGTATCCGTTGTGTAGGACACTGCGTATTCCGGAAAGAGTGCGGACGCTTTGGAGAAGACAGAAATGAATGCCTCCACCGGGAATCGAGCCTCGATTCCTCGTCCGTCCAGCCCGTAGCATAGTCTCTGTACTATGTGAAGTTTGGCGTCTCAAGAAATTCGTTTTAATAATATTTTAAACGGTGAGTTAGTACCTCAAGAAACGAAACGAAGTAATAACTGTTTATCCCGAGATTCATGATAAAAACATGCACATTTTCTCTGGAGTCACAGTGCGGTCTTTGAAATGTTCGAGCGGGTGGCGTCAGTAGTCATGTATTTCTGCCCCCTACAAGGTCAAATTTGGTACTCCACGTTCCATGTCAGGGTCGTCAGATATTGGTAGAGGCCAGTTGAAATGTGATGGCACAAGCGCAGAAACCAGATTTCGTCTTTCGGCTATACGGACGAGTGCATTTAAATCAGCGGTGGCGTCAGTTCGGTCGACTGCTGGCAGCCGAGGTGTGCGCATCAGCGGTAGTAATGCTGGATACACCATGTTCCGAGGCAGTGTGAAGGGTACTGGCCACCCACTCCAGTCGCCTGTTTCCCCTTCACTTCCACTCCCGTACGTCACCGTGTGCCATCACATTTCAACTGGAGTCTAAAACCACGCATAAGCAATAACCGTTACAAGTGGTTACATTGTGAGCGAGAAGCTGTAGTTATCAAACTATTGTACGCGGGCCCCGTATGGTACGTACATTGTCAGTAATAAAAGGAATAATGATGATGATGATTATGGTAATAATAATAATAATAATAATAATAATACATGTTAATAGATGTCGCGGTTCCTGGAGACCGAAACGAGATCAATAAAGAAGCGGAGAAGATTTTAAAATATAAAGACCGCATAACATAAATTCAGCGCATGTGGAATGTGAAAGCAAAAGTTGTACCGGTAATAATAGGGGCAACAGGAACCATTCCAAAATCGCTCAGACCGTACCTAAGCAACATACCAGGAGAGCACGACATTAATAAACTACAAAAAAACCAGCCGTATTGGGCACTGCACACATACTGCGGAAAGTGCTAATGTAAAAGTACGAAACATATTTCACGGGCGAAATAACGTTACATAGCACAAATTGTAAATACAGAACAGCCGCATAAAGGTGACAACAAGGATGATGATGATGATGATAATAATAATAATAATAATAATAACCAAAGTAATAAATGCTCACGAGAATCGTTAGTGTCGACTACAGAAGAAAATAAACGCGTACAAGTCACGCTAGTGAACAATTTTCAACTTTCGTCAGACAGCGTGGATGAAATTGCCCGCTTTTTTTACTCAGTCGGGTGAGTTGACAACGAAAATGACAGCCAAATATCGTAGCGCGTACACATTACGTGCTACGAGGGCCTGGCGTGAATTCATGCCAACTTATTACAAGAGATCTTACTTTGAAGGATTAAAAGGTTTGAGAGCAAAAAAACACACGTTTTGTGCTTGAAAAGGGGAAGAAACCCCTATAATACGCACAAATTAATGATTTTTAGTGGTGTAATAGTTATAAGTGCAATATTACAATTAATTATTTATCTCAGTATTTAACCAACTTGATGCACAAAATTTGTTTCACAATAAGTTTTATTTCATGTCTCGCCATGTTTCGAGCACATGTGCTCGAAACATGGCGAGACATGAAATAAAACTTATTGTGAAACAAATTTTGTGCATCAAGTTGGTTAAATACTGAGATAAATAATTAATTGTAATATTGCACTTATAACTATTACACCACTAAAAATCATTAATTTGTGCGTATTATAGGGGTTTCTTCCCCTTTTCAAGCACAAAACGTGTGTTTTTTTGCTCTCAAACCTTTTAATCCTTCAAAGTAAGATCTCTTGTAATAAGTTGGCATGAATTCACGCCAGGCCCTCGTAGCACGTAATGTGTACGCGCTACGATATTTGGCTGTCATTTTCGTTGTCAACTCACCCGACTGAGTAAAAAAAGCGGGCAATTTCATCCACGCTGTCTGACGAAAGTTGAAAATTGTTCACTAGCGTGACTTGTACGCGTTTATTTTCTTCTGTAGTCGACACTAACGATTCTCGTGAGCATTTATTACTTTGGTTATTATTATTATTATTATTATTATCATCATCATCATCATCCTTGTTGTCACCTTTATGCGGCTGTTCTGTATTTACAATTTGTGCTATGTAACGTTATTTCGCCCGTGAAATATGTTTCGTACTTTTACATTAGCACTTTCCGCAGTATGTGTGCAGTGCCCAATACGGCTGGTTTTTTTGTAGTTTATTAATGTCGTGCTCTCCTGGTATGTTGCTTAGGTACGGTCTGAGCGATTTTGGAATGGTTCCTGTTGCCCCTATTATTACCGGTACAACTTTTGCTTTCACATTCCACATGCGCTGAATTTATGTTATGCGGTCTTTATATTTTAAAATCTTCTCCGCTTCTTTATTGATCTCGTTTCGGTCTCCAGGAACCGCGACATCTATTAACATGTATTATTATTATTATTATTATTATTATTACCATAATCATCATCATCATTATTCCTTTTATTACTGACAATGTACGTACCATACGGGGCCCGCGTACAATAGTTTGATAACTACAGCTTCTCGCTCACAATGTAACCACTTGTAACGGTTATTGCTTATGCGTGGTTTTAGACTCCAGTTGAAATGTGATGGCACACGGTGACGTACGGGAGTGGAAGTGAAGGGGAAACAGGCGACTGGAGTGGGTGGCCAGTACCCTTCACACTGCCTCGGAACATGGTGTATCCAGCATTACTACCGCTGATGCGCACACCTCGGCTGCCAGCAGTCGACCGAACTGACGCCACCGCTGATTTAAATGCACTCGTCCGTATAGCCGAAAGACGAAATCTGGTTTCTGCGCTTGTGCCATCACATTTCAACTGGCCTCTACCAATATCTGACGACCCTGACATGGAACGTGGAGTACCAAATTTGACCTTGTAGGGGGCAGAAATACATGACTACTGACGCCACCCGCTCGAACATTTCAAAGACCGCACTGTGACTCCAGAGAAAATGTGCATGTTTTTATCATGAATCTCGGGATAAACAGTTATTACTTCGTTTCGTTTCTTGAGGTACTAACTCACCGTTTAAAATATTATTAAAACGAATTTCTTGAGACGCCAAACTTCACATAGTACAGAGACTATGCTACGGGCTGGACGGACGAGGAATCGAGGCTCGATTCCCGGTGGAGGCATTCATTTCTGTCTTCTCCAAAGCGTCCGCACTCTTTCCGGAATACGCAGTGTCCTACACAACGGATACCGTTGGGTCTTCTGGGGCGTGCAGCTGGCCGTTCACTGTGATCTGTGATGACGTGAAGAATCTGATAAACTACAAGCCCACACCTTGATGTCGTGTTGATGCTGTGCTTGATTAAGTACAGGGACTTCAGTTGTCATGTCCATTCAGATTAATTTTATAATTTAAGGGGTCGACAGTAAATATTTTCTCGGCCTCCTGTGAGCTCCATTACATCGTCCTAGTAAACGTAACAAGTACAAATTTTTGTGGCAATTTTAATGAGATGTCCTTGATACCACACATCAACGTGGCAGGAGGGCCAGGAATGGATTCCCTCCATGCACGCACGCACACACAAAGAGGCTTCCCTCCCGATCGAAGGAATGTTCACGATACCATCATTCCTGGCGCTTATTTTCATTGTCGTCTGCTCTTCGTAAAGTTGTGTACGAAAATGTAGACAAGTCTTGCAAAGCCTTTCTTACAGAATTTTATGTTTTGTTGACCGTGCATCCTGGTACGATCTTTGTAAATAACCAACTTGACGCACAATTTTTCATATATGTTTATTTCTATTCTCTACGTGTCTCGGGCAGCCATGTGCCCATCATTAGGTATCAATGCGACACCTGGTTTATGTCACTGTGTGTAGATGATGCAGGTCAAACCTGCATACCAGACGGTCATCTACACAGAGTGACATATACCAGATGTCGCAATGATACAATAATTCTCCTGATGATGGACACATGGCTGCCCGAAACATGTAGAGAATAGAAATAAACATACATAAAAAACTGTGCGTCAAGTTGGTTATTTACAAGGACCCTTCTTACAGCACAGGTCTTGGCACACCGTACTGCTTTAAATCGACATTATGTATCAAGATATTTAGAATACAAAACAACTCCCAAGGACGAACAATACGGAATAAAACCCACGCTTTCAACTGGGATTCCCAGTTTACAGTTTGAATGTTAAACTATTTCAACGCCACTGTGTCATACCTACGTGGAAAGACTAGAATTTTTTAATGTAATTTTTCTCGGATTATCACACTCTTATATTAGCTGCGAAGCTGAGACGTCAACTACAGACATGGACGATGTAAAATAACATAATGCGATTGACATAGTAATTTTTATTTGGTGTTTTATCAGCCTGACGATGGCTTCTTATACATACGCAGAAACATCTCGCCTTAAAACCACACAACACACAAAGACAACAATTCAGTTGCGAATGACAGCGGTTATTCTCCCATTTTGTGTATCTTCATTACAACGGGATGCCCTACATATATATATATATATATATATATATATATATATATATATATATAAAAACCTTTACGCGTGTGTTTTCAAATAACTAATCTTTTCCATGCATGCTACATGCCCTAGCTATGTCAGTCCTTCGTCTGATTCTAACACGCGGTAAAATGTCAATACAAAAAATAAAACTCGCTTTCCGCTTTAATGATGATAACGATATCATCATCTTCATCATGCGTCAGGCCCCAGTAACGCGATCCCCCCCCCACCCCCAAACAACGGAAACACCAGTTTCCCTTCTCTTGCCTCATTACTTCGAAATATATCCATACAAAACTTGTACCTTTACAGTTAAGCAAAATGCAACTATCATTAAGCTTTAGGTTCCTGTGACCGTGCATCGTCAGCAAATTGCGAAGAGAGAGAGAAAAAACCAACAAGATGCAACAATCAGATATTTATTATCAACACTGTCTCAACATGTTTCGGGCATCATTATGCCCATCTTCAGGAGAACAAAGACCGTGTGTTACTGCATATGGTGTGCTGCGCTGGTTCTGCTTGCTGTGGTTGGTAGCGGTTGTGGGGCGCTGCGTTGTAGGATGCGAGCACACAGTGCTACAACGCAGCGCCCCACAACCGCTACCAACCACATCCAGCAGAACCAGCGCATCACACCATATGCAGTAACACACGGTCTTTGTTCTCCTGAAGATGGGCATAATGATGCCCGAAACATGTTGTGAGAGTGTTGATTAATAAACATCTGATTGTTGCATCTTGTTGATTTTCTCTCTCTCTCTCTCTCTTCACAATTTGCAACTATCAGTTTATTAAAACGGAGTTCTGAACGCGTACTTACCGTTCATAGCAACAACGTGCCTTTCCGTAACAAAGCATGACTACTCAGTGGAGGGGGAACGGAATGTTTGGCTTCCGTCCTTACTGTTACATTCGGCACTACTAGAATAGCAGATGTCAGGTCAAAGCGCCGGCCTTTTTACCAATTTCTGCTAGAAGATGAGTGGAAAGAATACGGGCATATTTCAAAGGTCCTACCGGGAATCGAACCCGGAACTTCCAGTCTTGAGCCAAAATGCCCCAACAAAGTGTGCCACCACACTTCTCTCCTAAACAAGGACTGTGCCATTACGACCCTTGCCGAGACTACAGCTAATCCTTCCACGTTTTTCGCCGGCGTCTCATGGTCCTACCAGTAGGTTCATAAAACAGAGCCTACATCAGACATCTTGACACTTGATACTTCCAACGACTTTCGCAGACTTTAATGTCATGAATAATATCACCCTCCTCTCCCAGCTGCATGCAAATATCTTCACTTCTAATTTTATCACTCAGTGTCAGCACAAGTATACGCGTGCCGCTTCTAAATTCCTGCTATCTCGGGATCACAGCACCGTGTCGTAGGTAACAGTTCACGTAAATACGTACGTGACGATGACGTGATCGTTGGGTTAAGATAAATGGGAAGGTGTCACCATATGACCTGGGGCAGCCAACTTATTCCACAAGAACTTGGCTACGGCAGCGATGATACACAAGCACCAAACATGACAAGGATATAAAAGAGAACATGAAAGGAGTCCAGCTTTATGTGACGCAGTATGACTCACGCACGATCTGTCTTAACTCGGGAAACGTAGTCTTCGCCTGCGTTTACGTGAAGGATACAACACGTACCCACTGACTGAATAATAATCATTTCGACTGCTTTTTTTCTATTTTAACAACCAACTGCAAAAACCATATGAAAATGCAGGAAATGGCTGTTTTACAGCCGAAACATGTAGCCCTGATGTAAATGATATTTCATCAATGCGTTTAGATACACATGTTGTGTTTTAGACTGTAAAATACACATAAATGCGGGGAAGTTTCAACGTGTTATGTAAATCTGTACGCTCTGCAAATCACAGGGGATATCCCACGATTTCAAAATGCAGGGTTGTGTCCTTGTCCACGTCATGAAGGCATACTGGTGGAGCAGTTGCATAGCTCCACTTATTCTTCACCCCGGCAATAGATGGGGTGAGTTTTCAACTTCGTGCTTCGGCTGCTTGATCCTCGAGAAAGAACACCCATACCCATTCAGTAGGGGGCTGATTGGACCCCAAAGCTGGTGTGGTCAGTTTGGAGAAAGGAAAAAATTCCTGTCTCAGGCGCAATTCGAACCCTAGACGGTGAAGACCGTACCCTAGGCAACTATACCGGCTCGCAACACATGAAACTTACCGAGCATACCTGACGTACAGTTACGCACTAGACGTGTGTTCCGGAAGTGATAAAATTCTTATAATAAAACCAACTACATGCACTAATTTCTTAAATTTATTTTTTGGAATAAAACTCTGTATGTTTCGGACAGTTCCTCTGTCCATCATCAGGAGTTTTTCACTGTACACACAGCAATGGTGTATGTCATACAGGTTTGTTGGCAGCTTGCGAGCAGGATCAGGACGGAACCAGTTCCGTCCTCGCAAGCTGTCAGCTGTCAGCAAACCTGTATGACATACACCATTGTTGTGTGTACAGTAAAGAACTCCTGATGATCGAGAGAGGAACTGTCCGAAACATGTAGAGTTTTATTCCAAAAATAAATTTGAGAAATTAGGGCATCTAGTTGGTTTTATTATAAGAATTTATCACGATGCACGGTCACCTGAACGTCAAACAGCTGCATTTGTTTGCATATGTAGAGGCATGGTCAGTGAAGCTGTATGGATATCGAACACACTGTAGACAACTAACACATGGTAGTGCATCTGTTACCAATATAAATAAAATCACTACCATTCTGTAATCATAAAATTTCGATACACCATTCCATCACGCTCATTTTTCCCTTTAATTTTCATTCGGAAAAAAACATCGTGTTCCAATAATTCATTGTTAAAGTGTTATGTGAGGAGTCGAACAAAACGGACTGTAAGCCGACTCACTTCTGTCACTGCTTGTGCTCTCCCTCTGTTTTTGCAAGATCATACCCTCGCTTGGAACGTCATATCACCTTTAATATATCGAGCGTACACAGAGTGTCAATGTAACAACTGGCTAAGAGGATTGTGACGTACGTATGTCGCTTAGCTTTCACAGATCTGTGGCACTCATTTCGCAACAAAGTATGTTACAGCCATGATTAAAATACAGCAAACACTGTTCCTATCAGAAAACACAATGTGTATTCATTACAAAAGACAATCTGACTGATACGTTGTACTTTATATGAAAAGCCTAATCGTTTTATTCTGTTGAGGGTAACAATCGATGTTTAGTCTCCAAACGGCAGTACACGACAGGTACATGGTGAGAAAAAATGCAGAGATTTTTAATGTTAAAGATGTGGTACATTACAGTAGCCAGAATAGGAACAAAAATTCGAAAATGGTATCTCAACACGACTTCATTAATAAAATATTACTTCCAGCTTCTGCATTTTACATCTATTGACTGCTCTTTACCAATTGCATTAACACGGTATTTTGGCAACAGATAACATGTACGTTTTAACAGCATGTGCGTAACTTTCCATCCTGCAATGTTCTCAAATGGTCACACCATTTAGGGCACTCGGATGAAACTGCGTGCTGCTGTTCACAGTTTGTACATATATGGTATATTGTAACGGTAAAGTGTTCCCGTTAAAGGGCCGGTGTGGCTCAGAGGGTGGGTAGAGATATAGCTCTACTCTTCCATGACCGCGACACTAGAAGGTGGTGAGTGGTCAGCAGCACGACCCGGCCGCACTTTACCTCCGGGAAAGACCCGGTATCCATTTTACAGGAGGCTTGGTGGGCCCCAGGGCCGGTCTGGACGAGCGGAAAATCTCGTCCCCACCGGCATTCGATCCCGGATCGTCCAGCCCGTAGTCAGTCGCTATACCGACTGAGCTACCCGGCCCACATATGGTATATTGTACAGATTATTACTATTATTACTAATATGTACATTTCTTTCAAAATTTTGTATACATAAGCTTGTTTGGTTTTCTTAATTCGTCTTACATGACCTCAACAATTCAGCCCGGCGAAATGTTTTGTAATTTATGGCTTATGAAAAATATTCTGGTCGCAATATGCAGGTCTATTCATCACCTACCGACACAGGAAATTCCGTATTCTCAGATACACACAATAAATATTTAATATTATTATAGCATATTTTTAGTTTCCTAACTTACGCATCATGTAAATGGCAACCGCAGTCAGCCACCGTGAAGACGGACGCTGTACGTTCCTCCGAAACGTCGTAACACTCATCTATTCCACGGCGCCACAATCCAAAGGAAGTCCATCAAATGATAACCCACGCGGAAAATTCAAAACAAATAGGTGGTATTTGTGCTATGCAGTGTGCTTGAACGGGTGTTCGACAGTGCTTTCTGGGGATAGGTCGAATTGTGCAAGACATCAATCTGAAATATATTTTAATTGCATTTTATAAATATTATGTATTCGGCCGCTAGAGGTGTCCACAACTTAACAGAACACACCCGTTGTGTTAGGGCTCAATCGAGAAAATAACACAACTTATGTTTTCGTTCAGACACACAGGCTACATGCTTCGGATTAATTAACTAATCCAACTTCTATAGTAAAACCAACTAGATGTACCAATGTATCAAATTTATTTTATTTTGGAATGACGTTCTACATGTTTCGGACGGTCTTTCCGTCCATCATCAGCAGTTCAAGACTGTACATACAGCAACAGGCATTTACTTGCTAGCAAGCAGACAGCTGTATCTGTTCGACAAATGCCTGTTGCTGTATGTACAGTCTTGAACTGCTGATGATGGACGGAAAGACCGTCCGAAACATGTAGAGCGTAATTCCAAAATAAAATAAATTTGATACATTAGTGCATCTAGTTGGTTTCACTGTAGAAATAATATTACGATGCACGGCCTTATGAACGTCAAATATAACTAATCCAACTACACGAAATTTTAAACTACACAAATTTTCACAACCTACTTTGATGTTTGTCGTCATTCCATGCAATGAGATATAAACGTAATTCATATTATGAAACCAACAACTTGCACACACACACGCACACACACACACACACACACACACACACACACACAAGACATACAAAATGACACTATATTGTCTCTGACTCTGGGTCAATGAAAAATGACTGTCGAGCGCCGGAACATGTAGCAGCGAATACTCTATCACTGCGTACGTTCCGTAAGTGCAAATCGTTGGTTTTATAACATGAACTACGTCACGACATACTTTACCAACTCAGCGTACAGCAGTTTGTGCTGCAGTTTTCACATAACGCAGCGATAAGGGCAGTTTTTTTTCCCCCGTGGCTGATGTAGCGTTTTTCATACGCTTTTGCCACAATATTTTCGTTTTTTGAAACGTTTTGTTGTCAAGTTTCATTCGTTCATCCCTTTTTATATGTTTAACAATAACCTTTGAACATGATATTCATCCAAATAACATACGAACCCAGTTCCCACCTCACTGAAAACACGCACTGCCTGTCCATCACAAAGCAACTGGTAATTGTTTTCAGAAAAACTGTTGCTGTTTTTTTCCCTGAGAATCATACAAAACACACCGTGTGGGCAAAACACAGATTATTTTAATGAACAAGGGGCTGAGAATATTCAGCAACCGCTGTGCTTTAAAGTGTTAAAAGACGGAGGTTGGGGAATACGTTTACGCCCACCATTTTCACTGTATTTAAACACTTCGTTATAATTTGTAGTTAAAATTTTTTAAAATGTATGGAACGTATATTTTTTTACGATCTTTGGAATGAGTTTTTTAAAACACATTTTATGATTTGGGGTAAATTTAAAAGTTTTGTTCTGTAATTCGTATTTTACGGCCACATGCCCATGCCCATGCCCTTTAGATCCTGCTATACCAGCACTTCGCCAGTTAAAAAGAACAATGGAACTGGAGCAAGTAATGGTCTATAATTTTGAATTAAACCATGCACTTTCTTTGGTCCGCAGTGAGGTACTTAATTTAGCATTGTATCCACCAAGCTGTAGTTACAGCGTTATCTTCTTGTACCTTTCAAGACAGTTCAAGCATGGTGCTGTACATACAGTACCTTCCGTTATTCCTCTTATTCGTGGACCACACAAGAGCACGATCCGCGTTGGTATGACGCAGTTCCTTCAGAATTTTAGAAGGATATACGGCATATTTACAATTCTTTCCCACGTTTATTTTCTTTTGGTTTCTACGATTTTCGTAAGAGATGACCACACTATAAGATCGTTCTTTTGTCCCTGTAAAACGAGTCAATTTGAAGTGTGACGTTTGCACTTACGAAAGAGACGCTTCTATAAATGTCTCTCACTTCGAGTGAACATACATTTCAATCTCTTCATTAACTACTTTCTCTCTATTTAATTTCTTCCTGCATATACAACAGTAAATTGTGTTTTGTCTATCTATACGTTGGGACCGCGGTAGGACAGTGGTTAAGGTGCTGGTTCTGGTCTCTGGTTCGATCCCAGCTATTGTCAGTGGATTTTTCATTGACATCCTTCCGATCGCACTATGGCCTCTAACAGAAATGAGTACCAGGAGTATTTCCTGGGGGTAAAGGCAGCCGGTGCGTAAGGCTGACAACCCTACCACCATCCTGTGCCGTTGTCATGAAATCTGGGAACCTTAACTTCCTGGAACCCTCTGGGCCACTCCAGGCCTGTAACGGGACTGCTTTACACCTATCTATACGTTATGTTACTACATTAGACCATAATTTTATGTTGTGTGGCTGACGCGGAACAACTATAAACGCGTGGCTTGGCGCGGTTTGTCTTGTGCTGCGGGCAGAATTGTTTGTCGGAGGAGCATCTGTTCACCTGCGCGAGAGTCACTCGTTCAACGACAATTAACTTTTCATAAGTTTTCATCTGATAACCATAAACATTGAGACCCCAAATAATTCATGACAGAAGGTAAATACAGAGCATATACAAACATCTAGTCCATGTGTGTATTATTCACTGTAGGGAACAGTGATCAATGTGACATATGCAGTGCTAATTAAAACAAACAACTAACATTAAATGAGGAACAGAAATTGGTTCTGGTGAGAAGCGTGTGAAGGGGCGCTGTTCAGCGCAGACTAAATTACTCGCCTCTGTCTAGTGTTTAGGATAAGAATGCGTGGAGCTATGCCTCCACTTTCCTATACATCTTCATGGCGTGGTGCCCTATGAAGTACAGATACAACTTCTTATTTTTTTTTTTATTATACTTCATGTTACTTCAGTGCTTTGGCGTTACGGTAGAAGATGTACGCTTTACCCCAGGGAAGAAATCTCTGGTTACACAATGGATAAACGGATGAATGGGTCCCAGAGTTGCCGGACCTTCATTTCTTTCCATCTTCCTTTTACACTTCACCTACATTGGGTGCTTCTTTTTTCGTTTGTTTCAATTTTTGGAAACTGAAAAAGTCTGGTTTCAACATCCAGAAGAAAATTGGGTTATACATTATATAACACAAACGAATGAAATGCAAAATTTTCTAAATTAATTCCAAATTAATATTTAATACTTAATTTCTACGAACGTTAGGCAGTAGATTGTGAGAACTGGAAGTGACAGTAGATTGTGAGAACTGGAAGTGGCAGTAGACTGTGAGAACTGGAAGTGGTAGTAGATTGTGAGAACTGGAAGTAACAGCAGATTGGGAGAACTGGAAGTGGCAGTAGATTGTGAGAACTGGAAGTGACAGTAGATTGTGAGAACTGGAAGTGACAGTAGATTGTGAGAACTGGAAGTGGCAGTAGATTGTGAGAACTGGAAGTGGCAGTAAATTGTGAGAACTGGAAGTGGCAGTAGATTGTGAGAACTGGAAGTGACAGTAGATTGTGAGAACTGGAAGTGGCAGTAGATTGTGAGAACTGGAAGTGACAGTAGATTGTGAGAACTGGAAGTGACAGTATCTGTCTCCGGATCACGTCTACTTGGCACTATGTACAGTGTGCCCAACTCGCTACCGAAACCGGCATTTCTTTAATAATTTTACCGTGTCGAAACAATTAGGCGCACTACAGACACATTCCTCTTCATTTTTCACACAACGAACGTACTCCTGTTCAAATTTCGTTGCAATATCTTCATTAGTGTTACAATTATTAAAGAAATGCCGTGTTCGGTAGCGAGTGGGACACACTGTACGTGTAAGTATAGGTTTAGGTTTTGAGGCGCACTTGAAATGTTGCGTAAAGCAACTACTGCCTTCGCCTTTCCTGTCCGTCCGTCCGTATGGAACTACTCGCCTCCCGCTGGACGGATTTCCGCGAAACTGTATGTCTGGCACTTTTATGAAAATCTGTCGACAATATTGAAGTTCGGTTAAAACCGGACAAAACTAAGAGGCACTTCACACGCAGACTGCAGTACGTCTATGATGATATCTCGATTAATTCTTTCAGATACGAAAAAAAGTTCCAAATACAAACAGCGGCTAGGCTACACCTCAAACAGCGATACACCGTTACGCTTTTTTTTTACCGAACACGCGCTGTTTCCGCGGTGAAGTGGGTAATGAATTTTTATTAGACGGATTTCATACTTCAAAGAGTTGAAACAGATAAGCACAGACAATAACTGTGAATAAATAAATAAATAAACATAAACACACACACACACACTATAACATGCGTACTCTAAAACAGAAATCAGTAATTCATGCAAAATCTTTGTCGAAACCCTGCAGGGAAGACAATCTGTCAGAATCAGGCGTGTATTTTCCAAGCATATATTCAAATTTTCAGACTACCAACTTTTATGAGTATTCTTCACCACCCCAGTGAATGCACAAGGACGCTGTGATGGAAAGCGTTCTTAACAGTGATGACTGGTTTAGCAAACGCATGAAAATAAATAGGATCTACATTGCGGTGTTCTGAGTCGTGCAGTTTGGCATAAAGATATTAACGTTTCGTTGGAAAGTGCTCAATCCATATTCGGGTCAGCAGCGATATACCCTGAATACTGAAGCAGCGTGCTCATCCGAAACGTTTGGACGTCTCTCCAAACTACACGACGTCACATTCCACAAGACCGCACTCTCTTTTAAGTCTCAGTGAAAATCTCAAACCTTACGGACTCTACATTACCAGCAGGCTACTTTGTGCGACCTATACATCTCATCAGACGAAAAGGTGACATCCGGTTGACCTTTGTCTTAGGTTCGTTACTGTACCACAACTAACCTACAGGCACAGTGTGTGTCGTATGATGGACATAAACACTTCTTGCCGTCGAAAACCTTTTCAGATGGCACGAAGTGTCCAACAGTATATCGGCCTAGTCAATGTAGTTGGACTAAATTCTCTGATGGAGCGAGGAAGGCATCTCATTCAGCGTAATGACTTCTGGATTAGAGGATGGGGAAGAAGTCTACTTCTAAAATTAAGGAACAGCCTGAGAGCGACTCTTTCCGACCTGCAGGATCTATAGAACTGTCACAATAACAAGGGAAGGATGCCTTTCTTGGCAAGATTAAATCCTTCCACTACGTTACCAGCACTGAATAGGTGCATACTTAAAAAAAAAATCTTCATTCGCAAGGCAGTGAACTACCGAATTCGTATCAGGAATGGCACGCTTCCCTAAAAGATGGGAGACCCAGGATCAAGACTAGAAATATAGCAGGAGGAAGTATGGTGTACTGGCAGTCACTGACCGTACGGGAAATTGGAGTTGGATGGGTTCTTCACTTACAGAGATATTTAATTAGGGTACAAAGTACAGTTGTCCCTCTGGTTAATCAAGCACCACACCATGAACACGTATGAGGGAGTGGAGTACAGCTCCAGTAGTTTTATAACATGGTCATTCCGATGAACGTGAGTGGTCGGTCTTACGTCCCGTTGCTCCTCCACCACCACGGTTAGACACCCTGTGTCCACTCGGTAAGGGGCTGGCTGGACCAAAAACCCCGTCTAGATACGATGGTGGACAGAAACATATCTTAACCTCTACAGAAAATTTAATCCCGATCCCTCGGTTTTACAGCTAAAATGTGTATTCCAATCTGGAGCTGAAGTCTACCGGAACCTCACGTCTGGTGGCGAAGTGGTAGGCTACTCACGGGAACTGTTAAGCCATTTCTGGCAGTGACTAACAGTTTTATAAATCACATTATTAATAATAATAATAAATAGACAGCTTATTAGTGAAGAAGACACGTTCCTCTAGTTACGGAAGGTAAACTTAAAAGCAGAAAATGAAAGTGAAATAGTGGCAGCACAAGACCAGGCGCTACAAACAAAATATTATGCGACAAAAATACTGAACAGAGAGACAGATAGCAAGCGTAGACTTTGCCAACAATTTGACGAGACAATAGACCACATAATATCAGCATGCCCAATACTGGCAAAAGAACAGTACATAAAAAGACATGATAGTGTGTGCACAAATACACTTCAACATATGCAAGGAAACAGGGGTAAAATTGGACAAAAAACAATGGTATGAACATGTGCCAAAATCGGTAGAAACAAGTCGAGGAGGCAAGGTAACATACTGCGGAATCAACAAGTACAAACTGACAGAACTATCCCCAACAACAAACCAGACATTATAATCCGTGGTAATGAAAAGGGAACATGTAAGTTAATAGACGTTGCAATTTCAGGAGACAGAAATGTGATTAAAAAGGAAGCCCAGAAGATTCTAAAATATAAAGACCTTACAGTAGAAATACAGCGCATGTGGAATGCAAAAACAAAGGTGATACCAGTAATAATAGGGGCGACAGGGGACTACTTCCAAGTCATTCAGAAAATACGTGAGCAACATACCAGGAAAACACGAAGTCAAGGAACTATAGAAAACAGCCATATTGTGCACTGCACACATACTTCGGAAAGTACTAATGTAAAAGTACAATAGATTCAACAATGAAACTAACGATATAAGCACCATGAATAGTAAAAACAAAAATAGCTGCAACACTGTATTCCCTAGGGACATAGTTTGTCTCAGGAATATAAGTATAAATACCCTGCATAAAGGAGATGATGATGATGATAATAATAATAATAATAATAATCACTGCTCTTACCAGCGTGGCTCGAGTCTTGGCTGTCATGTTAGAAACTATTATTATTAACACACAATAATTATAGTTATGTAATTTTTCATGGCTGGACAGCCCTGATGGACCTAAACCTAAATGTTGCGGTTGCGAGATCACACACAGACACACCACACTCGGTAGGACTCCTCTGGACGAGTGATCGGCTCGTCACAGAGACCTCCATCTTACATCACACAACACTCACGACAGGCACCAATGTTCTCGGCGGGATTCGAACCTGCAATCCCAGCAAGCGAGTGGCCACAGACCCACGCCTTAGACCGCGCGACCGCCGTGATAGGCATTTTATATAATTACATTATATTATTCAATAATAATAATTTCTAACTCGACATCCAAGGCTGAGCCCAAGCGACGTGGACCTGAAAGGTGTCCTGTTCGAACCTACTCGTATGTCGAGGTACCGGCTATTATAAATTCGAACTTCTTAACACCAAACTTTAATAGTTGATTTGACACTTTCAACGCAACACGGACGACCACTTCATCGTCAAACTGCGATCATAGGCCCAAACCTTTCATCGTCACATGACCTGAACAGATAAATCATAATCGATCCCAGATTCTCTTGTTCTAAATGGAGAACTTCATTAGCACTACACGTCACACGCTACACAGACCCACAAATCATTTTAGTTGTGGTTCACTCAACGACGCCATCAGCAGTTCAAACCATGCAGCGTCGAATTGCACAAAGAGTGGTGAATAACAGACTGTAGAGGATGTGGAAGGAATCAATCGCGGCTCAATTTGAAGGCTGCACTGGCATTCAGCTGAAGGAATTGATAATATTCACAAACATCCTTATTCAGAACAGATAATACTACGCCAGAAATTCTGTCCAAGCTCCTCCCTAATGCAAATCAGAAGCTTTACGGCTTCAACCAACTTCTTCGGCGGAAGGTATATTGCACTACATGAACTGCAATGAAAGCAAGCAAGCCCCTGCTAAATCTCAGTTCTACTGAAACCATCGTTTGCATCAGTTCATTTCCAATAACCATATGGAAATGGCCATTAAATTCCCACAAAGCCACGTGAATAAAAGCAGAACAAATAACAATATAACCGGAGACACAGCGTCCCCCACGTGGCACTTGCTTTGGGGACTCCCCCAGTATATTACTACCGCTTTGGATTTTAATTAAGACTCCTCTGTTAATAGTATTGAGTTTAGGCAACCCGACGTTCAAGTCACATTTAAAAGCTTTTGTATTTGAATATGCCATTAATTCAGATGAAAATTCCGGTCTATTAGAGTTTTAATTAAAAATTTTAAAGTAATTAACTAATTTAGGTTATTCTGTTATAATGTATAACAATAGTAGAGTGTACAGTCCAGTATGTGTACATTTAAAGCTCTGAATCTGCCCATGGTATTTCCTACAGCGTAGAAACCGGAGGGAAGGAGACCACTGGGGAGACCTAGGCGTAGATGGGTGGATAATATTAGGATGGATCTCCAGGAGGTGGGATGGGGGTATATGGACTGGATTGGGCTGGCCCAGGATAGAGA
>Ga0123354_10001124_pt1 | contig 31160 bp, 35 predicted proteins | sample TergutLab28metaG_2_FD_97872 | JGI IMG/M metagenome (GOLD analysis project Ga0123354, IMG submission 97872) | Labiotermes labralis P4 segment gut microbial communities from Petit-Saut dam, French Guiana - Lab288 P4 | ecosystem: Host-associated > Arthropoda: Insects > Digestive system > Gut ... | reverse complement strand
CTTACAATAAAGATGAAAAAAATCTTACTATACTCATTTATCGTATTAATAACAAGCGCCTTCAAGGTAAGCGCCCAGGATAAAAACTCGATTATGAATTTTGGAGCGGGCGTTTGGTACGGAATTGGAGGAAATATAAGCTACGATTATCGGATAAAAAACTTTAATGATCATTTTGCATTGACTGTGGGAGGGTATATCGGCGGTCAAAGAGGCGATGGATATGGACCTGATTATGCTTCGCCGGCAGGAATGGGAGGCAAGGGAAATTATCAATATGATCATAAATGGTTCTTTTCGCCTCGAGGGGGATGCGTATATTCTTTCAACAAACGCTTTGACATTTATGCTGCACTCATGCCGGGACTTTTAATCAACAAAAAATACGGCAGTGAAAGAAAATATGATTTTTATGCGGGAATAACAGCAGGAGGACGAGTAGCGTTAGTTAAAGACGTGTATTTATTCACAGAAATAGGGTACAATATTTTGTGTTATAATTTAGGACTTGCCTATAAATTTTAAGACCAACATCCTCATCTAATCCTTTAAAAACCGTTATTCTGTTAATTTTTTTTCAATAAATTCAATCTTTTCCGGCAACTCCTATTGGAGTTCAAAAAAATATTTGTATCTTTGCAGCCCGTTTTGTGCATTTTTACTAAAAAACAGGGCAAAATAAAGGAAATTTTAAGGAGGAAATGGCTCTTTCTTAAAGTTAAAAAATTAAGTAACAATAACTATCTAAAAAAGCAATGAGCCAAAAAATTAGGATTAAATTGAAATCATACGATTACAACTTAGTTGACAAATCAGCCGAGAAAATCGTAAAGACAGTCAAAGCAACAGGAGCAGTGGTAAGCGGTCCCATTCCTCTACCTACTCACAAACGTATTTTTACAGTGAACCGCGCCACATTCGTGAATAAAAAATCACGCGAACAATTCGAATTATCATCTTATAAACGCTTAATCGACATTTACAGTTCCACTGCAAAGACTGTTGACGCTTTGATGAAATTGGAACTGCCCAGCGGCGTAGAAGTTGAAATTAAAGTATAAATAAATAATTGAAATGCCGGGATTAATTGGAAAAAAAATCGGAATGACATCCGTTTTCAGTGCTGATGGAAAAAATCTTCCATGCACTGTTATCGAAGTAGGTCCTTGTGTAGTTACTCAGGTAAAAACCGTTGAAAAAGACGGTTACGAAGCTGTTCAATTAGGATTTCAGGACAAGAAGGAAAAACATACCACCAAGCCTGAAATGGGACACTTCAAAAAAGCAGGCGTAACACCCAAGCGACACTTGGCTGAGTTCAAAGGACAAGGGGCTTATAAGCCCGGAGATGTAATCACTGTTGATTTTTTCAACGGCGATCTGTATGTAGATGTTATCGGGACATCGAAAGGAAAAGGATTTCAAGGAGTTGTAAGACGTCATGGATTTAGGGGAGTTGGAGAAGCGACTTTGGGTCAAAGCGACCGTCAACGCCACCCGGGCTCCATCGGCGCCTGTTCGTATCCTGCGAAAGTATTCAAGGGGACGCGTATGGCCGGTCAAATGGGTAACGAACGAGTTACCGTTCAAAACTTGGAAGTAATTAAGTTATTGCCTGAAAACAACTTGATTTTAGTCAAAGGTTCTGTTCCGGGCGCTAAAGGTTCAATCGTAATAGTACATAAATAAATGGAAATAAGCGTATATAATATTAAAGGCGAAGATACCGGGAAAAAGGTAACTTTGGAAGACAGTGTATTTGGCGTTGAACCGAACGATCACATCATTTACATGGATGTGAAACAACACATGGCTAATAGGCGTCAAGGAACGGCAAAAGCCAAAGAACGTAGCGAAGTTTCCGGGAGTACCCGCAAATTAGGCCGTCAAAAAGGTGGTGGAGGCGCTCGTCGTGGTGATATTAACTCACCTGTATTGGTAGGAGGAGGTAGAGTATTTGGACCTAAACCGAGAGATTACAGTTTTAAACTTAACAAGAAGGAAAAAACATTGGCTCGCCGGTCAGCGCTATCATACAAAGTAAAGGAAGACGCAGTCACCGTAGTAGAAGATTTTACGCTCGACGCTCCCAAAACAAAGGAATTTTTAGCGATTGTCAAAAATCTGAAAATAGAGAATAAGAAAATACTGGTAGTTCTTCCGGAAAATAACGATCCGATTTATTTGTCTGCACGGAATGTGCTGAGAATGGATGTAACTACGGTTTCCGAACTCAATACCTACAAAGTATTGGATGCAACTCATTTGATGATATTGGAAAGTTCGGTAAATGCAATGAATAACTTTTAACGAAAAGGAGGAACAAAACATGGGAATTATCATTAAACCTATAGTAACAGAAAAGCAAACGCAGATTACAGGGAAATTTTCCAATCGTGTAGGGTTTCGCGTATCCCCCGACGCTAACAAGTTAGAGATTAAAACCGCTATCGAAGGTATGTATGAAGTCACGGTTATTAAAGTCAACACAATGAACTACGATGGCAAAAGAAAATCGCGTTATACGAAAACGGGATACGTCAACGGAAAAGAAGCCTCTTTCAAAAAGGCAATCGTAACATTGAAAGAAGGTCAACAAATTGATTTATTTAAAAATATATAATATTAATGGGAATTCGTAAATTAAAGCCTACGACACCGGGGCAAAGACACAGGATTATCGGTACATTTAGTGAAATCACTGCTACTGTACCGGAGAAATCTCTTGTTTTTGGTAAAAGGAAATCGGGGGGACGTAATGCCGAAGGTCATCGGACGATGCGCCAACTCGGCGGCGGACACCAGCGTAAATTTCGTATTATCGATTTCAAGAGAAACAAAGATGGTATTCCTGCAACAGTGAAAACAATCGAGTATGATCCGAATCGTTCATCTCGCATTGCGCTGTTGTATTACGCCGATGGAGCAAAAACGTATATTATAGCTCCCAATGGTTTGGAAGTTAACCAAACAGTGATTTCCGGAAAAGAAGCGGCGCCAGAAATAGGCAATGCGCTTCCTTTAGCAACCATTCCGCTCGGAACCGTAATTCATAACATTGAATTGCGTCCGGGACAAGGAGCTAAAATGGTTCGTTCTGCTGGAGCATTCGCTCAAGTTGTCTCTCGTGAAGGAGATTATGCAATCATCAAAATGCCGTCGGGCGAAACGCGGAAAATACTTTCAACTTGTAAAGCTACCATAGGTAGCGTGGGTAATTCGGATCACGCTTTGGAAAAATCAGGTAAAGCGGGTCGGACAAGATGGATGGGACGCCGTCCGCATGTACGCGGCGTGGTAATGAATCCGGTTGATCACCCGATGGGCGGTGGCGAAGGTCGCGCATCCGGCGGACACCCAAGATCTCGAAAAGGATTATATTCTAAGGGCTTAAAAACAAGAGCGCCAAAGAAGAATTCTTCCAAATACATTATTGAAAGAAGAAAAAAATAACCTGATTAATCAAGAGTAATTATGAGTCGTTCATTAAAAAAAGGACCCTATATAAACGTTAAGTTAGAGAAGAAAATTCTAACGATGAATGAGACAGGTAAAAAATCTGTAATCAAGACATGGGCAAGAGCATCAATGATTTCACCCGATTTTGTCGGGCATACCCTTGCCGTTCATAATGGTAATAAATTTATTCCCGTTTATATTACGGAAAATATGGTTGGGCATAAATTAGGTGAATTTTCACCGACGCGCCAATTCCGTGGTCACGCTGGTAACAAGAAAAAGTAATCAAGTATGGGTGCAAGAAAAAGAATAGTAGCAGAACAAAGGAAAGAAGCTAAGAAGGAACAGTATTTTGCAAAACTGCGAAATGTACCTACTTCTCCTCGTAAAATGCGTTTGGTAGCAGACATGATTCGTGGCATGGAAGCTTTCCGGGCATTGGGCGTATTGAAATATTCAAACAAGGAAGCTTCTGCAAGAGTAGGAAAATTGCTTCGTTCGGCAATTGCCAATTGGGAAGAAAAAAACGAACGGAAAGCAGAAACCGGTGAATTATATATCACGTCGATATACGTGGATGGGGCGAGAATGTTGAAACGGATGCGGCCCGCGCCTCAAGGTAGAGGATACCGCGTACGCAAACGCTCGAACCACGTAACAATATGTGTAGATACAAAAACTGAAAAACAAAATTAATTGCTAAATGGGACAAAAAACAAATCCGATAAGTAATCGTTTAGGAATCATCCGCGGATGGGATTCAAATTGGTACGGCGGCAATAATTATGGCGATACTTTGTATGAAGACAGCAAAATTCGTAAATATTTGAACGCCCGTCTCGCTAAAGCAAGTGTATCTCGTATTGTTATTGAACGTACATTGAAACTGGTAACCATTACCGTATGTACTGCCCGTCCGGGTATTATCATCGGTAAAGGAGGTCAGGAAGTAGATAAACTGAAAGAAGAATTGAAAAAGATTACCGATAAGGAAATTCAAATCAATATCTTTGAAATAAAACGTCCTGAGTTGGACGCCGTTATTGTCGCTAACAATATTGCTCGCCAACTGGAAGGTAAAATGGCCTACCGCCGCGCTATTAAAACGGCAATCGCTTCTACGATGCGGATGGGCGCCGAAGGAATTAAAATCCAGATTTCCGGTCGTTTGAACGGAGCGGAAATGGCTCGTTCGGAAATGTATAAGGAAGGAAGAACCCCTTTACATACTTTGCGCGCCGACATTGATTACGCTTTAGGCGAAGCTTTGACAAAAGTTGGACTGTTAGGGATCAAAGTCTGGATTTGCAGAGGCGAAATATATGGTAAAAAAGACCTTGCTCCACAATTTACCGGATCAAAAGAATCTGGCGGTGGTCGTGGAGAAAGAAATGATCGAGGCGACAGGGGCGGACGGAACGAAAGAGGAGACAGGGGAGATAGAAGGAACCGTCGGCCGAGAGGAGATAAAAAATAATAAGAAATGTGAATTATGAATTATTTTTTCATTTCATAATTCATAATTCATAATTCATAATTAAGAATAAAGATGTTACAACCGAAAAAAACAAAATTCAGAAGATCGCAAAAAGGTCGGATGAAAGGCAATGCCCAACGGGGAAATCAGTTGGCGTTCGGTTCTTTTGGAATAAAAACGTTGCAATCAAAATGGATTACAGGACGCCAGATTGAAGCTGCCCGTATTGCCGTTACTCGCTATATGCAACGTCAAGGTCAGGTTTGGGTTCGGATTTTCCCCGACAAACCGATCACTAAAAAACCGGCTGAAGTACGTATGGGAAAAGGAAAAGGAGCGCCGGAAGGTTTTGTCGCTCCCGTTACTCCTGGTAGGATAATTTTTGAAGTCGACGGAGTTACCTTCGAAGTGGCAAAAGAAGCGTTACGCTTAGCCGCTCAAAAACTTCCTGTTACAACAAAATTTGTCGTAAGACATGATTACGATTTTAACAACGAAAATGTGTAAAACAGTATGAAAATTGCAGAAATCAAAGATTTAACTACTCCGGAATTGAAAGATCGGCTGGAGGTTGAAGCAAAAGCTTACGAACAAAAGAAAATCAATCATAGTATTTCTCCTTTGGATAATCCGGCGTCGATTACCATTGCCCGTAAGCAAATTGCGCGGATGAAAACCGAATTGCGGTGGAGAGAAATTAATAAAAAATAAGCAACCGGATGGAAACAAGAAATTTGAGAAAAGAAAGAATTGGGGTCGTTTCCAGTAATAAAATGGATAAATCCATAACTGTTGCTGTGAAATGGAAAGAAAAACACCCTATCTACGGAAAATTCGTGAGTAAAACGAAAAAATTCCATGCTCATGACGAAAAAAACGAATGTAATATCGGCGATACCGTAAAAATTATGGAAACTCGTCCTTTGAGCAAAACAAAGAGATGGCGTTTAGTAGAAATTGTAGAAAAAGCTAAGTAATTATGATACAACAAGAATCAAGACTTACCGTAGCTGATAATTCCGGCGCCAAAGAAGTGCTTTGTATCCGGGTATTGGGTGGTACGAGAAGACGTTATGCTTCTCTTGGAGACGTAATTGTAGTAAGTATAAAAAGTGTAATCCCTTCCAGTGATATTAAAAAAGGCGCAGTGTCGAAAGCAATTATTGTGCGAACGAAAAAAGAAATACGTCGCAACGACGGTTCTTATATCCGCTTTGACGACAATGCTTGCGTATTGTTGAATACTGCAGGAGAAATTCGGGGAAGCCGTATTTTCGGACCCGTAGCTCGCGAGCTTCGCGCCGTGAATATGAAAATCGTTTCTTTAGCGCCGGAAGTTTTATAATAATTAAGAATTTATGAGTAAATTACATATTAAAAAAGGCGATACGGTTTATGTCAATGCCGGTGAAGACAGAGGCAAAACGGGTCGAGTACTGAAAGTATTCGTTGAAAAACAGCGCGCCCTTGTTGAAGGCATCAACATGGTGTCGAAATCGACTAAACCGAATGCGAAGAATCCTCAAGGTGGATTCCAGAAAAAAGAAGCTCCCGTTCATATTTCAAACCTAAACGTTTTGGATCCCAAAAGCGGTAAACCTACACGCATTGGTCGTAAATTGAATGCAAAGGGAGTATTGGTTCGTTATTCTAAAAAATCAGGGGAGGAAATTAAATAATGAATAATACAGCGAATCTAAAAAAGACCTATCAGGAAAAAATTGTTCCTGCTTTGATGAAAGAGTTTAATTACACATCAATAATGCAAGTTCCCGTATTAAAGAAAATTGTAATTAATCAGGGATTAGGCGCTGCCGTTGCCGACAAAAAATTAATTGACGTAGCTATTCAAGAATTATCTTTGATTGCCGGACAAAAAGCAGTTGCAACAGTTTCAAGAAAAGATATTTCCAATTTTAAGCTACGTAAAAAAATGGCTATCGGCGCAATGGTTACCTTACGTCGCGAGCAGATGTACGAATTTCTCGAACGACTGATTCGGGTGGCTTTACCTCGTATCCGCGACTTCAAAGGAATTGAAAGCAAATTAGACGGAAGAGGAAATTATACGCTTGGAATTCAGGAGCAAATTATTTTTCCTGAAATAAATATTGACAATATAACTAAAATATTGGGAATGAATATTACCTTCGTGACCTCTGCGCGAACGGATGAAGAAGGATATGCGCTTTTGAGGGAATTTGGGTTACCATTTAAGAATATCAAAAAAGATTAATATGTCGAAAGAATCAATGAAAGCCCGCGAGGTAAAGCGTGCAAAATTAGTTGCCAAATACGCTGAAAAAAGAGCGCAGTTGAAAAAAGAAGGCAATTATGAAGCGTTGCAGGCGATACCCAAGAATGCCTCTCCTGTTCGGTTGCATAACCGTTGTAAAATAACAGGACGCTCCAAAGGATACGTTCGCCAGTTTGGCATTTCCCGTATCCAATTGCGCGAAATGGCTTCTGCCGGTTTGATACCGGGGGTTAAAAAGGCGAGCTGGTAAAACTAACCCCGCGCTTGACGCGGGATCCTCTGAACTCATAAATTCCCAAAAGGGGACTTCTTTGATTATCAAAGGGGATTGCAGGTCAAACCCGTAATAATGACGAGATAGAAGATTAAGCATGAAAGAAGATAATAGTTTTCTTTCATGCTTGTTTTATTAGTTGATAATACATATTCTTCAAAGGAAACATTTAACGACTCTTGGCAGGTTGAAATCAAAATAAACTGTACATTCCGCCGGGTTTACATCTAACCAGACCATTCATTTCAAGTTCAAATAAAATGACGGATAACCGGCTGACCGGCAGGTCGAGTTCGATTGCCAGCAAATTCAGTTGCATGTTTCCGGCTTTTGAAAGAATCTCCATTACCAACTGTTCTTCCGGATTCAGTTCCGGAAAAAGATCGCGTTGAATGCTTTGCGTCCGAACAGGTTCCGGAGAATCGCTCCAGTTCATTTCATGAAAAATATCTTCCGCAGAAGTAATTAATGCCGCTTTTTTGCTTTTAATCAACGAATTACATCCTTCTGAATATTTATCGCAAGCCTTTCCCGGAAAGGCGAAAATATCACGATTATAGGAATCGGCGATGTTTGCCGTGATTAAAGCGCCGCCTTTTTTTGCCGATTCAACGACTACCGTACAATCGGAAATTCCGGCGACGATGCGGTTTCGTTTGACAAAATTCTGCCGGTCGGGATTGGTATCGCTGATGAAGTCGGTTAGTAAGCCGCCTGCATTAATCATTTCCACAGCAGCATTCCGGTGTGCCGGCGGATAGATACGGTCTAATCCGTGCGCCAATATTCCTACGGTAGCCATATTTTCCCGCAAAGCCGCCCGGTGAGCCGCAATATCTATTCCGTAAGCCAAGCCACTGACAATAAGGCTTTCGGGAAACACTTCCAGGATGTCGTGAACCAATCGGTCGGTCGTCTCTTTGCCATAAGCCGTTGCATTACGCGTACCGACAATGCTGATGATTTTTCCGGCATTCAGATCGGCATTTCCCCGAAAATAAAGCATAACCGGCGCATCGACACAGTCTTTCAGCCGGTTGGGATAATCCGGATCGGTGATAAACAGAGGCGTTATGGCCGCACGCTCAATAAAACGGATTTCTTTTTCCGCTCTTGTCAAAACATCCGGACGATGAATCTCATTAATTAATCGCCGCGACAAGCCGTAAGTTTTTTCCAGCAAATGTTTTTTCTCCTTGAACAGCAAAGCGACATCATTCATATTTTCAATGATTTGCTTGGCGGTAATGTTACCGATCCCTTTGACGAGGGTAATACCAATTTGATAAATCAAGTCTTGATTAAGCATACTTTTAAGGTTTAGTTATAATTTTGGCAAAGTTAATATTTTCCGTTGATAAATGAAAAAGATGAAATAATATTTTCTGATTTTATATAGAAGTTACAAATAATCCTTCAATTGATTGTCAAAAAAATCGCCGCGTGAAGGTTTTCCGTTCAATAAAATTGCAACTTCAATGATTCCACTGCAACACAAAATATTATCGCTTTTACGAAATATTGTTTGATTAAAAAGCATCTTCACACCCTTTCTTTCAACTGTCAGCTTTGAAATAAAAACATCGCCGCCGGTCAGAGGGGTTTTATAATGAAGAATAGCGCTCACAACAATAGGATCTACCTTCATCAAATGCGATTCTTTGAACGTGACTCCCAGACTGCACATAAATTCATGTCGCGCATTTTCCATGTAATGCAAATAATTAGCATTGTTCACAACTCCCTGCGAGTCGCATTCGTAATCGCGAACTTTCATTTCGATTTCAAAAGATTTTTTCATTGGGGATAGTTTATTTTATATAACTATATAGTTCAAAAGTAAATAGTTTTTTGACCGTTTATGTATCAAAGCGATTCCAACATTCGTTTCAAGATGACTTCACAGGATATTTCCCGATTAGCGGCTTCCGGAATAACAATGGAATTAGGGCTTTCAATTACATCATCCGTCACAATCATGTTTCGCCGAACCGGAAGACAATGCATGAAAAATGCCGAATCGGTCAGATTCATTTTGGCTGTATCGACTGTCCAACTCCGGTCGCTATTGATAATTCGCCCATAATTAGCATCTTCAAAAGGCGACCAGTTTTTAGCATAAATAAAATTAGCTCCTTTGAAGGCTTTCAGTTGATTGTATTCCACTTTGGCGCCTCTGACGAATGCCGGATCCAATTCATAACCTTCGGGATGCGTGATAACAAAGTCTACGTCTGCTTCATTCATGAAATCGGCGAACGAATTGGGAACGGCTTGCGGCAATACCTTAGGATGCGGCGCCCAACTCAAGACCACTTTCGGTCGTGATTTGGGCTTATATTCTTCAATGGTAATCAAATCGGCAAACGCTTGCAAAGGGTGGGTGGTAGCGCTTTCCATACTGAAAACCGGCCGTCCGGAATATTGAATAAACTGATTGAGAATTTTTTCATTGTAATCGTCCGCCTTGTTTTCAAATTGTGCAAAAGACCGGACGCCGATGATATCGCAATAGGATCCCATCACGGGAATGGCTTCGAGGATATGTTCGGATTTGTCGCCATCCATGACTACGCCCCGTTCGGTCTCCAATCTCCAGGCTCCTTGATTAACGTCAAGAACCATGGCGTTCATACCTAAATTCATGGCAGCCTTTTGCGTACTTAAACGCGTACGCAAGCTGGAGTTGAAAAATACCATCAACAAAGTTTTATTTTTTCCCAGCGTCTGGTAGGCAAAACGATTATTTTTTACCTCGAGAGCTTCTTTCAGCGCTTCTTTCAAGTCTCCTAAATCTTTTACGTGTGTAAATGTTTTCATATCTTCATTTTCTAATCTGTTCTTTTTCTTGAATAATTCATTTATCCTGATTTTTCGGTAAAGATAATACAAAAAAATAAATTGTATTGAATTAAATAAGGATTGCATGTTTTTAAAATTTCCCTGCTTTTTGCATCCTTGCAAAAGTTTAAACGTATTTTGAATAGTTTATATTTTTGTTGTAAAAATTAATTTTGAACATCAATTAAAATTATAGTTACATTTAACGAGTATATTTTAATTGAAAAGTTATAACTTTGCCAAAAGAATTAATTAAACAGATTTTAATCTAAATAATGACAGTTAAAATTTAAACAATGAAAACACTAAGATTTATTTTATCAATAGCAGCTTTTATGCTATCTACGACGTTATATGTAAGGGCATCCGATTTTAAACCGGATTTTTCCGATGACAGTTTGCGGGAAAATATTTCTTCGTATTTACGCGATTCTTTCCAGCAATGGTCTGAACAGGCAAGTTCCACCGATTTGGAAGATGTGGATAAAAACTATATGGAGTTTTTAAGAAATTCTGGAATTGAGGATTATCTGATAGATAAATTAAGTAAAAACAATGAACTTGTTGAGAGACTTTTCGATGGAATAAAGGCTGAATATACAACAGAGGAAACGGCATCCATTTGTAGGGAAATTCTCAAAGTCATTGATACTTATCAAACTTCCACCTACATCGGATACGAGTTTTTAAGGATTACAATTACAGGTGATTATCCGTTAAGGGTTGAAAATGTTTTCGACAAAGTGTTGAATAAATATGCAAGCACAAAGCCTTCCGCTATTCCGACAGATTTTAACAACACTTTGCAAACAGCGCTGCTTGAGGAAGTGAAGAGCGGACTTCCCATGGGTCCTATCTACGGCAGATGCCGGCTTGAAATAGATTTTAACACGATAACAGGTGATGTTGAAGCCGATTTTTACAATGGCGGTTACGGTGAAATGAGAACATGGGATGTGAGTCCTACTTCTATTCTTATTGCAGATAGCGGTTATCCTTATGATGTATGGGCAGGACTGTGGAATGCTGTCAATACTGAATTGAACGGAACATACACATCTCAAAGCATGGAATTACAAAACTGGAACGTCCTTTTTCTGGATTTGTATCTATCAGGATATAATCCATATAAATACAAGTTAGTAACGTATATTCTTGTTGACGGGAATTGGTGGATAAAGCCCCAATGGGAAAGGTCTTTCCCTGTAGGGTTTGATCTTCAATACCAGATATGGACAGAAACTGGCGGGGTAGACTATACTGCCACGGTTGCCGCTACAATGATTCTTCCTATCGACTCGGACGTTAATATTGACGACTATAACGCTGCAAAAGCCGTTGCTGTAAACTACGAAGAAATAAAGAAAGAAATGAATTCCATCATTGGAATCGATAAAGAAGAAACAAACGCAACTGTCTATATTTCAGGAAACAACCTTTATATAGATTCTCCGTATAATGAAATGGTTCAAATTTATGATCTAACGGGAAAATTGTTATATACTTTCACGAAACCGGTTGGTAAAATGAGTTATCCTGTTTCATCTTCCGGAGTATTAATTGTAAAAGGAAGCCGTTGGGTAAAAAAAGTAATGTAATCTTGGAAAAAAGCGAAAAACTACTCCAAAAGCAGTAGAATAAATTAAAAAATAAATACGAAACTTGCTGCATTATTAATCAATATAAATTTAAATAATATTCAATATGGAAAATGAAGTAAAGCAATCAATTATTGAGTTTGAACAAAAAATTGTTTCAAACGATCCCGAAATCAGATCTGAACTTAAAAAATTGTTGGGGCTGTTGGATTATCTTCCCGAAAAACCACACAGGACTTTTTCAGTAGAAATCTCAAACATAATTTTTGAACATGCCCTCAAAGCATATACCCAATTTGATTTTATCAAATTAGTCGATATGCAAGACTGCGCACGAATGATGTTTTTTCATCTTTCTTATATTGAAGAAACGGCTCTTACGTTTCTTCAAATTATGAGAGGGATGTTGGAACTAAAAATTCAAATGGGTGAAAATGATAATTTGGAAATCTATCAAGAAGATCTCGAAGAGGTTATGGTACTTTCTCTAACAAATAAAGAAATCGGACTGGAATGTATGTTATGCTATGCCAATCTTCAGGCTAATTGCTCGATGGCGGCTAAAAACAGAGACGCTCTCCCTGTTTCAATAAGTTTTGTTAAAAAAAATATTGACAATATGGAAGCCATTTCTTCTAAATTTCCAATGGATAAAGACATAAATCTGATATATTGCCGGTCATTAGCTGCAACTACTTCCGAGTTACGCTTTCATTCAAACAGCGAAGTGTATGAAAAATGTGTTGGTCTGTTGCAAAATTTGGTACAAACACGAAAATTCGATGTACCCAATCCTGTAGTTGATTTTCTTAAAATGATTAGTTAAGCATGATAACAAAAATTGAATCCGGCTTTGATTGGAAGCTAACGCGCTATGACTTCGGAGCTAATATTCCTCTTCGATTTGCTAAACCGGACGCTATGCTTGCAGAATCGTATGACTATGAAGGCGCTGTAGAACAGCACTTAAGAGTTGCATGGAATTTCGATGGCGATAGAGATAAACAGGCGGAAAAACAGCGAGGCATACAAGCATATTATCGTTCATTAAAATTTTAAGTTATTATGGATTATCGAAATTCCTATAAAGAAAGACCATTATGTCCTTTTTGTGGTGGTTGGAGTGTAATGAAAATAAAAGAATCATCGGAAGAGTTATGGTTATGTCCGGATTGTGATGATGTTTTTACCGATGCAGACATAGAATATTTGAAGAACGCAAAGAAACAAAAAGAAGAGCAACGTGCGCAAGCTATTAAAACGGCAGCTGAAAATGCGCTGGATGGAGATTGTCGTAAATTGAACGATCCTAAGGCAGTGAGATCGATTCGGGAATATATGGACGAAAATGGTATTGTTGACAAGAAGTCAGTCAATCGCCTCGTTACAGGGAATCCTATGGAAAATGCAGGCATTCGGGAAGTTATTGAATATGCATTTTATCTGTTGGAACGTGCGGATGACGCTTCATGCGAGGAAGCGATTAGAATCCAAAATTATTTTATCGCTATCGAAAATTTAATTTCAAAAGATGACATCTACATATTAGACGATTTGGAAAAATTGAACGGAGAGCGTCATCTTGCTTTTGTTATTGATTTCATGAACCGGAAATTTTCCGACCCAAAGATGATTGAAATATATGAAAAAATAATTAATTATTACACTCCCGGACTGATGATTGATAAATTATTTTTTGAATATATTCTTGGTAATGAAATACGTAGAGATTTAGTAAAACTTAGCGCTGTTGACGTCAGGCTTGAAGAAAAATTTCTACAAACCTTGTGTTTTGCGGGTATTCACCGATTGTCCAAACGCAACATTAATTTCGGTGGTATTCTTCAGGCTTTAGAGTTCTCTATAGAATTACATAACGTTTTTGAAATCTTCATCCGAGAAGGCTACTGTAAAGAAAACGACAAATCAGAGGACATTGATAGCCTGTTAACGATGTATATTGTATTCGGTCTCAGGAAAGAACTTGAAAAAGTTATTATCGAAGCCGATGAAATTCTTCTCAAAATGATGATTTCGGCATGGACAAATTTGATTATGAAAAGCAGGGACATTATGCTCCCAGAAGAAATGCAGGAACACATACCGTCTGTAATTGAATTTTTATGTAATATTCAGGTCGACAAACTTTCCTGTTGCAAAGCGGAGTGGAGGGAGATGGTCAAATTTATTAAGTAATATATAAATATGGAAAATAAAGTAAAAAAGTCAAGATGACTTCAATAAATATTCTCATTGGGACAAAAAAATATTACTTTTTGTCATCTCCATATTGCAATTTTTTATACTTTTGCAGCATATTTTTTACTTATTATTATTATTTATGGATTTGATGCAAGACATAATCAGGCGCGCCCAATCAAACAGGCAACGTATTGTTCTTCCCGAAGGGAACGAAGAACGCACGATAAAGGCTACTAACCGTTTATTGGAAGATAAAGTAGCAGATATAATATTGATTGGAAATCCTTCCGAAATAAAAAATTTAGCTGAGCAATACCAATTGTCTCATATCGATAAAGCAACTATTATTGATCCGCTTAATCATCCGAAAAAAGAAACTTATGCAAATCTGCTGTTTGAAATAAGAAAAAGCAAAGGGATAACTTCCGAACAAGCCGGATTGTTAGTAGAAAATCCATTGTATCTGGGTTGCTTAATGATAAAAAACGGAGATGCGGATGGTGAAATCGCCGGCGCTCGCAACACCACAGGTGATGTGTTGCGCCCTGCTTTTCAAATCATCAAAACGCTTCCTAATTCCAGCGTTGTATCCGGCGCATTTCTGATGTTTGTACAAGACCATTCGTTTGGAGCCGACGGAATTGTGGTATTCGCCGACAGTGCGGTTTTGCCGAATCCCAATGCCAGGGAGTTGGCTGAAATTGCCGTTACCACAGCCCACACCACCCGGACATTGGTTGGAGTAGAGCCGCACGTTGCTTTATTAAGTTTTTCAACTAAAGGAAGCGCACAACATGAATTGGTAAGTAAAGTAGTTGAAGCGACCCGAATAGCAAAAGAAATGGCTCCCGATTTGTTGATAGACGGCGAATTACAAGCCGATGCGGCCTTAGTTCCTTCAATTGGGAAAAGCAAAGCGCCCGGCAGTCCGGTGGCGGGAAAAGCTAATGTCTTGATTTTTCCTAATCTCGAATGCGGTAACATTGCTTACAAATTAGTGCAACGATTGGGAAATGCCGAAGCAGTTGGTCCTATTCTTCAAGGAATGGCGGCTCCGGTTAACGACCTTTCGCGAGGCTGTTCTGTTGATGATATCTACAAAATGGTTGCTATTTGTGCAAACCAAGCGATAGGAATCAAATAAGCGTATACATTTGTAAAAAAGATATATATGTCAAAAACAATTATTGAACCAATTGAACCTTTCGGTCTATCATCAAAACACAAGAAAAAATCGTTGTTTTCCAAAATCGGCGTTGTAGGAGCCGGTAAGGAAGGGAGGAATATCATTCGCTTAACTGCATCCGCCGGATTGGAAGTTACTTTCATTGAAATTAGCCAGGAGCGTATTGATTTCAGTTTTAAAAGGATCAGCGCAGGATTAGATGAACGAATCGAAAGTTGGGGTTTAACGCCTTTGGAAAAGCGGACAATTCTGGGGCGAATAAGAGGAAGTGTTGATTATTCGGATTTAAAAGATTGCGATTTTGTGATTGAATGTATCCGCTATGATAGAGAAAAAGGACGGGACACCCAATTACGAAAAAAAGCTTTTGAACAAATTGAACAGGTAGTTTCTCCGGATGCAATTATTGCTACCAATGCAACGACAGTGGTTATCAGTGAATTGGCTTCTGGATTGAAATATAGGGAACGTTGTGTGAGCCTTCATTTTCCCATTGCGCATCCCGACGCCAAACTGTTGGAAATAGTCAAAGGAGCCTATACCTCCGAAGATGTATATAAGAAAGTTCTTCTATTTGCCAAATCAATTAAATATGAAACAATTGGCGTTCACGAAAGCAATGGCTTGGTCAGTATGCGATTGATCGTTGTTCTTCTGAATGAAGCCTGTCAAATGGTGATGGAAAATATTGCCAAGATGGAAGATATCAATCGTTTGATGATTATTGACTACGGGATGCGGTTAGGTATTTTTCAACTTGCCGATATTGTCGGCATTGAAAAATTAGTTGATTTAATGGAAGATATGTTTAACGAATATGGAGATAAAAAATACAAACCCAGTCCTGTTATTTGGCGCCTTTTACGGACGGAACAGTTAGGGATGAGTACCAAACGGGGTTTCTTTATTTACAAAGATGATAAAATGATCGGTCCAAATCCATTTTTTTATGATTAAAACTTTATGAAATCCGCATGCAAAATTACGCCAATGAGCATGAAAATGTTGCGGATTCTATCTGACCTTTAAAAAATAAATTATGCACAGATGAAACGAATATTAGTATTAAACTGCGGCAGTTCTTCCATCAAATATAAGTTGCTGAATATGGAAGGCGAAAAAGTTTTAGCACAAGGAAGTGTTGAAAAAATAGGATTGAATGGATCTGCGCTTAAAATGACCTTACCGGATGGAAATAAAGTCGTTTTGGAAGGGGAAATCTTAGAGCATCAAACGGGTATTGAATACATTTTAGGCGTAATTACCGGACCTAAATACGGTTGTATACAATCACTCGACGAAATAGACGCAGTAGGTCACCGGGTAGCTCACGGTGGAGAAAAATTCAACTCCAGTGTTTTGATAACCGACGAAGTCATTCAAAAAATCGTTGACTGCATAGATTGGGCGCCTTTGCATAATCCGCCGAATCTAAGCGGGATTATGGCAATTAAAGAATTAATGCCGAATGTTCCTCAAGTAGCTGTTTTTGACACGGCATTTCATCAAACCATGCCCGACTATGCCTATCTTTACGGACTTCCTTATTCGCTTTACGAAAAATACGGGATTCGCCGGTATGGATTTCATGGGACGAGTCATCGTTATGTTTCCGAACATGCCTGTCGCCTTCTGGATGTTTCCTACGAAGAGCAAAAAATCATCACTTGCCATATTGGCAATGGCGTTTCGATTACAGCCATTAAAAAAGGCAGGTCGATAGACACTTCGATGGGAATGACTCCTGTAGAAGGTCTGTTAATGGGTACGCGTAGCGGAGACATCGACGCTGGGGTTCTCACTTATATCATGGAAAAAGAAAATATCGGCTCGCAAGCGATTTCTACTATTGTGAATAAGTACGGAGGTATATTAGGCATCTCCGGAGTTTCATCAGACATGCGGGAAATTAACGAAGCCATACATAACGGTAACGAACGGGCGGCATTAGCGCTAAAAGCGTATAACTACCGGTTAAAAAAATATGTCGGCTCTTATGCTGCTGCTTTGGGTGGATTTGATATTTTGGTATTTACAGGAGGCGTAGGAGAAAATCAGTGGAAAACGCGGGCGGCTGTCTGTGAAAATATGGAATTTATGGGAATTCGGTTGGATGAAGAAAAAAACAAGAAGGTGCGAAGCGCTGAAGCGATTATCAGCACAGAAGATTCACCGGTAAAAGTAGTTGTTATTTCTACTGATGAAGAATTTATGATTGCTTTAGATACGTTAAATGTTATCAATTAATACTTAATAAACGTTAAATTCATGACATTTTTAAACATTATTAATAGAAAACACGATATACTTTAACACTATTTATTGAAAATAATTTGGTTAGTGTAGGCGAAAGCTTTACCTTTGTACTGTGGTTTTTTCATAATAGTATTAGATTTAAGGTTAACAAAGATTGGATTAGGGAGTTCGTGAGAATTCCCTTTTCTTTTATTATATAATTATGAAAAAGTCCGGTCAGCCGCTTTACTACGAAAACACATCATGCAAAACTTCCAATGATTTTATTTCGGAAAAATCACTTAAATGCAACCGGTAAAAATCCAACATGCGGAGGATGATTGTTTGACGTTCACGTCCCGAAAACCGGAACGCCGACATATTTTCATACGTCATCCGCAAGAGATTGTAGAAAACCAAACTCTCTTCAACAGAAAGAAAATGAATGTGCGCCGGTTGATTCCGGGTAAATATGCCGTTACGCATATCAAAATACATCCCTTTTTGATAACCGGCTGCATCGGGATAAAATCCCAACAACCGGCTGAGACGAATCATAAACGCTAAGTGAAAATTGGCAGGGGAAAGAGGAGTCAATTCCAATACCTGTATGGATTGTAAAAGAAAATCAAAGAGCAAACGGTTGGTTTGCTCTTCCCGTATCACCTTACTTATCAGTTCCGCTAAAAAAATACACGGAGCAGTCTTCGCAGGATCGGTCAGAAGAGCAATCAAAGGAATGTGAATTTTGGCTTCCTTGATGCGTTGAATATCCCGTAGATTTTGGTGATCAACCTCCAAATCCAAAATGGACAAAGGGTGAAACAACGAACGGGGAACCTTTGATTTCCTGCTTTTCGATTGCGAGGTTAGATAGGATACTCGCCCGAATTCTTCGGTAAAAATCAGTGTAATAGCATAGGCGTCGCTATAAGGTAAACTGTACAATACTATCCCTCTCGTTTTGTGTAACATACTTATAAAGTTAGAAAATAAAAGACGAAAATATTTTGTAAATCCAAAAAAAAATTCTATATTTGCACCCGCAAAATAAAAACCGGTCCATTCGTCTATCGGTTAGGACGCAAGATTTTCATTCTTGAAAGAGGGGTTCGATTCCCCTATGGACTACAAAAATAATAAAAAACAATTAAAACAAAGAGTATACAAAAATGGCACATCACAAATCAGCTATCAAAAGGATCCGGCAGACGCTAACAAGAAGATTGCGCAACAGGTATTACGCAAAAACAGCAAGGAACGCTGTAAGAAAACTCCGTGCGACTACCGACAAAACGCAAGCTGCCGAACTTTACAAAAAGGTCAGCTCGATGTTGGATAAATTAGCAAAGAATAATGTTATTCATAAAAACAAAGCTGGAAACTTGAAATCCAAACTGGCTTTGCATGTCAATAAATTAAATTAAAGTAGAACATACTAAATTAATTAAATAATTAATAAAAAAATTTGAATTCGCAGAAAAGCTGAGCCGTGACGGTTCGGCTTTTTTTATTGACATTTTTTTATTACCTTTGTAATTCATACGTAAACGAAATAAAGAACATTATTTAATGAGCGAAGAAACAAAAAATGGCGCTAACGGCTATTCTGCAGAGAGTATCCAGGTGTTGGAAGGGTTGGAAGCAGTAAGGAAACGTCCTGCCATGTATATTGGCGACATAAGTGAAAAAGGCTTACACCATTTGGTGTATGAAGTAGTTGACAATTCAATTGATGAGGCTTTGGCCGGCTATTGTAAGAATATCGATGTTTTTATCAATGAGGATGGTTCCGTAACGGTAAGAGACGATGGGCGCGGTATCCCTGTCGATTTTCATGAAAAAGAGCAAAAATCCGCGCTGGAAGTCGTTTTGACTATGTTGCATGCCGGAGGAAAATTCGACAAAGATTCGTATAAAGTTTCCGGAGGATTGCATGGCGTCGGCGTCTCGTGCGTGAATGCCCTTTCCATTTACCTGAAAGCAGAAGTTCATTTAGACGGGAAAATATATATTCAAGAATTTTCTTGCGGAAAACCAATTTCCAATCTCAGGGTTGTAGGCGAGACTTCCTATCGCGGAACCATCATTACATTCAAACCGGATGATTCCATTTTTATCGTTACCGAATTTAAATATGAAATTTTATCAAAACGCCTGCGGGAATTAGCCTATCTGAATGCCGGCGTTCGATTGGAATTGACGGATAGAAGGGTGAAAAAAGACGACGAAACTTTCAAGCACGAAGTTTTCTATTCCGAAGAAGGCTTAAAGGAATTTGTAAAATTCATCGATGCCAACAAAGAGCCTTTAATTACGGACGTTATCCACATCGTCACCGAAAAACAAGGAGTTCCGGTCGAAGTGGCTATGACTTACAATACATCTTATAACGAAAATGTGTATTCGTATGTAAATAACATCAATACGATTGAAGGAGGTACGCATTTGGCCGGCTTTCGAAGGGGATTGACCCGGACATTGAAAAAATATGCCGAAGAATCTAAAATGCTGGAAAAAGTGAAAGTAGAAATTAATGGCGATGATTTCAGGGAAGGATTGACCGCCGTTATTTCCATTAAGGTACAAGAACCTCAATTCGAAGGACAAACGAAAACAAAATTAGGTAACAACGAAGTAATCGGCGCCGTTGACGTAGCTGTCAGCGAAACGTTGGGAAACTATTTGGAAGAGCATCCGAGGGAAGCTAAAATCATTGTAGAAAAGGTCATTCTTGCAGCGACCGCCCGCCATGCCGCCCGGAAAGCTCGCGAAATGGTTCAGCGGAAATCCCCGCTTTCGGGAGGAGGATTGCCCGGTAAATTAGCCGACTGCTCGGACAAAGACCCGGGACGGTGCGAAATATTTCTTGTGGAAGGAGATTCCGCCGGAGGAACTGCAAAACAAGGTCGTGACCGTCAGTTTCAAGCGATTCTGCCTTTACGTGGTAAAATTCTGAATGTGGAAAAAGCCATGCATCATAAAGTGCTTGAAAGCGAAGAAATTCGTAATATCTATACGGCTTTGGGCGTTACCATCGGAACGGAAGAAGATTCAAAAGAATTGAACATAAGTAAACTGCGTTATCACAAGGTGGTTATCATGACCGATGCCGATGTGGACGGGAGCCATATCGCTACCCTGATTTTGACTTTCTTTTTCCGCCACATGCGACCGATGATTGAAAACGGCTATATTTATATCGCTACGCCTCCTTTGTATTTGATGAAAAGAGGAAAAAACGAAGAATATTGCTGGACCGACCAGCAAAGGCAATCCTTTATCGACCGGTTTGCCGAAGGAAATGAAAATCTGACTACTACCCAGCGTTACAAAGGTTTAGGGGAAATGAACGCGACTCAACTTTGGGAAACGACGATGAATCCCGAAATGCGTACTTTAAGGCAGGTTTCTATTGAAAATGCGGCTGAAGCTGATAATGTATTTTCCATGCTGATGGGCGAAGATGTAGCTCCCCGCCGTGAATTTATAGAAGAAAACGCTACTTACGCTAACATAGACGTATAAAAAATGCTTATTGGCTTATCGGTCAATCACAAAGAAGGGACGTCCCGCATTGCCGACGCGTATGTGAATGCGGTTCTCAAGGTAGGCGGAACGCCGGTTTTGATTCCGCTGACTACCAATGAAGCTATTCTGGAAGAAATTATTACACAAATCGACGGCTTAATCCTTTCCGGAGGAGGCGATATTTATTCGCCGTTCTATGGAGAAGAAGTGCATCCGGCAGTCGATGATTATGATTTGGAGCGCGACCGGTACGACATAGCCTTGGTGAAACAAGCTGCCGAACGCCAACTTCCCATTCTCGGAATTTGCAGGGGATGTCAACTGATCAACGTTGCTTTCGGCGGAACGTTGATTCAGGATATTCCGTCGCAAGTTCCCAAATCAATCGTCAATCACAATCAGGAGGAAGCGCGCGAAGTTGCTACCCATTCCATTCGGATTATTTCCGGTTCCCTGCTTAATAAAATAGTCCATTCTGAACAAATCAAAGTTAATTCATTTCATCATCAAGCAGTTAAAACCGTAGCTCCCGGTTTTGCGGCGGTTGCATGGACGGAAGATGGAGTGATTGAAGCCATTGAATCAAGTGAAGAAAAAGTTATTCTGGGCGTTCAATGGCATCCCGAAAATGGAGCTGCCGCCGGCGACCCTGTCATGCTTGATTTATTCCGGCGCTTAGTGGACGAGGCAGCTATATTTGCAAAAGCCAAAGCCTTGCATCAAAAGATTTATACAATTGATTCTCATTGCGATACGCCACTGTTTTTCAGATACGGCGTCGATATCGGTAAAGATAATTCATCCTTGAAAGTCAATCCGAAAGACTTGGACATTGAAAATGAAGATGAACCGGTCGACTATACGCTTAAGGTAGATATTCCTAAAATGAATAAAGGAATGCTGGACGCCGCTTTTATGGTAGCTTACCAGTCTCAGGGAGAACGAACTCCGGGAGCTTCCCTTCAGGCGTTTGAAAAAGCGGTTCATATCATCGACGGAATTAAAAAGCAGATTGAAAATAATCAGTCGGTTGTAGCCCAAGCCCGTACGGTATCCGATTTGAAAAAAAATAAAGCCGAAGGAAAAAATTCCATTTTTATCGGTATTGAAAACGGATATGCTGCCGGACAAGACATCAAGAATATCAAACGATTCTCCAAACTGGGAGTTCAATACATTACGTTGTCGCACAATGGAAACAATTACATTTGCGATTCCAATACAGGAGATGTGGAACACAACGGTCTCAGCGAATTCGGGAAAAAAGTTGTAAAAGAAATGAATCGTTACGGGATTATCGTTGATATTTCGCACGCTTCCGAAAAAACCTCGTTCGACGCATTGGCAATCAGCCAATATCCGGTCATTGCTTCCCATTCTTCCGTCAAAGCGCTTTGCGATCACTCGCGAAATCTTTCCGACCCACTGATTAAAGCCATTGCCGATAAAGGCGGAGTCGTTCAGATTTGCATCTATAACGCATTTCTAAAAAAGGATGGCGACGCGACTGTAAGAGATATAGTCAATCATATCGACTACATAGTTCAATTAGCAGGAATCGATTATGTAGGAATCGGTTCGGATTTCGACGGCGGCGGCGGAATCAAAGGATTGCAAACCGCTAACGAGCTTCCGCAAATCACGATGGAACTGATTCGCAGAGGTTACTCCGATGCAGATATCGCTAAAATCTGGGGCGGAAACTTGATGAGGGTGATGGAAGCGATGGCGGAATAAATTCTAAACAACTCTAATCACATCCTTTCTATAAATATTCTTTATTTGTGCTATATTGAAATAATTCTCTATCCTGCCCAATTCTCTCTATCCAAATTTCGATAACTGATTGCTTCGGCAATGTGACTGACTTGAACTTTTTCCGAATTTTCCAAATCGGCGATGGTTCTCGCAACACGCAAAATGCGATCATAAGCGCGAGCCGATAGACTCAGGCGTTCCATTGCATCTTTCAGCTTCATTAAACCTGCCTGATCGGGTTGTGCATGTTTATGCAACAAACGGGTGTGCATTTGTGCATTACAATAGATGCCTTCTTCTTCTGCAAATCGAAATTCTTGGATTTTACGGGCGTTTATCACACGATTTCGGATATTTTCACTGGATTCGGCAGGACGCGTATCCGAAATGTCCTCAAACGGGACAGGAACAATTTCTACCTGAATATCAATTCTGTCCATCAAAGGACCGGAAATACGATTCAAATATTTCTGCACTTGTGCAGCTTCGCAAACGCACGCTTTGTGCGGATTATTGTAATTTCCGCAAGGACAGGGATTCATTGAAGCTACCAACATAAATCCTGCTGGATAATCTACCGATGATTTTGCACGGGAAATGGTTATTTTTCTGTCTTCCAGGGGCTGTCGCAGTACTTCGAGGACATTTCTACCAAACTCGGCAATTTCGTCCAAAAACAGCACGCCGTTGTGCGCAAGACTAATTTCTCCCGGTTGCGGATAAGAGCCTCCGCCAACCATTGCTACCATCGAAATGGAATGATGGGGACTTCGGAAAGGTCGAAGAGCAATTAGCGAGCCGTTGTGATTGATTTTCCCCGCAACCGAATGAATTTTAGTCGTTTCAAGACTTTCATTCAAAGTCAAAGGAGGCAGGATCGAAGGAATCCGTTTGGCTAACATGCTCTTTCCGGCTCCAGGACTACCGACAAGGATTATGTTGTGCCCTCCGGCACACGCAACCTCAATGGCTCTCTTCACCTGTTCCTGTCCTTTTACTTCAGAAAAATCCCAATCCAGCCGCGATTGATTGGCATAAAATTCGGTTTGCGGATCGACAATGATTTGTTTCAATTGTTTTTCATTGTTGAAGAATTGAATTACGTCAACAATGTTTTCAGCGCCATACACTTCTAATTCGCTTACTACCGCTGCTTCCCGCGTATTGGACATCGGAAGAATAACTCCCTTAAATCCATTTTCTTTTGCTTTAATTGCCATTGGCAAAACGCCTTTTACCGCTTTTAAACTTCCGTCCAACGATAATTCGCCGACCATGAGATAATCGCTAATTTTTTCCTGCTTGATTTTCTCGGCGCCGGCCAATATTCCGATAGCCAGCGGTAAATCGTAAGCTGCCCCTTCTTTCCGAATATCGGCAGGAGCCATATTAACAACAATCTGATTACGAGGAAATTTGTAGCCGTTCACAGTTAAAGCGGATGTAATCCGCTCATGAGATTCTTTAATGCTGACATCAGGAAGTCCAACCAGAAAAAATTTAACTCCTTTACTGCAATTGACTTCAATCGTAATAATATTTGCATTTACGCCATGGATGGCTGCTGCATACACTTTTACTAACATAGTTGTAGGTTTTAATTATGAATTATGAATATTTAGGGCTATTTTTCTTTTTTCCTATTTATTTTCTTTAATTTTTCATTTAGCATTGTTTGAATATTTTCCACCGTCAGTTTAGACCCAATAATAATTCCATCTTTATCTATTAAATAATTACAAGGAATTGTCAATACATTGTAAAGCGACACCATGGGTGAATTCCAACCGGCACTGTCTATCACTTGAAACCAATTAATCCCTTTATCCTGAGCTAATTTCTTCCAATCAACTTTGTTTTCATCCAAAGAAATCGTAAGTATAGCTAACTCTTTTGACGGGAAAGAGTCTTGAATAGCAAGTAACTCGGTATATTCCGTTTCGCAGAAGTAGCAATCGGAAGCTGCAAAGGTCAATATGAGATATTTATCTTTGAATGTACTCAAACTTATTGAATCGTTTTTCGTGTCCATCAGCTTGAAATTCAAAGCCGGTTGACCCGCTTTTATCTGCAGGTCGTTCAAACATCGAGCATTCAATTTACCGTACAAAGAATTGGCTTTTACTTCTTCGGAAAGAATATTTAAAAAAGGCTGAATGGCGCAAGCATTATCAACATCCAGAATATAATCTTGAATCATTACTAAAGAAGCTATTGATGCAGGATGAGCTTCTACAAAATCTTGTGCCCGCGTTTTTAATATCTGGTCAAGATTTTTTATTTGAAGAGAAAATTGCACATCGCTACTCTGGCTTGGCTCCGGGGAAAGTTGCAGGCGAGAGTGAATTTTATCTCTCAGTTCGCATTTTTCTTTGATAAGAGATAAATTTTCGGTTTTAAACTCAGTGATTAATTTATTAATCTCGCCACCCTTTGCCATAATCAATTCGGGATAGTTCACATCGCCGGAAAGTGAAATTTTATCTCCGTTTTGCACCCATAAAGTCATCCATGTGTTTCCATTATCCATATATATTACCAGGGGTTCAACCGTTGAGGATACGCCCCGATAACTGAATTTTCCGGATTTAGCGCGAATCGTGTCAATTTTTAAATCCGAACTTGATACAACATACAACTCCGCACTTTGCAATCCCTTTATATTTCCTTTAATATGATAGGAATTAGTATCTTCGCACGAAACAATAACGAGCGCAAATAGCAGCAAATAAATATAATATCTAATTTTCATTTCTGTTTAAACAATCCTGTTTTATGTTTTAAACGACAAAATTAATAAAAAGTTTTATTTTTTTAAAGATTTTTAATGTTTTTTTATCAAAATTTATTGACATTTTTTTAAGCAGTTACTGACAAGTAACGCTAAAGTCAACCAAGACAGGAAGATGATCACTATATCCTCCTTCATGTTTTCTACCATTGTAAGTTTTTTTCGGACGTTTTCCACCGTAGATTTTATCATCAATCAGCATAAAATTACGACTGAAAATGGTTGCTGTCTGCGGAAGTACCCGAATGGATTGATCGCCGGTTATCAGGTTGCCGGAAACAATGATTTGATCCAACATGTTCCATTGTCGTTGGTATTTATAGCTCCCTGTGTTATCTATTTTTTCAAACGAAGAAAAAAGTCCGTACAGGTTTCGCTTAACAATGTCTTTTGAAACCGGTTGAGCTTGAAGAACCTGAGAAATACTCCGGTTGGATGGTTCATCGTTGAAGTCGCCCATAATCACTATATTTGCATTCTTACGGATTCGTATCAGGCTGTCGGATTTAGCTTTAAGAACAGATGCAACGAACATCCGGTCCGGCTCCGATTCTTTTTCTCCACCGCGGCGGGAAGGGAAATGGCAAACAAAAACATCCAGTGTGTCCTTGACAGATACCTGTCCTGTGACATGCAAGATATTCCTCGTGCGTTTCCGGACACTATATGGAAAACGGATCGTATATTCCTTATGTTCCAAGTATTTGAATTTTTCACGCTGGTACAGCAGAGCCACATTGATTCCGCGCACATCCGGCGAGTTGGTGATAATATACCTGTAATTCATCTTCCTCAGCGGGGAATATTGGGTCAGGTCTTTGACTACTTTTTCGTTTTCCACTTCGCACATTCCCACCAATGCGGGAGTATCCCATTCTCCTGCGGAAGTAATCACTTTTGCAACGTTGTTCAGCTTGTTTTGATAACGTCCCTGAGTCCAGTGCATTGCCCCTTCCGGGAGATAATCGTTATCATTTTTTTCAGGGTCGTCAAACGTATCAAAAAAATTTTCCGTATTATAAAACATTACCCTGAAATTAGTTTGCCCGAAAACGTGGACGCAGAATAAAATTAGAATTATTGCTGTTGAAAGTTTTGGTTTCATCATTTACTATTTACTATTTACTATTTGCCATTTGCTATTTATTATCTTTATCATGTTGTTCGTAGGCTCCTAAATCAGGTTTTCCATCGGTCAATCGGTAAAAGCCGTCCATATCGTAAGGAATTTGAGCGGCAATATCAAAATTAGCTACATCTTTTACCGGAGAATCGCTTCGCAAATGAAAATCGAAAGAGGGATACCATGTATTGTTTTCCCAATCATTCGGATCTGTTTTTAGAAACAATAACGAATCAACGGTTTGAAAGATACAGTCAATGATTTGAGAATCATCCGGTCTGTTATTTGGAATCAAGCAGTTTTTGAATAAATAGGGAATCGGAGTATCCGTGTTGAATTGATTGATTTGAACGGCTGAAGTGGAAGCATATTTTGCGCCCCAGATAATCGAATTCTCAAACTCGGCGCTGATTACAGGATAACTATCATTTTCCCCTCCTTCCCAATCCGGAATGGCGTCACTAAGGACTAAAGTTGCATTGTCGGAATTAGCCCATCCTACTTTGGGGTTGTAAGGATAATAATTAACAATTGTACATTGTGTAAAGCGGGATGCACCGCCTACGATATTCAATAAAGCGCCGCCGGCATTCGAAAACTCGCAATTCTCCGCCGTAATATTGCAATTGACCGCTTGCAATAAAGTTCCGGTAACATTTGTAAGCACAACGTTCATCATAGTAAGCTTGCTTCGAGAAGGGTCGTCGCAAACGTCCAAATTCATTCCGTATATTCCATTCCGTATTCGCACATTTTCCAAGTCGTTGTCATAACTTTCCGGCGCAAAGTAAATACCGCCCCATTGTCCTGGTATCAGGTCGTAAGGAATAGTTACCATATAATCGGTGCGGCTTCCGCGAAAGACAACCGGATTTTCTATGGTTCCGTTCATCTTAACCGTTCCGTTGACAATGAGTTGTGAATTATTATACATATAAAAAACGCTTCCTTCTCCAATTTCGACCGTTGCGCCTTTGTCGATAACCAAACTGTCGTAAATCAAATACGGCTTTTTATTATCCAAAACGGAATCGGCGGATAGCGTTACCCCTCTCCATGTATAAACATCCTGTCCACAGGCTTCCAAAACAACTTTCTGCTGAATGCCATTGGTTTCAAAGAGAATAAAATCGTTGAAAACGGTTGGCATATATTGCCCGTTTTCTTTCGGTTTAACATTTACAAAAATGTATAAGCTGTCTTTTGCCAAAATCTCGACATTCTCGAAAGTAGAGCCGGCTATTCCGTCCACATTGATTTTGAAATCACTGTTCGCTCCTTCGGCTAATTGAACCGATGAAATGAGCAACGGTTTTGTATTTTTGTTATAAACCATGAACGACAGAACCGGCGAATTAACCGTTGTCAACACCGTATCGAATGATAGCGTATCGACGGAAAAGGAAAGAAGATTTTGAGGATCAGTGGAATAATTCTCAAAATCATTCTTACATGCGTAAAAATTTGTCGCCAATAAAATGATAAACAGATAAAAAGCCCAATACGGTTTATACATAAATATTATGTTTATAAACTTTTAAACGGCTTATCGGCTGATTTATTTTACGGGGATTGCCATTAACAACTCTACCAAAAATTTCCACCATTTTTCGACCGTTTCAATCTCTATACGTTCGTCGGGAGAATGGGCGCCGAGAATGGTCGGACCACAGGAAATCATGTCCAGTTCGGAATTTTTCTCAAAAAATAGTCCGCATTCCAATCCTGCATGAATGGCAATGACTTTCGGTTTTTGGTGAAATAATTTTTCATAAGTAGTTTCAAGCGCTTTCAAAACAGGGGAGTCGGGATTTGGCTTCCATCCAGGATAACCGTCTGTCGCCGTTACTTCTGCGTCGGCTAAGCGGAACACGGATGCAACCTTATCGGCAATATCTGTCTTTAAGGAATCGGTCGAGCTGCGCTGACTGGTGGTTACAACGATCCTGCATTCGTCTTTCATTTTTATCGATGCCAAATTCGTGGAAGTTTCAACCAAGTTGGGAATTTCATGGCTCATTCCAATTACTCCGTGCGGCAGTGCATAAAGTGCATGAATTAACGTTTTTCCGGTTTCAAAATCAATGCTGTTGCGAGGAATTTCTACCGATTGAATGGAAAGATGGACGTTTGGATCAACTTTTGCCAATTCAGCCGACACTTGCGTTTGCAACAGATTTAGCTGTACCCGAGTTTGTTCTTTGAATGCTACCGGAACACCGGCGATTGCGCTTGCTTCGCGTGCAATGGCATTGCTTAAATTTCCTCCGTCGATGCTTGCTAAAACCAGCGGACATTTTTGCAACAAAGACCATAAATAGCGCGTAAGAATTTGGTTGGCATTCCCTAATCCTACATGAATATCACTACCCGAATGACCGCCGTTCAAACCGCTTACGCATACTTCGAACCAGAAATAGCCCACAGGAACCAATGTATTCCGAAAAGTAAAAGCGCCCATGGTGTTTTTTCCGCCGGCGCAACCGATGCAAAACTCACCCCATTCTTCACTATCTAAATTAATCAATATATCTCCGTCAAGAAATTCTTTTTGCAGTGCAAAGGCGCCCGACAATCCGGTTTCTTCATCAGTAGTAAACAGGCCGGCAAGCGGACCGTGTTCGATGTCTTGAGATACTAAAATCGCTAAAGCGGCAGCCATGCCGATTCCATCGTCAGCTCCTAAGGTTGTTCCGGTCGCCTTTACCCATCCGTTTTCAATTCGCGTCCGAATCGGATCTGTTTCAAAATCGAATACCGTGTCGTTGTTTTTTTCGCAAACCATATCGACATGCGATTGTAAAATAACGGTTTTCAGATTTTCTTTTCCAGAGGTAGCCGGCTTCCGGATTAACACGTTATTAGCTTCATCTTTAGTTGATTTCAAACCATTTCGTTCGGCAAAATCAAGCAAAAAGCGAACAATTTTTTCTTCTTTTTTCGATGGACGTGGAACTTGTGTAATTTGATCGAAAATGTTCCATATCAATGCAGGGTTTAAATCTTTGACTTCCATACGTATTATGAATTATAAATTATCTGTGTTTTAATAATAGTGTATTTGCAAACAAATATACAACTAATTTTTTGTATAAAAAAATCGAATGAAACCTATTCAAAATATCCCGACAAAAACGTACATTTGTCGAGAAAATAAACAGATGAAGTATTATCTTATAATCGGAGAAGCTTCCGGCGATTTACATGCATCGAATTTGATGAAATCGCTGAAGCAGATGGACAAAGAAGCGGATTTCCGTTTTTTTGGAGGAGATTTGATGCAATCGGAAGGAGGCGTCCTTGTAAAACATTATCGCGAGTTGGCTTATATGGGATTCCTTCCGGTTGTGTTACATCTGAAAACCATTTTGGATAATTTGCGCTTTTGTAAAAACGATATTTTAACTTACCAACCCGATGTTGTAATTTTAGTTGATTACCCAGGATTTAATCTCAAGATTGCACGCTTTGTCAAAGAACAAACAAACATTCCGATCTTTTATTACATTTCACCCAAGATATGGGCATGGAAAGGAGGACGAATAAAAGCAATCCGGAAGTATGTCGACCGAATGCTTTGCATTTTTCCTTTTGAAGTCGCGTTTTATCAACGACAATCCTATCCGGTGGTTTATGTAGGAAATCCCACTGTGGATGCAATTGCCCAGCGGAAAAACGCCGGAGAAACATTTGAAACGTTTACCGGACGGAATCATTTATCGGAGAAGCCAATCATCGCATTATTGCCCGGTAGCCGCAAGCAAGAAATCAAAAATAATCTTCCTTTCATGCTGGAAGCTGCTTCTGCTTTTCCAAATTTCCAAATAATTGTAGGAGGAGCTCCGGGAATTCACCCCGATTATTATCAATCTTTCTTGAAAAAATATCCTGTTACTATTATTTTCGATCAAACCTACAGTCTTTTGCAACAGGCCAAAGCTGCTCTGGTCACATCCGGCACCGCAACTTTGGAAACAGCGCTTTTACGTGTTCCTCAGGCTGTTTGTTATAAAACGCCGCTCAAATACTTGATGGGCTTCCTCTGGAAGCATTTCTTCAAGGTGAAGTATATTTCTTTAGTCAATTTAATTGCCGATCGTCCCCTCGTTCGCGAAATGTATAATGAAAATTTTTCGACGGAAAACATTCGTAACGAGTTGACTGCTTTGCTGTACGATTCATCGTATATCAAATCTATGCAAGACGGGTACAGAGAGGTAATAGCGCAGTTGGGTACTACGGGCGCTTCGGAACGGGCGGCAAAAGAAATTATTAAATAGAAATTGATCCGCCCATGGGACGGCAAATATACAAACAAAAAACCCCTCACCAATTATAGTGAAGGGTTTTCCAAAGAAGGCGGCTACCTACTCTCCCACGAAACGCAGTACCATCGGCGCCATCGGGCTTAACTTCTCTGTTCGGAAT
>Ga0123354_10001123_pt1 | contig 31169 bp, 34 predicted proteins | sample TergutLab28metaG_2_FD_97872 | JGI IMG/M metagenome (GOLD analysis project Ga0123354, IMG submission 97872) | Labiotermes labralis P4 segment gut microbial communities from Petit-Saut dam, French Guiana - Lab288 P4 | ecosystem: Host-associated > Arthropoda: Insects > Digestive system > Gut ... | reverse complement strand
TATAAATAAATGTTCTTATCATTTCTTTTAAATATGTCAAACGCTCTCCCGAATGTGAATGATATAACATTTTTATTTATTTTATGCAAATCCAATGTCAATAACAACGGAGATTTAAAAGCGGATTTATAATTTGGACTGTCATATATTGAGAAATATATTGGATACGAAAATACCGGTTTTCCGCCTTTTTTTATAAAGCGCTGTCTGATAAATAATTCGATGGACGCTCTATAATTTATATAATCCGGAAATTTATTAAAATCTATTCTATAACTGCTTTCTATTTTTTCCGGAGGAATTTCGACTATTGATTGAAAAGGATCTGTTCCTTATTTTGCTCCTTTCTTAATATTTTTTACCTACGAAAATACAAAATGCTGTGTGTATGATATACAATAATTTATTGCATACCATGCAGGATAAATTATTAAATTAGCTTGTTGTACAACCTGGATTAACAGTAACAGGAGGACAAATTTGAGGGCAACAATCGCATCCTAAGCCAAGACCCGATGTAGCTACTATTCCTTCAGATAAAATTTCCATATTTTGCTCCTTTCTTAATATTTTTTGCCTATTACGAAACGGCGAAAATATCCGTTTCGAATGGCGAATTAATAATGTATCAACTGATTTCTCTATTTTTATTACATAATATAGAATATGTAAATATTAAAAGAGAATAGAAAATCATGCAAAGTTAAATTAACGGACATTATTGCAATTATTTATGAAAGTATACACGTTTGAAAAAACTTTTAATTGGATAAAATAATCGCAATTGTAAAATAATGCGGTAGTTACATGAAACTTACTTTAGTTCATTAATAATAATTTTTTATTATTCCTTCTATTTCATTTGAAATAATATCTATATTGCAATCCATACTACCTGTATTGATTATAGTTCTAGGACATCGTTTTCCTAAGCATAACGGCAATGCTTTGCAATTTTTACACTTTTCTGAAGATAAATAGTCGCTATATACCCACTTAGAATAATTTCCTTCGTTAATATTAAAAGTCCCGTCGGATTTTAACAAACCAATACAATTGTTTTCTGAATCAAATTCAAATGAACATTTCATAATCTTTTTTTCTTCATCAAATATAAAATAATTAGGCTTAGAGGCATAACATACGCGACTACAAGGCATATTCCTATTTACTGCATTTGAACAAGATAATTCATTGTCTTTAATTATTTTTGCGATATCAATATCAAGGACTAATTCTTCAGTTTCATTTAGTATAATAGGAGTATTTTCATTGCCCTGATCTTTTATTGTTTCATAATAGATATTAATTCTCTTATCGCTTTTAAAATGTTCAGAAACATATTTGTAAAATTCTATTAGACTTTCAGCAACGTCAATATTAAAATTTGTTCTTAATGTAATACTAAATTTTTCGTTTGTAGATGTCATATATTTTATGTTGTCAATAATTTGCTGCCAACTTCTGCCCCCATTTACTAATGGACGCGTATTGTCATGGGTATAATCCATTACATCTACTGATATTTGATAAAAATTACAATTTAAAGATACTAATGCGTCGAAATTCTTAGGTGTAAGCAAATAACCGTTAGTTGACATTCCTGCTGTATATTCAATACCATCAAATTCTGATAACAACATTTCTTTAAGATTTGTAAGAAATAATATTATGTTTTTACATTCCATCAATGGTTCTCCACCGAAAAAAGTTATTTGTACCTTTCTGTAACCGTGAGTTTTTAACTGATTTTGGATAAAATTTATTATTGAATCATATGTATCTGCCTCCATCCTTTTATTTTCATGGGATTGCCCGCAATATGTGCATCTTAAATTACATTGTTTTGTAACGACAAGCATTAGGTCTAATACATTGTTACGGACTATATTTTCCTCGTATAATGTCCTGACCATCAAATCTTCATCTGCCGTTGAATCGACAAACAGTTTTTTTGCTTTTAATGTTACGATTATATCGTCATTTTCATCATAAAAAATCTCATCGTCCTTAATAATGTTTTTTAATCGGTTTATATAGCTCTCTTCTGAAAATAATATTACGGCGCCGCTCAATGAGCTGTACACAATATATTCTCCGTTATCCTTTTCAATAAAGAAAGCATATTTGCTCTTTTTAAGTTTTGTACCTATGATACTCACGATACTTATGGTATCCTCTTGTACACTTGTAATCATATAAATTCCTTTCGCTTTTTATTATTTATTTAGTGATTAGATTATATCATATAAATACATGCTACGCGGATTTTGCTGTATAATATATAAAAAAAGTTCTGAAAATCATTTTTATGATTTTCAGAACAAAAATTAGGCGTTTCAGAGCAGAAATTAATGAGTTTTAATCTTCTCATTTAGAGATAAAGGTATATGTATTTGAGTGGAAAAAGAATCGTTTCCCGCCTCTATGTTATATATGCCGTTGTATTTTTCAACTATTGATTCGACGTGTTTCATGCCGATTCCGTGAAATTGTCCCTGCTTTGTTGTCTTGAAATTGCGCCCGTCTTTTTTGTATTCCCCATTCGTTGAATTTACTAATTTTATATAAAGCTCATTTTTAATTATAACCATTGTAAGATTAATACACCGATTATCTTTTAATTTAAGGCATGCTTCAATTGCGTTATCAAGCAAATTTGACAAAATAGCACATAAATCTGCGTCCACAATTACTAAACTCTCCGGCAAAGATATATTATATTCGAAATTCACACTATACGAAGAAGCTAATGCTGCTTTAGCTGAAACTATTGCGTCAACAATATAATTTCCTGTAGATAACATGGATAAAGTCGGTTTTAATTTTTCGTCCAAGGTCTGTATGTAATTTATTACTTCATTATTGGAATCTTTAGTTTCGGATTTTTCCAGAAGAGTCATAATCACCTGCATATGGTTTACATAGTCATGCCGCCACTCTTTTATATTTGAATATATTTCTATTATTTGATTGTTATGCTGTTCCGTAATTTCATACTGTTTTTGTTTTGCCATTAAATCGTAGTTTCTCTCTGCGCCTTTATTTATTATTTCATATAATACAAAAACGATTATGTTAATCAAAAGATAGCTGATAGAAAATGTATAGATCAAAATATCAGGAATACTGCGATTAATATCTTTTAGTAATATATAGTAAATAATGATTATTCCTGAAAGAATACTGACAAATGGTATAATAAAACATATTATCATTGAAGGACTGTATAATAACTCATTATTTTTTCTATTTATTGATAAAATATAAAATACTACGAAATCTATTATGTGTCCGATCACCATTACCATTAATCTAACGCTTGATGCTCCTGACATTATATCTTCACTTTCAACTCCAGTTATAATCGATAACAACGTAATTGATAAAAGAGCTATGCCAATTAATAAAGCCTCAATTAACGCCACCCAGAATATTTTTCTCCATAATATCCCATTCCTGAACAGTAATACATAAATCAGACAGCTTATGAACAGAATTATTTCCACCGGAGGCAATCCGTTAAAGAATAAAGGAAGCGAAAAATAAATAATAATTCCTACAATAAACAGCAAGGTAGGAAGAAAAGTACGATACTTTGCCGAGAATTTTCTGCATAATACATAAAATACCATACAGACTTCGATAATATTAATAAATATCTCCCAGGCAATCCACGCTTTCGTCAACATTTTACATCACCTAATCTCATATTTTATTCATGTTATATTTGCTGAACATATCGGATATCTGTCCTGCAATATCTTTGCTCAACGGAATCGTTTCATTATTCGACATAATCGCAAAGTTCTTGGAAACTGATTCTAAATGACGTATATTTATTATAAATGATTTATGGCACTTAACGAACAGTTTATCGTCCAATTCAGTTAAAATTTGTGATATTGTTTTCCGGAATGTATACTCTTTTTTTTCCGTCGTTACCATTGTTGCATTATTCGAAGACATTTTTACGTATATAATGTCTGTCGTGGGAATCTTTATAATTTTTTCTATGTCATTCACTATATAATGCTTTCTAATTTTATTAATTTGAAGAACCTTATTCAGGCAGCTGAAAATATCCTCTTTCTTTACAGGCTTTATTAAATATTGGATTGCCGACACAGAGTAGCCTCTGAAAACATACTCTTTCATAGCGGTTGTAAAAACAATCGGTATGTCATTATTGGTTTTGCGAATTGTTTTAGCTAAATCCATACCGCTCATTTTTCCCATTTTGATATCAAGAAACAGAATATCATAGTCCTCGCTTTCATCCCATTCATCCAAAAATCTCGCGGCAGATATGTAAGTAAATGTTTCCGCAAAAACGGACTTCTCTTTTGCCCACTCATTTATGTATCCCACAAGTTGATCTGAAAAGACTTCTTCGTCTTCACATACTGCAATTTTCATTTTCCCCTCCGTATTTATCAATAACTTTAAATTAATAAAAATAAGAATATCCAGCACTGGTTAATTCGCTAATTTATTTTTCTATATTTCTTACCGTTCTATAGAAAGTAGATTTAGATAAACTCAGCATTTTTGCGGCTTTGACAGCGGTCATTTCATGATTTTTCCAACTTTTATATATCTCGTTGAAATTATCTCGTCTTAGAGGTCTACGTCCCCTGTATTTCCCTTTTTCTTTGGCTATGGCTATTCCCTCTGCTTGACGCGCTCTCAATTTGTCGCGTTCTTTCTGCGCTATGTATGACAGCAGTTCAAAAACTATATTGCTTATGAGGCTTCTTTCTAAATCAGTCTTATTTGCCGTATTCAGTAATTCGTTGTCGATGACAATAATATCAACGCCATTTTTTTGAAGTTCGCGCCATTCATCTTTTATCTGTTCCATATTTCGTCCTAATCGGTCAAGCTCTTTTACTATAAGCGTGTCGCCCTGTCTTAACGCTATTTTCATACCTTGATATATTTCGCGGTTGAAATCTTTGCCGCTAGCTTTTTCCTCAAATATACGGTCAACAATTATATTTTTCGACTTAGCGTAGTCTTGTATGGCTTGTAGCTGGCGGTCAATATTTTGGTCTTTCGCAGAGACTCTTGCATATGCAAATATCATAATAATCTCCAATAAGTTTTTTATTTTTATTATACTCCAAAAACAAAAGCGTGTCAATATAATTATGAAATATATTAACACGCTTCAAAATTTATTTTTTAATTTATATAACATATTTATTGTATTGATATAGAAATCGTAATAGGGTAAACCCTATTGATACAATATATATATTATCTTTCTTGAATTGTGTATTTAGAAATTTATAATAATCCTGCCTATTAAGCCACGTGTGAAAGCCCAACTTCTCAAATCGTATATACCCCCTGTTGGAAACCATGACAATATTGCCAAACTCCCCATTATTGGGGAGTTTGGCAATATTCAAATCAATTTATTAAAATATCTGTGTTAATTTTTTAATGTTCGAGTGTATTATTTAATTCTTCTTCTAACAAATCATAAATATAATCAGTACCTTCAAGATACAATCCGGTTTCGTAATCCTGCAATTTTTCAAAAGTCTCCGAAAAATAAAACTCGTTCATAGCCTGCTCGATGTCTAAACCTTTTTCTTGCGCGATTTTTGCAATAATGTCCTGTGTTATAAATTCCACTAAGATTGCCTTTTTATCTATTTTAGCCATATTTCTCGTCACCCACCCGTTTCAAATACGCAATAGCTTTCTGCGTATGAAAAGAATATTGATTTGTTAATTTTTTATATTCCATTTCTTTTGTTAATCTCTCAATATCAATCAAACCGCGCTCAAAAGATCTAAATAATAAGGAAATGTCATCGTTAGCTATTGCTCCGATTACAATATCGTATTTATTATCGTGATTGCACATTTTGTCTGAAATATTTGAGAAATTCCTATTGCGGTTATTTAATACGAACATCGCCCAATCGGTTGTCGGCGCGTCGAATTTTTTAACGGAAAGCGATTTTAAACAATTATAGTCAAATTCAAAAGATGTTATATATGGCGTACCGCCGAAAAGTTTACTGACGCGCTTCGCCATCGTAACTGCCTGCTCATTGAATGTCGTTAGGTAAAACCCTTTCCCAAAATCTTTATATGGTCGGCATTTTTCTAAATCTATCTCATTTATAGGCATATTTGAACCATGATATAAAATCATAATAATTCACCGCCGTTATTTTTACATATTAATTGTAAATCTTCGACCGCCTCATCGAAAGACAGAGTATGCTCCACATCGTAATATTCCTTTAAAAAGGCAATGCCGCCATAATTATATAGATATTTGAAAGCCGTTTTAACATCAAGAGAAAACCGGCTCGCAAATTCATTGACGCAGACAACAAGCCAATTAATCATGTTTATTTCTAAGGTACTCATATAGCCACCTCAATAAAAGTATGTTTTTCTTATTATAGCTTATTTTTTCAAAAATTGCAATATATAATTCAAAAAAGCGTCGCGTCTGCACAGATTTTAAATTAGATTTTCGCAAACGTTAACAAAAAATAACGCCGATAATAAAAATATAATACGGATTATCATAATTGGATTATAAACCAATAATTTTCTTAACGCCTTTTTTGTCGGAAATGTTAGCGGTACCTCTTATAGTGTATTATATTGTGTAGTTAGAAATTTATAATAATCCTGCCTATTAAGCCGCGTGTGGAAGCCCAACTCCTTAAATCATATACTATTCCTTCCGACGTACTGAAACGCGTTGTATTATCTTTTATCAAATACGGCGCAATACATCTGGGGAAAAGCTCCATTGAATGACGTTTTATATTAGCGTTTCCGTTCATTTCTACTTTAACTGCGTCGCCGGTTTTAAACCAGCTTTCATATCGCGGATAACGTTGCATTCCCACTATGAGCGGTAGCCAAACTTCGCCAATCGGCTCTGACATAAACCAAACATCTCTGCTGTTTTTTATTCCGTTGCTCTTTTGTATATACTCCCAAACATCTAATTTTGCCATTTTATAATAATCAAGAACTTCCTGCGCCGCCGGAAATTGCGTAGGTTCAGGAGCGATATATTGCATAATACGCGGCAATGTTTCATGCAGTGTTTTTATCCCGTTTAATTCTTGTTCAAAGATATCTGCTTTACGCTCAACATAACCTATTTGTTCGTTTTTAAAATTCATTATAAATATTTTATCGCGCATTATCAAACTCACCTGCTTTCTTTTTCATATAAACAACTCTCTTTTTATAAAGCTCCTTTACTCGCTTAAAATCTTCACTGTATAATTCTGCCAAAAGAAAATCATTTAATTCGGGCAGCTTATCTATTTTGTTTATAAAATCCCTCACTTCGTCTGCGTTATGCAGTAATAAATATTTTAAAATATCATCGTGCCGGTTATGAGATTCATTTTCAACATAAAAAGCGGAAGAAACTATAACCATAAAATGGTCTGTATCAAAATAACTGTAATTCGCTGTATCGCCGCCAAAACATTGATTGTGGTCGAATAATGGAGCGACTTTGTTACCAGAAATCCCCCAGTTGCCGGCGTGACGGTCTTCATTCATTATTAAATAATCAAACAGACACATTTGAACAAATCTGTCTATTTGAACAAAATCTTTTATCGAATATGAAACGGTATCGTCCGGTTCTTGATATATTCTTATATCATAACTTGCGATTCCGATATTTTCTTTATACTTTGATAAACAAGTTTTTGCTGCCGGAATATTAAGATTTTCTGCTAATTTGTACGCAATTATTTCCGCGCAGATTTCATTGTTTGTAAGTTGAAATTTAAAATATATTTCTCCCCCCGGCGTAGTTATTTGATATTTAGGTCTGCTGGCGTTTACGCCCGGAGACGGAGAGCGTCTGAACTCGTTGAGATTTAGAATTTGCTCATCGCCATTAACCTCTAAAAAATTCATTTTTATTTGTCCTTTCCTATTTTTTCAGATAAGGCATAAACCTATATTTTTTACAGCTTGTTCCGTGAATTCAGGCGGCATCACTTCGATAAATGATATTTGTCGGGCAGCAGGGTCAACGGTTCTCAAATGCTGTGTTAAAATAGAACCCGTAGTTTTAGTCCGAGCATCTAATTTTATATGCATCGGAAAATCGTTTACAGTGTTACTTATCGGGCAAACCATAATTAATTTTGTCAGTCGGTAATAGGATTCATTGCTTATTATCAACGCAGGTCTTGTCCCGCTTTGTTCATGCCCTTTAGTGGGATTAAAATCCATCGCGATAATATCGCCTTTTTTCGGAATATAATTTGTCATATCTTTTCAAGCCCTACATCTTCCCCAAAATCATATTCTTCGCATTTATACTCGCCTTTGTAACTTTCAAAGAGTTCATCTAAACTTGAATATTCTTTTGTTATTTTTTTTATTACAATCTCTCCGTTTATTTCCTGAATGTCAACTCTCTCATTTTCTTTCAGTTTTACATTATCTAAAATTTTTTTTGGGATTCGTATGCCTTGACTGTTTCCCCATTTCTGAATGGTTACCAACATTAATAAACACCGCCTTTTATAGTATATACGTTAGTATATACTATTTCCCCTGATTTGTCAAGCCTTTTGTTTTATGTTGTAAAAAGCTTATTTTGCTAAAAATATTACTATGTGGGAAAAAATCAAAATATTTTGATTTTTATCGATATATTAGCCAAAGAGTTTAATTAAACACTATCATTTCATTAAATATGATAAATGCATAAAAAATACTTTTTTTAATATGTAAAAAGATATAATTATTGCAAATTTATATTTACTGGAATTCAGGAAATATCAGAAGTCGATTTTATCTACAAATGGAGGAGTTAACTGGGATACTTATTTAAGTTATCATACATGGATTTTCGCGTAGAATCAGCGAAAAATGGTTATTTTTATAGTTTTGTATGACAAATATCCGATACAAACTCAAATTATCATACAGCTTTTTTAGCCGAAAAGTGGCATAAAACCTACGGTTGCTGGCTTTGCCAGCAAGATGTGTCATACATCTATTCCTGCACTTTCTAAAATCCGATGTGAAATCTATTTTTAAACGTAATTTTCAGAAAAAGAAGATTTCTTAAAAATGCAAATTTAACGTAAGGAACTTAGAGGGCAGGAATAGCAGGGTTATACCCGCGCCTAAACAGCTCATTGGCAGAGCCAATGACTGAGGTTCTGTTTACACTTTCAGGGTGCACATCAGAACCCCAGTCTAATTTGCAATGTATAGCACTTTTACACTTGACAAAACAGATAAGGTGTGATATTATAGTGTAAAAGTGAAATTGAGGTGAAAACTTATGATAGAAGATAATAATACTGAATTTAAGCAGGAATATACTGCCGACATAAAAAAAGAAATCATAGCATTCGCAAATACAGACGGCGGAATGATTTATGTCGGCAGAGATGATGACGGAAGTCCCCACAACCTATTGAATGTTGACGAGACTTTGTCTCAAATAACCAACAGCATACGGGATTCGATTCTGCCCGACATCACAATGTTTATAAGCTATGACGTTTCAAGCGAAATAAAAATTACGATAAAAGAAGGAACCAATAAGCCGTATTACCTTGCGGATAAAGGATTACGACCAGCAGGGGTGTATGTTCGTCAGGGAGCGTCAAGCGTTCCGGCGAGTTTCGAGCAAATACGCCAGATGATAAAATTAACGGACGGCGACAGATTTGAAACAGCCCGGAGTCTTTCACAGGATTTGACATTCAATGATTTGTCGGAAGAATTCAAAGAAAAAAACATCGATTTCGGAGCAAATCAAAAGAGGACGCTTGGAATAATTGGCTCGGACGGCTTATACACAAATTTGGGCGTACTTTTGTCAGACCAATGCGCTCATACGATTAAGTTTGCGGTGTTCAACGGATTGACGAAATTTGAGTTCAAGACCCGCAAAGAGATAGACGGCTCTTTAATTCGCCAGTTACATTCCGCTTTTGATTTCCTGAATTTAGCCAATAACGTGTCTGCTAAAATCTCAGGGCTTAATCGTATCGAACAATACGATTACCCCGAAGAAGCAATCAGGGAGGCTATGTTAAACGCCGTCATACATAGGGACTATTCTTTTTCAGGCAGTATCATTGTGAATATATATGACGATAAAATAGAATTTGTGTCGCTTGGCGGTCTGGTTCCTGGACTTATAAAAGAAGACTTGTATTCGGGGATTTCACAGCCGAGAAACGAGAAGCTCGCGAATGTTTTTCACAGGTTAAAATATATTGAGGCTTACGGTACAGGCATAAGGAAGATTATGCAGTATTACGAACATCTGCCGATAAAACCCGATATAACGGTTACGAATGCGACATTCGTTTTAACGTTGCCGAATATAAATTATATATCTCATGTCGCCGATAGCCAAAAGAACAAAATTAGCCCGCAATATCAGCAGATAACAGACTATTTAAAATCACACGATATTATAACAAATAAAACGGTGCAGACGATTTTGAATATAGGGCAAACGAGAGCTTATACGATTATAAAAGAGATGTTAAGTGCAGGCTTGATTGAAAAGAATGATTATGGGAATTATATTTTGGCATAACTTACTCCCGCTCTACGGTTTTGCTTCTGGCAAATTTATGGGCGGGAAAATGTTTGTCGTTTGTGGATTAATTAAATCGAACAGCGTATCTTTCCAGAAGAGTTGTTCTAAAAAATTTATGCGCAAATTGTTAAGAGTGCCGTATCTCTTTTTCACTCTTTTCAGAATAATTTTTATAAATCTCTATATTTTTCGTAGTTATAGAACGTCGTATAATTACGAAAAATTGATATTTTCATAATAGCTGTTCTGCCAATCTGTATTTTTACAGACACAAAAATAAAGATTTTTACAGAATAATATTAAAATTCTGTGAGTCGAAAAAAGTTGTAAAAAGTACAAGGGGGACTGCAATCTTTTCAGTCCCCCAGTTCATTTTTCTATTTAAATTATTTTCTGCCCGTTGCTTTTTTATATAAGTTAGAGGATTCAAGAGCCTGCATTATAAGGGCAATTTGTTCTTCGGAAAGTTTAGAAACATTCAAACCTATCTGTTTTGCGAGAATCGTAAATTTGGCTCTCGCAGGATTGTCTCGGTTGTCAAGATAATATTGTATATCTTTCTCGAACTGAGCGACAATCGGATTCTCAGCAGGCGGCGCGTTTTTCTCATGCTTGTCAAACAGACTTTTCATAATGACATTGAAGCTTTCGGAAATACGGTAGAGCAAATATTCATCTTCATCGACGACGGACTGCTGCAGAAAAGCAATAACTTCGTCCCGGCTGGAGACTTTGAAATTTTCGGTTATCGCTTTCTCCGCGAATTTATACATTGCGTTGACTGTACTCATCTGCGGCAATACTTTTCTGTCGATGTATATTTCTATGGCTGTCAGTAACTGTTGGAAATCTGGGTGGGTCAGTAATTCGCTGACCAAATAATTATTCAGACTGCCGCTTTTCAAAACTTCGATAGCGTCGTTCGTTAAATTTAACTCGTCGATTCGTGCGGTTCCGTATTCGCGGCTTTCGGTTTTTCCGACGAGATAATCTGTTGACACTTCATAAAAATCTGCAAGCGTTTTGATATCCTGATAGCTTGCGTGATAGTCGTCGTTGTTCTCCATTCGCTGTAATGTGGGAACGGATATTTTTGTGGCTTCGGAAAGTTTTTCGAGTATGAGCTTTTTCTCCTCGCGCAGGTCGCGGAGCTTTTCCTGAATTTCAAGTTTCATAAATTTTATCATCCTTTGTTTTATCATCATTTATAATAAACAATCCGCAAAAAAATATGCGGATTTATTTTTTTCATATATGAAAAAAAACGGCGAAAAAAATATTTTTATCAATTATGAGATATACGGCACGGGGCAAAAAAATATGTTATGATAATAGGTACGGCGAACTATGCACAAAAAGCCGTAGAAAATAAAGAGAGGAGTAACCACATGGCTTATTGTAGCGGCGATTACACCGCAAATGGAACAGTGGCGCACACGCGAGCGAGGCTCGCGAAAGCGGTACTGTTTTGCGCGGACGAGGCAAATATGCGACGCTGGCAGGCGTCGCAGTTTTTGCCGATGTACGCGCACGGTTTCTTGTTGAATTTCGCGCAAGCGGAAATTCAACGGAGAAACCGCAGTCCCCCGCGGGAGCGCCCACGCGACACTTTGCCGGCAACGCCGGAAAGTGTCAGAGTGGGTCACATACTTTATGAAAGTATGTGTAAAACCCTCGATGTTTGCTGTATTTTCGCTTTTTCACTATGGAAAGTATAGCACGTATCAGCGGGGAATTCAACGTTATTTTGTAAAGATTTTAGTCAAATAAGGAGCTGATATTTATAGCAAAAACAAACAGAACCGTGGTCCGTAACGAAGCGTACCGCAGAGGTTCGCTTAACGTTAGAGAACGACATAATGAACGCAAAAATGAAAATTATTTCAATGCGGATATTGTTTCCGAACGCGCCGAATTAAATATCTATTTCAAGAAGTGCGACAGGACATACGAGCAGACTTTCGATAAACTTCTCGCCGATGGAGTTATAAGTACGCGTGGGTTGAAGCCGGACGCGCATATCGTTGACGAATTTATTTTCGATGTGAACACGGAATATTTTGAACTTCGCGGCGGGTATGAGTACGCCAAAAAGTTTTACGAGGAAGCGTACCGACTGGCAGTAAAGGAAATCGACGACGATAAATATATTCTGTCCGCCGTGATGCACGCCGACGAGCGAAATGATTCTGTTTCAGAACAGCTTGGGCATGACGTATATCATTATCATCTGCACGTTGTATATATTCCGATCGTTGAAAAGGAAGTCTATTTCAAAAAGAACAATAAAAATCCTGAGCTTGCGGGAAAATTAAAGGAAGTCATTCATCAGGTGAGTCACAGCAAAAAATGGCCGCGGGAAGTTCAGCTTGACGAGCATGGCGAACCAGTCCGAAGCAAGACTGGTAAGGCGGTTTTGATAAATTCATACTCGCTTCTGCAGGACAGATTTTTCGGGCATATGAGAGCGGCAGGGTACGATGGATTTGAACGCGGCGAGCGAGGCAGTACAGCGCAGCATCTTTCAGATCTGGAATACAAAACTAAAATGGAATCTGAGCGAGCCGCAGAGATTTCCGCAGCAGTCGAGGCGAAAGAAAATTCGTTGGTTGTTCTGGATGATGAAATAAAAAATAAGGGAAATAAAATTGATGTGTTGGACAGTAAAATCGAAAAGAACAAAAAACAAATTACCAGCTATCAGGAAGCGATAAGCCATATCAGAGAAGCGAATACAACTTATGCCGAGCTTGAGTCAATGGCGAAGCCGACGCTTTTCGGAAAGAAAGTAGAACTGTCAGTTGACGATTGGAACACTGCAAAAAATCTTGCCAAAGAAGCAATCATATCTCGCGGCGTAATATCACGGCTGAAAGATAAACTGAGGTCTGCTCTTAATGACTGCAGGATATGGCGAAACAGATACAACGATTCGGAAGCGGAAAAAGAAAAATCCGGATTCAAAAAATTTATAGAGGCTTTTCGCATAGCTCCGGTTCGACTGATTGCAACAATAGCAGACATCATGTTAAAGCCGCCTGAAAGAACAGAAGCGGAGCGAGTACAGCAAAAACAACGAGATTATTCTATATCGCGTTAGGGAGGGATTATAGAAAATGGATTATATAACAAAATTTACAGAATTAGGACTGCAAAATATCGAGGCAGTTATCCATATGATGACATAGGCGCGGCGAAATTATTCGCGGACATACACAGGGAGCAAATCTGTTATGTTATCGAGGCTAAGACGTGGTATGTCTATGACGGGCGGCGTTGGAGTAAAGATAACGGAGGGTTCGCAGTCATGGAAATGTGCAAGGAGTTCGTGCAGGCTTACCGGAGCTATTTGTATAAACATCGCTTTTTCGACGAGGACTGTGTAAAATACATTAAAAACATAAACACCCGTAAGAAGCGAGAAACTATATTGAATGACGCCAAGTCAGTAAATCCGTTAAGTTTATCGGTGTTCGATAGAGACAAGCATTTATTTAACTGTCTGAACGGCACATACAATCTTGCGATTATGACATTTCAACCACATAACCCAAATGACTACATCACGAAAATAGCGACTGCAACATACGAATCGGGCGCATCGTGCGAGCGATGGGAGCAGTTCATCGACGAGATAATGTGCGGCGATGATGAAACGGCACGATTTCTGCAAAAGGCGTTTGGTTATTGCTTGTCCGGAGATACTTCGCTTGAATGTTTCTTTATCTTATACGGAAGCACTACAAGGAACGGCAAGAGTACGGCTTGCGAAACTATATCATATATATTGAACGAATACGCGAGGAATGCGCAGCCTGAAACTATTGGCAAGCGTTCGGGCAACGGCTCCGCGCCGTCGCCGGATATAGCGCGGCTGAAAGGCGCGAGGTTTGTCGGAACACCCGAACCTGCGCAGGGGCTGGAATTAAACGCCGCAATCATCAAGCAGCTCACTGGCGGTGACGCTTACACAGGGCGATTCCTCCATGAAAACCCTGTGGAGTTCACGCCGGAGTTCAAAATCTTCATAAACACAAACCATTTGCCGAAGACAACCGACGACACAATCTTTTCGAGCGGCAGGGTTAAGCTGATACCATTCGACCGCCATTTCGAGCCGGAAGAACAGGATGTTGGGCTGAAAAAGTTATTCAGGCAGGAAAACAGCATAAGTGGTATATTGAATTGGCTGATTGAAGGTTATCGCTTATTGATTTGCGACGGACTTGCAGTACCGCAGAGAGTTGAACAGGCTATCGCAAACTACAGGTTCGAGAGCGACGCTACCATAGACTTTCTGAGTGAAAACCTTATAGAATCAGACGGGAAACGCATACAGACATCGGCAGTATACAAAAGATATTCCGCATGGTCTAAAGAAAACGGCTACCGTCCGCTAAATATCAAGGATTTTATACGAGAGCTACGCCGCAGATATGTTATACGGCGCGACGGCAAACGCGGAAACGAAGTTCTGGACGTAGACTTCGCATAAAAAACAAATATACGTCAATATTGCTGTCACTCGTATCATCGATATCATTTATACCATTTTACCTGCTGTTTGAGCATCTATACGGGTGATACGAGTGACGGCAGCTAAATTCTTTTTTCAACCGGTAGAAATATTTATGTATCACTCATATCACTGTGAAAAAATCTCAAATTCACGATAAAACGCGGTAAATGACACAAGTGATACGAATGATAGGACATTTTTGTGATGTTTACTGTGCAAACATTCAAAATGTAATTGAATGTAACATTGAAATGTGATATAATTATATAATAGAGAAAAAAGTCCTCACCGTGAGGACTTTTATTTTATTATTATTCTTTTAATGAATATTTTTTGATGTCCTCACGGTGAGGACTTTTTACGTTCGGTAAAAAAATAGAAATTTTTATACAAAATATTAAAAAAATAGTTGACAAAGAGTTTGTAATTTATTATAATTGAAAGTAACGACACAACCAAATAAATAAAAACAAACTCTTTATACAAAAATTTTCATAAATTGTAATTATATTTTAACATAGAATAAAGAATTTGTCAAGAGATAAATAAAAAATTTTAAGTCTCGTGTATCGGTTTGGAGTGGCGATATACGGGACTTTTTACGTTCTGTATAAAAAAATTCAAAAATTACCATTAAAAGAGTCCTCACGGTGAGGACACTAAAAATAAAAATGGGGATTAGATAAAAAGTCCTCACGGTGAGGACTTTTTTAATACGATAAAATTATAGGAAAGGGGCGATAAATCTGTTTGGAGAATGGGGAAAAACAAAATATCAGGTAAAATGTGACTATAATAACAGCGTAGACTATTTAAAATATATGTACGATAAAACAGACGGATTTATCGCCAATTTTAGATTTTTGCCGAACGGCAAAAAATCGCAGAAATTATTCAAGCAAAATGAATTGATTTCTAAGAATACATATGATAATCTGCCGGAAGTTTACACGTCGATGAATAGCTTTAGAACCAGCAAATCGCGGCAAATCGAGAATATTAAGCATCTGAACTCATTATATTCGGATATAGACTGCTATAAGTTGGGTTTAACGCCGGAACAAGTGATTTTTGCGCTTAAAATGGATTATTACGACAGAATTATTCCATGTCCGACGTTTATAATAAAGAGCGGGCGCGGATTATATCTGCTCTGGAAATTAGACGGCGACTACGATAGGCAATATCTGCCCGAATGGAAGAGAGCGCAGGAGTATTTGTATGATAAATTGAGTGTTTTTGGCGCAGACAGAGCGGCAATGGACGCAGCGCGGATATTGAGAGTCCCAGGCTCTATCCATTCCACGACCGGAAATAAAGTTGAAATAGCGGATTTTGACGATGTGCAGTACACGCTTGAGAGCATTTTGGAAGAATATGGAGCGGACGCGTTCGGAACAGACATAAGTAAATTTTTCGTGAACGAACAAAACAACGAACGAAAAAACAAACAAGAGTTCAAAAAAAAGCAAAATGTTGACGCGGACAAAAGTAAATCTTTTGCGAACAAAGATAAGATAAATAAAAAACAGCGTTGGGGGAAAGCAACACCACGTCAAATAGAGTGCGCGACAGAGATTGGACAGGAACAGGATTTGACGCTGCCGAATTTTGCAAATTTCGAAGAAACATTCGAGTGGATAGGCAGATATGCCCAGCGCAGATTCAGAAGCGACAAAAGTGCGACGGAGAACCAGAGAAAGTATGCAACGAAGATAGCAGAAGAAAAAGGGCTGGAATTACCCGATTTCAACGACTTTACAGCTACAGGGGATTTTATATCAAGGAACTGCAATAAAAAGCCCTACGAGGGCAATACATTCCTTGATTACTGGCTCAGGGATATAGAAAAGCTCATAACAGTATTGCGTAAAGGCGAAGATTGCCGCCGCGAATTATGCCTGTTCCTAAATCGCTTGTGGCTGTGCGAGACGACACACGATTACGAGTTAGCGTTACGGAAAACTTTGGAACTGAACGCTAAATTGGATAAACCGTTTTCAGACAGTTATGTGCGCTCACATACAAGGAGTGCGGAAGATATAATAAAACGCGGGAATACATACAGATATACAAAGAAAAACATAATAGAGATGCTGAGCATAACCGACGACGAGATGAAAAATCTGAAGTATCTCAATAAGTTAACGAAAAAAGAAAGAGAAAGCACACGCAAAAGAGAAGCCTACGAAAAACATTTAGAAAAAGCAGAGAAGAAACCAAAAAAAGAAATGATAAGAGAACGCAGAGAAAAAATGGCAGATATGTTAAATACTTGCAAAACGGAAAAAGAAATTTGCGAGGCTTTAAAAATATCCCGCCGCACATATTACGGCGACAGAACTGTTATAATAGCGCAGGGCTTAGTAAAGTGCGCCGCAAAGAAAATAATAGAGGTACGAAAGAGTGCGAATAAAATTACAGACAGCATAACAAGCGTAATACGGGAAGCTTGGGAGAATATAAAAGAGATAGCGAATATACATAAAAAAAGTTCAGATTCAAATAATGACATGCTGAAACAGATAAAAAAAGTTCAGATAAAATGCTGATAAAAGGGTTGTGCAAAAATTTTACCACTACTATTGTGTAGGGGGCGCAGTCCGGTAAAAATTTAGGTAGCTCTTTTTGTTGGTTTTTAAAATTCTCAGTTATTAGCTTAAGAGTTTAAAAAGAAAAAATTTTTAAAATTATTGTTGTAATAAAAAATCTTCAAATTTAGGGTAAACCCGCGTTAGCGGATAAATTGCGTAGAAGACGAAAAGCTGTTGGAATTGTGGTAAAGTCAAATTTAACATGAAAAAATAAGCGTATTTTGTGGACTTTTCCACATTTTCAATAGTTTTTCGTCGGGGTTGTCTTTTAGTTTTCCTGCGCCCGCAGGCGCTTTAATTAAATTAATTCCTTATAATTGGAATAATGGGAGAAGAAGTATGTTAGTTTTTGATTAAACCTTGGAATTTTGGGCGCGCCGCCACTTTTTCGACTTTGCTTAAATTATGATGTTCCTCACGGTGAGGACTTTAAAATAAAATTTGATAATTTGTGTTAGATATGTTATAATTTACTTGCGCGATATGTTTTTATAAAAAGTCCTCACCGTGAGGACTTTAAGAAAGTTGAAAGTTAAAGGGAGACAGGAAAATGGCGAATAAAATAGCGTTTATAAATAGCAAGGGCGGTTGTGGGAAAACAACGTCTATATTTCACGTGTCTGGCGTTTTGTCGAAACTGGGAAAAAAAGTTCTTGTAATTGATTTAGACAAACAAAAAAATACGACGTCTACGCTGATGATGAATGTAGATAAAGAAGATTTCCCTAAAAAGACAGTTTTTGATTTTTTGCAGAATAAGGCAACCGTCGAAGAAGTGACTGGAAAAGCTTTATTTCAACGCAGGGGGAACGCTAACCCCAAATATTATGGGGTTGATTGTATGGTTGCCGATGTCAGATTTGAAAATGAGGCTCTTTTGAAAAATATAGATGGAAAAGATATAGGCGAAAAGCTGGATAAATTTGTAAAACAACAAAGTTATGATTGGGTTTTAGTTGATATGCCGCCATCTAATATGACTTTGAACTATATTTGTTTTTCTCATATAGTCGATTTTGTCGTTATTCCGTTTTCATCAGATATGTTTAGTCTTGATGGTTATGATAATATCGCTGAAATAATAAAAAACGCGAGAAATACAAATGAAAATCTTCGTAGTTTAGGCGTTTATCTTGCGCGTTATATGAATAATTGTGCATTAGATAAATATATAAAAGACGAATTATCTCGAAGATTATCTGATAAAAATCTAAATAAAAATGATTTTATTGATGTGCAGATACCTCTTGCTTCTGATATAAGAGAAGCGGTTTTTTACGGCAGACCGATAAGTTATTATAAAGAATTTTCTAACAGTTGCAGGGCGTATGAAAATCTCGTTTATGATATAATCAAACGTATAAAGTCTATAAAATAAAAAGTCCTCACCGTGAGGACTTTAGAAAATATAAATTGAAAAATAAACAGTGGATTAAAAATAAAAGTCCTCACGGTGAGGACTTTTTTGTGAGGGAGTTATGGCAAAAAATTTTGGGAAATCGCCCATTACAAAACGATTTGATGAAGTAGCTAAAACTACGGCAAATACGAATATTACGGCTATTAAATTAATTGAGGATTCTGCTTTGATAGATTATCCGAATAACGGCGAGGATATTTTATACACGGCAGACCTTGAAAACAGTATTAACGAATTAGGTTTTACTGACCCGATAGAAGTTACTGATTATAAAATGCCAGACGGGCAATATATGATTTTAAGCGGACACAGACGCAGAGTAGCGGGAATTAAATGTGGAATGACGTTATTTCCATGTATTATAAAATCTTTTGAAAATGAAGCTGATGTACAGAATTATGTTTTGCTTGCGAACAGTCAGCGAGACAGCGAAAAAGACCCGTTATTATATTGCAGGCGTTATAAACTGCACGAACAGCATTTAAAGTCTATAAATTTTCAAGGTTCCGTCCGCGAAGAAATAGCAAAGAGGCTCGGCATAAGCGTTCAGCAAGCCGACAGATATAATCAGATGAACAAAATTATATTGCCAGTTTGGGATTTGGTTCGTGATGGGATTGTCGGTATGTCAAGCGTTTTACCTATGGCAGTTTTAAGTCAGGAAGAACAGCAGGATATATTTGAGATATTAAAGAGATTTGTTGCTGAAGAGATTGAGTTATCCCGCGAGAGAGTTAAAACTATAATAGATGGATATAAAAATAAAGATATTTCTGAAAGTCCTCACGGTGAGGACTTCACTGAACAGGAAAATAAAATTGAATCTGAAAATTCAGATAAAAAATTAAATAGCGGGAAAGACGTAATTAAATCTTTTAAAAATTTTAATAAAATATTATCGTCAAATTTTGAAATTTCTAATATTAAGGAAGCTAAAAACTTATTAGAAGAGATCACGAGTATGTTTGATATTATGTTAGATAAAACATATTTCGTAGGTAGAATGTATAATATAGATGTAGATGTTCAGAAAATTTCAGAAAATCTTTTAAAAAAAATAAAATTGGCGATTGGTGAAAGGTAAAAGTCCTCACCGTGAGGACTTAAAAAAATTGCACATTAGAAGCTAACGCAAAATTAGCGAATTTAATTGAAACTAATATTTATATTTGTATTCGTGACATCATCTTCGTTCTTATAATAATCGTATTTTAAATCGATTACTTTATAATTTGTTTTGTTAACAATAATTTCAAGAGATTTCATGAAATACTTTAAATTGCTGTGTATTAATATTGATATACTTTGTATGTATATATCATCTTCATAAATGACATCCTTAAACTCAATTTCCTTTTCGGGGTGGAATAATTTTCGAATAAGAATCTCATAATTTGCATTTGAGAATATATTTTTGATTAACTGTTTGCAGATATGTTCAAAATACATTGAATTTATTGTTTTTGGTAAGTAGTTTTCTACAGATATACTCATAATTTAAAATTACACTTTCTTAATTATTTATTCACCAATACAAGTTTTAAATAAAAATTGACTAAAAAGAAATATTATGTCTATCATTCACGGTCTAAATGCGAAGATTTGTTACGAATAATTTCTAACCCTCTTTATTAATTCTCTATATAGGTCAGTACCTATTCTCATATTTTTATATTTGTCAACTACTATTTCATACTCTTTAAGTGTTTTATCGGGTTTACGATAGATTTTCAAATCGTTATTTGTTATTTCGCTCATATTGTTAATAAATTTATTAGGGACTATTCCAAAATTTTTTTCATTAAAAGTAAAATTGTTACCTATATCCATTTTTCTTTTTTGCAAATGAGCATACATAAATTCTTCTTTTTTTAATATAGAATTATCGTTATAATATCCGTATAGATGACCGTTATCCCAAATAAACATAATATTTCTTTTTTTCTCATCGACAATATAATAATTATCTATTTTTCTCGTCAAATTTAAATTGTAATAAGATGGTGCGACATCGGCAATATATGAAAAATTGTCATATGAACAGAGATTTAATTTTTCATATATGTAATGAATATTAAAATAACCATGGTCTTCATCAAAAACTAAAATATCTTTACTTGTAAGTATGTCTTCATATGTCATCAAATTTTTTAAAGTATCGTAGTTTATAATATCTTTATTAAAGAGATAATCTAAATTTGTTTCGAATAATAAATTGTTAAATCCTGTATTTCTATATAATGTAAAGTGTCCGCTCAAAAATATTTTATCATAATTTGTAATTTCATTAGAAATAAAGCTGTCTAAATTTCCGTAAATAACATCTATATCACAACAACCCCAAAAATCATATTCTTGAATATATTCTTTAAAGATATATCCATATGCGGGTTTATAATCGCATAATTTATACGCTCTGTCAAGTGATATTTTAAAATCAAACTTCTGTTGGATTATTTCTTTCAGTTCTTCAAAAGTCATATTATAGATAGTTACGTTGGAAGGTATATTTAGCTCCTCACAACTAATATCTGTGAATATTATCCAGTTGTAATTTTTATTATATTTGCACGATAATAAAAAATAATTAAAATAATTTGGAAACTTTCCAAAATATGGGCATAAAAGTACGATTTTTTTCATTTAATTCTCCTATCTTAATTTTTTTCGGAATTGTTAAAATAAGAATTTCTCCAAGAATAATCGTTGTAAATAAATATATCCATATAATTATTTATTATCCACGCTTTGGTTGATTCAATATTTCCAAGTATAGAAATCAGATGCGCATGATTATTATATGTTGTAATAATCGGGGAACGCATTGGTAATATTTTTTTTATTATTTTCAAAATTTTATAATCTCCTGTTCTATATATTTTTCTTCATTTTTTCCAATCGAATAGTCATGTTTATTTTAACGATGTATGCATTTATATCATGAAAAAGCAACTCCAATAGCATCTTCTGCTCTGCAGACAGTCCGCAGTCTCTGAAATCATAATGCCTGACTGTGTCTATAATCTTACGTAGCTCCTCTTTGTGTGCTTCTATTTTATTATCTCTGTGCGCGTTGCGTATGTCCCATAGTAAAACAGAAAATATAGATTTCCTACATGTTTTTTCCAAATTGGGATATTTAGACGAAATGTAATTATGTCGTTCTATGAAAGCCTCAATGTTGTCCATCTGTTTTAAATTGAACGGGCTTAATACGATACCGGTTCGTCGGAGCAGATAATAATACTTGCACTCGGAAGACAAAACAACTCTGTTTGCCATGTCTACTAACCTGTGCATGACGAAAATATCCTCGAACGTCTTTCCCTTAGGAAACCGTATATCCTCGAACAGATACCGTCTGTACAGTCGGTTCCATACATAATTGTTAGACAAGCGAATATTGTGAGCGACTTTGTAAACACCCTCCAACACTTTTATGCCCTCGTTTTCGACGCTGTACGAGGATTTTACCCCGTCTTCACGCACATAATAGAAGTTGCACATAGAAATATCCGCGTAGTATTCTGCAGCATTGCCGTACATGGTATGATACATATCTGGCGCAATCCAGTCGTCGCTGTCGACGAACCCTATGTACTCACCCCTGGCAATATCTATGGCATTATTTCTTGCCATAGACAACCCTTGATTCTCCTGGTGTATAAGAACTATCCTGTCGTCTTTCTTTGCGTAGTAATCACATATATTGCCGCTTCTGTCGGTAGAACCGTCGTTTACTATTATTATTTCCAGATTCCTGTATGTCTGGTTTATTATACTCTCGATGCATTTTGATACATATTTTTCAACGTTGTATACAGGGACTATGACGCTTATTTTTGGCTGTAACATACTGCGAATTTCCTCTCTAATTTATTTTACTTTGCAAACGTTGCTTATTTTCTGTATGCATCTTTTTGCTATATGCATTTATATCATCAAAAAGTAATTCCAATAGCATCTTCTGTTCCGCAGATAATCCGCAGTCTCTGAAATCATAACGCCTGACTGTATTTATAATCTTGTACAGAGCTTCTTTGTGTGTTTCTATTTTATTATCTCTGTGCGCGTTACGCATATTCCATAATAAGCTGTAAAATATGAGTCTTCTGGATACCTTTTCTAAATTTGGGTATCTGGACGAAACGTAATCATGCCTTTCTATGAAAGCTTCAATGTCGTCCGTCTGTTTTAAATTGAACGGGCTTAGAGTAATACCGGCTTGACGAAGCAGATAATAATACTTGCACTCGGAAGACAAAACAACCCTGTTTGCCATATCTACTAACCTGTGCATGACGAAAATATCCTCGAACGTCTTTCCCTTAGGAAACCGTATATCCTCGAACAGATACCGTCTGTACAGTCGGTTCCATACGCAGTTGAAAGATAAACGAATATTGTGAGCGACTTTGTAAACCCCCTCCAACACTTTTATGCCCTCGCTCTCGACGCTGTATGGGGATTTTACCCCATCTTCACGTACGTTATAGAAGTTGCACATAGAGATATCTGCGCCGTATTCTGTGGCATTGCCGTACAGAGTATGGTACATATCAGAAGCAATCCAGTCGTCGCTGTCGACGAACCCTACATAATCGCCGCTGGCTATGTCTATGGCGTTGTTTCTCGCCATGGACAACCCTTGATTCTCCTGGTGTATGAGAACTATCCTGTCGTCTTTCTTTGCATAGTAATCACATATATCGCCGCTTTTGTCGGTAGAGCCGTCGTTCACTATTATTATTTCCAGATTCCTGTATGTCTGGTTTATGATGCTCTCGATGCATTTTGATACATATTTTTCAACGTTATATACAGGGACTATGACGCTTATTTTTGGCTGTAACATAACTTTATTATATCTTCTTTCATACTGCTTTCTTATTTTTATATAAAAGCTCTATCTCTTTTCTATCTGTTTTACCATTTTGTTTGACAGGAAATTTTTCGATGAATATGAATTCGGACGGAACCATAGTTTTGGGGAGTTTTTCTGACAGGTAATTGGCTATCATTGAGGGGTCTATAATCATCTCACCGCTATAATACGCAACAAGTTTTTTATCAGAGTTGCCGACGGCAACAACAATAGATTGTTTTATCGGCTCGTATCCGAGCATCTGATTTTCAATTTCCTCAAGTTCAACTCTTATCCCATGAATCTTAACTTGATTGTCTATCCGTCCTAAAAATTCGACCATACCATTATGCCATTTGCCCCAATCACCGGTTCTGTACATTGTCGCGCCGGGATGGAAAGGATCGGGTATGAACGCTTTCTTTGTCAATTCTGAATTGTTTATATATCCCTCCGCGACGCCGTCGCCGGAAATATGTATTTCGCCAGTTTCCCCGTCGATACACTCATTCCCATTCTCATCAAGTATATAAATACATGTATTCCATATCGGTTTTCCTATGGGTACTATCCTGTCCTCGGGCTGATAATTTGTGCAGTCGAAATATGTCACGTCAACAGTAGCCTCAGTCGGTCCGTATAGGTTATGCAATTGGGTTCCGTTTGCTTTTTTCAGTGTAAGATTAAATTTATTTATCAGATCATAGTTAAGTGCTTCCCCACTTGAGAACACTTTTTTTAAACATATTATTTTTTCCGCTCCGACGCGGCGTGATAAAAACTCAAGAAAAATTCTGAGTATTGAGGGGACAAAATGACATATAGTGACTCCGTACTTATTAATTATATTAATTAAATTTGTAAAATTCCCTTCTTGTCCTGATTTCAGCAGACATAGTTTTGCACCGCAGAAGAACCATAAAAACAGTTCCCAAACAGATACGTCGAACGAATATAACGTTTTTTGCAGAAATACATCTTCTTCGCATAATCCATATTGTTCTTTCATCCATAAGAGTCTGTTTACTACAGAATAATGTTTTATCATAACCCCTTTTGGATTACCAGTAGAACCAGAAGTAAAAATAACATATGCCAGGTTGTCAGAAGAAACTTGCGGATTTGATGACGGCAATATATCGTTTGGTATTTTTTCTATGTTGATATTCGGTATTCCGAATAATATTTTATTATTCATGACGCTGAGAATCGCTTTAGCATTCGCAGTTTCTAGATAATAGCGTTTACGCTCCTCGGGTATATTGAGTTCTATTGGCAGATATGCGGCGCCTGTCTTCAATATAGCTAATATTGCTGTAATCATGTTTATAGAACGTTCGGTATATATAGCAACTATATCTCCGACTGATATGCTGGATTCTTTTAAGAACACTGCTAATTGGTCTGCTGAGTAATTCAATTCGTGATATGTAATATATTTATCCTCAAATTCCGCAGCAACTTTATCAGGATTCTTTAATGCCATTTCCTCAAAGAAACTGTGAATCGTTCTTTCATGGGGATATATGTGAAAAGTGAAGTTTTTTTCTATATGTGTCATTTATGCAATATCTCCTAATATATTTTTTATATACCCTATCGTCATAGCATCTGTATCAAATATCCGATTGATAATATTTCTTAAATTATCTTCTATCAAAGCCCCGGTTATGGCATATCTTATTAACATAGATTTTAAAAGTAAAAAATTTTGTTCAGATATTGACAGTAGCTCATATACCGGAAAAAAAATTAATTTTCCTATTTTATTTTCAATATGTCTTAAAGCTATAGAAAAATTTTTCTTATCTTCGGCTATCCACATAAGGTTAATTAATGGCACTGATGTTTTAAGATTCTCAGGGAAAAGAGCTTTTTTGTCAGTCTTTACAAAATAATTAATCATTTCTGCTTTTTTCATATTTATATTATTATCAAAACTATTCAATAAAACCTTTATTTTATCTATCATTAATTCAAGTCTCACTTCATTCGTTTCTTTAAAATTGAAAGTATAATATCGCTCAAAATACTTATTTATTACAGCAAAGTCAGCTTCAATATAACCGACCAAATTAAAATGAACGTCAAAGCATATATATTTTTTGGTATGATAGTCAACACCGACAATCAGAATAGTATGCCAATAATGAGACTGATGATAAAAAGGGGACCAATAACAATAATACGGATCAATGACTATGCCCACTATTCTGCTATTTATTGAGTTGCAAACTATTTCAGATAAATCGCTTGATCTGTCTCTGTCTTTAAAAATCAGATCTATACCGTAAATGTCTTTCAAAATATTTTCATTCGATTTGCCGCGGCATATACAATGAGTTATATTATTATAATAGTCAGTGTAAAAATATTTAATATTGTATGCTTCGTAATCGAATTTAAAAAATTTTAATAATGAATAAAAAACACTGTCAAAACAATTTGATGAACTGTTTTCCGGAATAGTTATTTTGTGCATTTTTCCACCTAATAAAACCTGATTGTTTGATTAATTTATGATGTCGTTTTATCGAACGACACTTTTCATTTTTATGACATATTTTTTTATATCATCAAAAAGCAATTCCAATAGCACCTTCTGCTCTATAGATAATCCGCAGTCCCTGAAATCATAACGTCTGACCGTGTCTATAATCTTGTACAGGGTTTCTTTATGTGTTTCAATACGGTTGTCTGTATATGCTTTTCTCATGCCCCATAATAAGCTGGAAAATATAAATTTTCTGGATGCCTTTTCTAAATTTGGGTATCTGGATGAAATGTAATCATGCCTTTCTATGTAAGCCTCAACGTTGTCCATTCGGTTTATATTAAACGGACTTAGAGTAATACCGGCTTGACGAAGCAGGTAATAATATTTGCATTCGGCGGACAAGACAACCCTGTTTGCCGTGTCTACTAACTTGTGCATGACGAATATATCCTCGAACGTCTTCCCCCTTGGAAACCGTATATCCTCGAACAGATATCGTCTATACAGCCGGTTCCATACGCAGTTGTTAGATAAACGAATATTGTGAGCGATTTTGTAAACACCCTCCAGCACTTTTGTACCCTCGTTTTCACTGCTGTACGGAGAACATTCTCCGTCTTGGCGCACATAATAGAAATTGCACATAGAAATATCTGCGTCGTATTCTACGGTGTTGCTGTACAGGGTATGATACATATCAGAAGCAATCCAATCGTCGCTATCGACGAACCCTATGTACTCACCCCTGGCAATATCTATGGCATTATTTCTCGCCATAGACAATCCTTGATTATCCTGATGTATGAGAATTATTCTGTCGTCTTTCTTCGCGTAGTAATCGCATATATCGCCGCTTCTGTCGGTTGACCCATCATTTACTACTATTATTTCCAGATTCGTGTAGGTCTGGTTTGTGATACTCTCGATGCATTTCGATATATACTTTTCAACGTTGTATACAGGGACGACGACGCTTATTTTTGGCAATATCAAACTTATCTTGCCCTCCTTCGCTTAACTGATGCAGAAGTCTAACATAATTCTTCAACAAGATTTGCGATTTTAGAAACTGTATTCAATTTTTCCATTAATAAGTATTCGTCTGGAATTAATATGGAAAAGGCTTCTTCTATATTAAGAATAATATGAATGAATGTTATTGAATCGAGGTTATTTTCTAAAATAAAATCTGTATCTGTGTTGTTTGTATCAATGTTTAAATTTTTCAAACTATTCGTAATTTTTTCAATTATATTATTTATCAATTTATCCACCTATCTATTATTAATTTGTACTCTGTTTTTTATTTTTATGGCCGTTAACGATATGGCATATAAATACAATGTAGATATAATTACGGCGGCTCCAATATTTCTATTAAGTGCTAATAATAATAACGTCGTTAATATACATATTATTGTTATAATCCGCGCTATAAATTTTGATCTTTTATATGTTTTTTTACTTACCGGATGTCTTTTGTTTTTAACCGGTCCGAGTATAAGAAGCGCGATGGGTAAAATAAATACTGAAATTATCATAAATATTTTGTAATTTACAATAATATTTATTAGAATGTTTCCCGCTATAGTCCCCATAATCATCAGCGATGAACACTTTAACTTTGTATTGGCATGATACCCTCCGCCGAAGATCTGAAATAAGCCGAATATAAAAACAATTAATGCGCTTTCATAGAATCTGTTGAATAAAGCTGATACTGAAAATATAATAACTATGTCTATAATGTAGAAATATATTATTTTCAGACCATACCTGTATACGTCCTTATCATCTTCCGTATTCATTTTTATGCCGTATTTTTGAAGAAACATAAGGTTTTTATTTATAACGGTATCAAACATGCGCTTTCTCCTATCCTAATATCCACATATTTTCAGATGGTTCAATGTTTTCTTTGAGATTATGTTAGTCTTGAATATATTTTGATTTAATATCGCGTCAGTCATAATAATAACTTCATTAAAATTGTCATTCATAACTGCTTCAGCAACCTTAACATAGTATAAATTTGCGTATATCGAAATTAATGTGGGTTTTTTACCGCCGTACTGTATATAACTGCCTAAGAAAATATCGCTGAACGACGGATCGTTTACATAGTTTAAAATGGCGGCTATATCCCAAACATAGTTGCCAATATGTCCGGATCTGTACTCTTTATGCCAATTTGATTTGCTGATATCCCAGGTAAGAAAATTTTTATTTTTGATTTTAAATTCAACGTCCGTATTATAGTACTCCATTTCAGATACCATTTGTAATGCGGAAATAATATTGTTTTTATAATCGTAGTCTTTTTTTACTAAATCGATCACCCACTTATAATCATACAAAGGCAAATTGCTTTGATTCAGATCATGTAAGTGTATTTTGGCAACAATCTCGGCAAGTAAGGCAATATCATCTTTTTTATTTTCATACAGTGCGAAATTTTTTAACTTCTGAAGTTGATCATTTATTTCTTTTTCGATATTTTCATAATTTAATAGTAATTTCAAATTTTCGCCTCGCTTTCCATATTGTTAAAAAGATTTAATAAGTAGCCTGTCTGTTTTATCCCTCGTCTTTCGGAAGCAGTTTGGCGGGCATTTCACATTCGTATATGGTAGCTACGCTTAAACTTCCTGCAGACATACTGACCATAAATAATATAACGGCTCCTGCTGCGCTGCATGATAACTTTAAACATAAATTAAAAACTTTTTTTAACATAACGATTTTCCTTTCTTTTTTGTTTGATGTTTATTTTATGGTTTAATTATATCATAAAAATACGGGTCACGCGAGGTCTGGGGTGTAATGTATAAAAAAAGTTCTGAAAATCAAAAAAATGATTTTCAGAGCAAAATTTAGGGGTTTCAGAGCAAAATTTATGATTTATAAAACAGTCTTTGAGCTAATTTCACCTAACGAATCCTGATAGTTCGTCATGTATAGCGTTAACTATATTAGATTCTGAAATAAATAGATTATTTAATAATAAACTAATTGTATCTCTATTTAATTTGCCGCTTTCCGTGTATTTTAAAAATGATAATCGTATTGCATCAGATTGTGTTTTTACGTTACTTTCATAATCTAATATTAATTTATTATTTTCATAATTAATTTTTTCATAACAATATCTGATTTTACCTAATAAATTTCTCTTGCTTTCATACCACGCATGAATTGCCGGATATAGGGTATATATAGTTTCGGATGGATTATCTACGCAGTACCGGATTAGATTAGTATTATACAGTCCTATATAGCATTTTTCTGTTGAAATTACAAATGAATTGTATGATGCGCTGAAATCTCCCGTTAAATACATCTTTAGGTTTTCAATAAACCTCTTAACAGAAAAAGTATATGGATTCTGTATTAGCTTCGGTTTGATTAATATAATACTCTTTCCGTTAATCCAATTTGTGGCGGCTGGTATGTTCATATCATACCCAAATCTGTACGCGTCGTCTATCTGATTTTGCGGAAAAGCAGATATCAGTAATTTTCGGTCAAACGCGGAATAATAAAATTTTTTAGCGTCGTAGCCCCAAATCATGATTTCATGCAGACAATGAAACTTCTGATATGCAGGTCTGCTTTTTAAATAATATTCGTCAATAAATATAACCACATAATTATTGTTGTCTATTGCAGAAATTATATATTGTTTAATATCCAGCTGAAGCCCTACTTTATATGAATTAAAAGTAATATCCAGCGGACCTGAATCATAAAACATATTATTATAGCCTACTCCGTCTGCATACTCAAATGTTATACAATTTGAATCATTTATAAAACCGAAGCACTGTAAATAATTCTCGATTAAATAATCTTTATATTCCGCAAAAGTGTTAAGTATACTATATGGGAAAGTATAAATTAAGTATCCGTTAATATCTGTTTGTAAATTTAAAGGTAATTTTTTCATAATAAAATTTTTCTTTCTGCTGACATGAGCAGCACCAATAGTTATTTAATAATTGTTTAAGACCCTATCCAAATGTTGGATTCCGCTGTCTAAGCGGTTCATATACTGAGCAAAATTAATAATTTTTTTTGAAATTTCATGATTTAAATATTTTTTGTCAAAAAATCCTAAACGGATAATGTCTAAGCTGTCTGCATCTTTGACAATACTCAGCAAATATTGCGCGTATGTCTTATCTTCTATAGGATAATTTTGAATATTTTTACGTGCGGTTTCATCAGGGACGCAGTGATTCTCAATAACGTATTTTATTATGTTTAAATCATCTTTTTCAAACTCTTCTTCAATAAATGGTTTGATTTTTCTCCAGCTTAACAGTCCGTGTAGTGCGTCGTTGTTATCATTTTTGCGTCCGATATCATGATAGATTGCGGATGTGCAAATTATATTTTTATTTTTTCCCGATAATTCTAGCGCGTTTCCGATTACGATTGTAAATAGAAGTACGCGTAATAAATGGTTAATTCCGTGAATGCCTTGATTCAGATTTTCAAAATTTTTAATTTGATCCGAATAATATTCAAATTCTTTCAAGTTATCTGAGTTTAAATGTTCTGAAAAATTCATATTCTATAACACCTTATCCCATAATTGCATTTCAACTATTGTAGAATCCGTACCATCGCGTTTCAGCGATTCAATTAGTTCGTCATATAAATAAATGTTCTTATCATT
>Ga0123354_10001120_pt1 | contig 31240 bp, 12 predicted proteins | sample TergutLab28metaG_2_FD_97872 | JGI IMG/M metagenome (GOLD analysis project Ga0123354, IMG submission 97872) | Labiotermes labralis P4 segment gut microbial communities from Petit-Saut dam, French Guiana - Lab288 P4 | ecosystem: Host-associated > Arthropoda: Insects > Digestive system > Gut ... | reverse complement strand
TACTGACAGTACATTTATTGCATAGTTGCTGACAGTACATTTATTGCATAGTTACTGACAGTACATTTATTGCATAGTTGCTGACAGTACATTTATTGCATAGTTACTGACAGTACATTTATTACAGAGAAACAGTTGTGCAGGTCTATAGATCTTAACGAAAGTCTCCAACACGACATTTCATGAATATCCGTAAACTGGGAACCAAACTGATATATGCGAACAGGCAGACAAACCTACAGACAGCCATGGCAATGATAACAGGCTCTCTGACAGATTGTGGGAAGACGCCTAAATATTGATACTCTGCAACCGAGTGTACACTCGCAACGAACATTCACAAAGACCCACCGGTTAATGTTGTTTACAGAAATAACAGAAATAAGCGTTATTTATCGTCAGAGGCATACAAAACACCGTAACGCACATCAAAAACGACGCACGCACCTGTAAAATGTACCTGTAACGTTTTCCATACCTCTTTTTTCCACTCCGTAGGCCGTCTCACAACAGGTCCACAGCTTCCTCCAAAGCGAGATCTCCACACAGGGCGATCTAGCGCTTCCTCTTTCAATTTTCAGCATCGTGTCGTTTCCTTAAGCTCATAATGTAGCTGCTTACGTCTTCTTCCTCGTATACCTCGTCATTTTTATTTTTCCTTCAATAACGCGTTTTATAAAGCAGTTCTTACGCAATATATGCCTATCCAGTTAGTCTCACTATATATATATAAACATATATGTTTTGTTCTTCAGTTTACGTGTTACCACTTAGCAACGTGTTTAATAGATTTTAATTATATATATTTTTTTGTGACATGCGTTCCGTGAAGATGACCACAAAATAGGGCCGAAATTAGACGTTATTTCTGTATTTGAAATCGTGCAGTAAGCTGAAAACAAACTTACACATTGCGTGTGCCAGTGTGTTACAGTAACAACCGAGCTTTAAGAGATTAAAGCGAAGGCTGAATATTTTGATGCAGTCTTATTTGAAAGGTGAGATAAACACCTTTACACTCCACAGAAGTGTGTATCTGATACAGTATAAAACGCCGAACGAGCGTAGCTGTAAGGGGAATCGAGCAAGTGACGACAGATATACTCTGGATTATTCACTTCACTGGCAGAAACTAACAAGATAGAAACGGACCTGAGAGACATAAAAAAAAAACAAACGCGCATTTTATTAAAAAGGGACTAGAGGGAACATGGAAACACGGAAACAACAGCTCAGAAATAAGCTCCATCTGGAAGAGACATAAAAAGCGTACTGGAGAGTATTGAGCTGATCGATATGAACAGAATGGATCTGACTGGTGGCATAACAAGCAGGGGGTAGTCAAGTGGTGGTGCTATGAATGAAACGCATAAATGAAAAGCGCATATCTGTTCACTTACAGCATTAGGTGGAACATATTGCAATGTATTCAAACTTTCTACAGTTATGAACAAAAAAAAAAATTCAGGGCAAGCAAACTAAATGGTCAATCCAGAACAAAAAAAAAGGGTATTCTAAACAAAGTACCTGAAAATGTGAAAGATTTCGAATATTTTAAACAGGTAGGTTTTCTGTGAATAATTACTGTCGAAAACGGCATTTATTCTCACTGTCTGTTAACGACCTATCGTCTGTTCACATCACCTCATTACACTGTTTTAATTTTGTCTGTCTTTAACTAATTTTCGATAAAGCCTTCCTGTAAGCACTGTTTTATCTACACGTAAATACTGGTTATACCTCTTACTTATTTCCTTTTACAGTAACGATGTTGTCGCCTTCAGTTTTCTGTTACGTGATTGAATTAACTTAATGTAAATATTTCATAAATTTTGCCGTACATACTCCGAACTCGTGCTTTAACTTCGCCTACTATCTTCCACACTGTTTACAGTTGCACACACCTTGCAAAAGATGTCGTCCATAACAGACAAAAACATCGTTAATAAAAAATCTATACATGAACTCCGACTGACACAACTAAATGATATTTTGTTGTTGTTTTACTATTGGCCAAAATTAATATAATAATAAAATATTATATTGTTGTATCAGACAGAGAACATGTACAGTTTGTTTTATTACCCTACTTTAAACACAACGGGTTGTCCTTTACCAAGAAAATACATCATTAATATACGATATTTTGAACTTTGACCGCTCGATGTTCGAGGTACCAATGTACCGAGAGTTAACACTTCATCTTGCCGGAAAAACAAGCATGCACTGTACGCTTGTCGTACATAATGCACAACTGCAATGGATACATCCGAATTCTTCCAACTCACATCCTTGGCAGCGCACACACACACACACACACACACACACACACTCAAGTATTTGCTGTCAGACAATTCATCTCTCTAAGCTGACCGGTCCTGTGACACAGGTGAGCAAAGTAGCTTAGTGGACACACTAGAATCCTGGGTATTACGTCTTCAAATCCCACAGAGGATTCTCAGCTTTGCCGTGCTGCCATCGTCGAAGCTTCAGTCGCAGAAGAACATTTGCCAGATTTGAATTTCTCACACAAATGTTGCTGAAGATTCAATTCATCTGGGACTCGGTGAACAGTTAAAGACGTTTCGAAATGTCGTAATGGCACCAGCTTCAAAGCGCCGCGACGGTTAAAAACTCCGGTAACCAACTAGCAATCAACATGGCGTTAATATCCACAAAGACCTGCGAGTTTAAAAGACGTCTCTTTGATCGCTGTAAGTTTTATTGACACAGCGGAACTCACAAAATCCCCACCGGATCGCAACCTCAATCAGCGAGACAATTAAGCAAACATTTAAAGCCCAGCACTAACTATATATATATACACACACACACGCGCGCGCGCGTATGTATATATATATATATATGTATACACACACATACATATATATATATAGACACACACACACGCGTATGTATATATATATATATATACACACACACACATACATATATATAGACACACACACGCGTATGTATATATACATATATATATGATATTACAGAGTTCTGCATTTTGCCACGCAGTGTGTTTATATGTTTCATATGGACCTAAGAAGAAACAGGACTGACAGATTGGTTCTTATAAACGACAAGCGGTATGTTTACAGCGCGGTACGAGCTGTGTCTTTAAGTACAGCGTGTCCCACTCGCTATCGAACCCGGCATTTCTTTAATAAATGTAACACCAATGAAGATATTGCAACGAAATTTGAAAAGGAGTACGTTCGTTGTGTGAGAAATGAAGAGGAATGTGTCTGTAGTGCGCCTAATTGTTGCGACACGGTAAAATTATTGAAGAAATGCCGGGTTCGGTAGCGAGTGGGACACACTGTATAATGCAGGTAAAATTCCGTCTTCAGCTAAGTTAGAACGGTCAATTTGTTGCTGCCCATATAGCCAGGGAGTCTGTGTTCCTATCCCGACAGCAGCAGACACATTTCTACTTTACAAGGTGACAAGATCTGGCCCAGTAGGCTGCCAAATACATGTTGTAAGAAGAAGTGTGTTTATTTCAGAGCAAAACAGGTCGAGGGCAAAGATGGTAGCCCCCCTTACCTCTGCTTCATTCTGCGTGTATTAAAGCGTGGGGATAGTATCCACTCACACGTTTCTCTATTTCATTACCCTTAACCAGACACACAGCATACTGTACTGTATACTGTTAATAATTTCTCCAGATATTTTAGACAAATTTTGAGCTTCAAATGTGTTCAATAAACTGTCTGTGTGATACGCACAGAGGTATCAGTTGCAATACCGAAAGAAATTCAAAACAAACAATAAAAAGATTTTTTTTTTTAATAACAGAACCTTTTGAGTTAGTCATATAATCCCCGTCTCCTCTGCTTGCTCTCCACTAATTGTATTCTGAACTCTTGAATTCTACGTCACCTCGAATCTACATAATCTCCACTCTACACGCAAAGATATTATTAAATCAGACGTACTACGCTGCCATATTACTTACGCATATGACGTAAGTTCCAAGAGCAGTTCAAAGAACATCTCAGATACGTTTAATCGTCTAAAACCCCGTATCTATTGGGTGCATCTTATGTTGCAACTTTTGAAAACTCCGAACTTTATCCAACAGTCAAGTTACATGTTACCGGTGATTTTCAAAACACCAAGCGATTTGAGATCTTCGTTCTTCTGAAACATTACGCCGCTTAGATTCGTAGTCATTTAACGACGTTTCGGGACAAACTATCGGTCTCTTCTTCAAGGGTCACGCTGTCTAAGAGGAATGCCGGGAACAACTACGCGCTCTGTTATATAGGGAAAGGTGTGGACGGACACTTGAAGATGAGACCGATATGTTTCCCGAAACGTCGATAACTATGTACTAATATAATGCATTTACACCTCAGCGGAAATGTGAAATCACGCATAAAAGTATTACTTTTCTTAACCGTCAGTGCTTTGTAAGGGCAACAGAGAATTTTCTGTGAGGTACGAACCGAAAAAATGTACATAATTCAAAATGTTCGTGTTTCGAAGTCGTGCTACAAAACGGAACGTCATTTGCTGGTTTATAATCAAGGGGAAACAGGTTAGATCCCGGCTCAGTCCATGTGGAATTTGTGGTGGACAAAATGACACAACGACAGGCTTTTCTCCCAGCACTTTGATCTACCACAGTCAGTATCACTCCACCACTGCTCCATACTCATTTTCTCCTTAATACTATTGTTATCAGAAGGACAAGCGAGCGAAGCCAAGGAACCTTCACGCAAACCTATGGTCCTTGGTGCAGGAAAAAAGCAGCTTAGGCTTCGCAGGGCTAAATTAGCATTACAACTCTAGAGAAAAAGGTTTAGACATTAACAGACAGGAAATAACCGGAAGACCGAGAAAAACATATAGAGAGGATCTTTGTAATTGATGTTATTTGCCGCCAGTATTACGAGAATAAGTTGGGTCGGGGAACGGGTAGAACGAATGGAGGCTTTGTAGTCAAAAAATCTGAAAGAAACGGGCCAGTCGGAAGAACTGATCAGGAATTGGATGATAATATTTAAAAAAAAGCAACTTACAGAAATAATGTGTGTTGATGTTTAATGGATTTAAGAGGCCGAGGGCAGAGATCTGAGGCGGGCTTTTGCTAGTACGGAATAACACTTCGAGTCCCATGAAAGACAGAGAATTCCTTGACTACTTGCGAAATTATTAGATTCAGTGGAAAGACTCCGTTCTGTGGTCTTATTGCTTTTTAAAAAAAAGTGTCTTGAGAAGGAACATAACATTTTAAGACAGACGCTGGTATATCGACGGCTCCTGGCGTCAATGTCTTCGTTAAACGGGGATGTCAAGCGGTGTAGGTTGAGACGGTTACCGACGTTTCGGGACACCGTATCGGTTCCACCTACAAGGGTAAGGCAGTCAAAGAAAAACCCTTTTGCCAACCTAAGTTAGCTACGTAACATCCCAGAAGAGTGAAGGCCTCATCCACAGGGGTGCTGATAAGTCCTTAGCCCGAACAGGAAGGAAACAAGCTACGTTCCCCGCATTTTATGGAACTTGGAGGTTCATTACCACATTCACAATGATACACCACAAGTCCCTACTCTAGACAAATCAATTCATTCCTCTGCCCAACAAATTTTTGACAGGCGCAGCTTGTTTCCTTATTGCTCGGGCTAAGGACTTATCGGCACCTCGGTACACCACTGAGGAAGCTTGAAGTCTGTATGTGCTATTATACAAAGTTCGCGAATAGCGAAATTTTTCTTTACATCAAATTTATATCACATGCAGCTTTCGTAACTAATAATTACAAACCCTAATTCATTATACAGATCCTCTTTCTAAAAATATTCCTTTCCCATTTGCGCCCTAAAAGATGTAAACTTTTAAAAAGATCGGGTAACATGCTTTCGCGTAATGTTTGTACCTCCTGGACTATCCTGACATCCTGTTACCATTTCACTCCAATACAGTGCTCCTATGGCGATTTAATGTCGCCAGTAACAATAAAATATCCTCAGGTCTTCATGTAAACTGCCTGATATTTTTGTCCGCTTTAAAACCAAATTTGGATTTTTTCGACAGATTTCCACAAAAGTTCTCGATACCTAGTTTAACGCAAAATGAGTCCAGTGCGATGCCACGCTGATACTTGCGGGCAGAAGGACGGACGGGCATAATGGAAATAACAGGCGCTCTTCGAAACTACGCGAACGCGTCAAGAAATAACAGAGGTTAAACCCATAGCAACAATGTTACAACTACATAAAAATATTGGTATGTTAAGAGCAGTGACAATCTTTACATTCAACAATGTGGTAGTTGGGTGCCAATGATTAGGTGAAATATACTGCTCCCGAAACGTCGACGACCACCAGCCAGATTGCACGGTTTCGTATAAAGAAGATAACGTTTAAATATTAACCACGTGCTGAAAAGAAAATAGAAGGTTTAACGTATGCCCCCCCCCCCCCAACGAACATCTGAACCATTCAGGCCTGCCAAATTTTTTAGGTTTTTAAGCCTTCGTAACTGCCACTTAATGTCTCTGCCCCTCAAATGCAGCAATATTATGGACGTCATAATGTTTCTGTTCCAGAACAGACAGACGTTCTGTTTCACCACAACCAAAACTCTCTTCCACTTGTCACTACCGTCTCTTCTGACAACAGCAACTCTCCAATCTCACGGACTGAATTTCCTAGTAGAATCCGGCTTTTCCTTTCTACACTACGGCCATGAGGCGAAGTCGGTTTGGAGAAAGGCAAATAGTTTTAAGCCTAAGTGAGCCCTGCCTCCCCTAGTAATCGTGTTAGTGTGGCACTCAACCCAATTTCAAGTCGCCTATTAGATCCACACACACCAGCCATTACTCTCCCAGGAACACTTGCACCACTTCCGGTTGTTTTTGGCAATAGTTTGTAAATTAATTTACACAGGAAGGGGCCGGTGTAATGTGGTTACGTGGTACATCAACTGATTTATATTTTTGTGACTGTTTGTGAGACGAAATTGCGAGAAGTGCGGCCTGTCCGCGTTCGTTCAATGTTGTTTTACATTTATTTGTATGGTGTTATCGAATTACCTGACACTCGACTGGCACCAACTCATTGCTCATTACCTCCAACATCACAGCTTTGCGACACCAAACTACCGTGAACGGGTGACATTCTAAAATGTTCCTCCGTGAAGTCTGGTACAACAGTATAGATGTTTAAGAGAATCGTCCTGCTTCCATTATTACTACACATAAAGGCCACATACGCATCCCTCTGTCCGTCTGTCCACATATCCGTCCCATCTATCCATCCACCCAAAGACAGAAAACAGCGATAATAGAAGTGACGAAAATTCAAACAAATTCTTCGAGTTGAATTCAAACAGACAACAAAGAGGATCATAAACAAATTCAAAATTCTTGAATACCATTAATAACTGGAGCTGGATAGTTCAGCCAGTATGGCGACTCGCTAAGGGCTGGACGGTCTGGGGATCGAATCGCGGTGGAGGCTCTGAGGCCTAACCAGCCTCATTTACAATGGATAGCGGGACTTTCCCGGGGGTAACGCAGCCGAGGCGTGGCGTTGACTACCCACCCCATTTAGCTCCGAGTTTAAAGAAAGAGTAGAGCTATACCTCTACTCCCGATCTGGGCCTTCGTGGCCTGTTGTAGGTGAACTTTACCTTTACCTTTACCGTAAATAACTTGCATTGTGTGTAATACACGTACACACACTTTACATACGCCACAAATCCATACTTTACATATTTCTAATGTGTGCGTGCTGTTTGTAATACTGGGGCTGAATCAGCTCCCTGCGTAATTCTTGTTGGTATAGTAGACTGCATTACCGGTTATACGTTATTCCTATGGGGAAAGGCGGAAATAATAGTAAAGTGCTCATTAAAACTACATGTGACTGGTAAATCAGGCTGCAATTTAAGACTATATGGCCCACAAATTACTCCGTCGATAGCAGGAACAGTACGAATACCTTAATGTTTATCTTGGCGTCTGCCTATCAGAAATTGATTCAAACACAAGTCCGTGTAAGAACGAACTGTGTCACAAAGGGCTCATTTTGAACAAATTATTTAGAAAATTCCGCCATCATTTATGCAATACAGACATACATTAACAGCAGCAGTAATGCCTTCCACCCTATGACGCCGTGTAGTTTAGTAGCCACTTAACTCTCTCTGCCAAACTAAACGACGTCAAATCGAGAACAAAATACTTTTAAACCTCAGTTCTGCGACAGTTTGACGTCTCATTTACTAACGAATTTACAAACTCTAGAAAGTACAGCGGTTCCTACACAAGTCAAATGCGTTTTATAATTTAGCAATTTTTTTTTAATACCTGCTGAATTTTTGTCTTCCCATCTACCTGAATTTCAAGAAGTGACCTAATTTCTTCTCAATTCCCGTATACGATTTTACACGATTTGTTATCCAACTTTATTACTGTCTTTTTGGATGTGGCGCCATGCATTTTGATTGAAAGATACCGACGTTTCGGAGAAGTCTACCTACAAGACTAAACGGCGTCAAAACCATATTTTTCATATTCACGGATTTGAATTTCAAATCTCGCAAGTGTTAGGGTATGTTCCAGAATAGACAGTAGGGAGACGCAAAGCTAATAGAAGTGAATAGCAAAGGAGAGAGATAAACTGTCAACGGTATTTCCTTCCCACTTCTTTCGCCAATCAGTCGCGAGTTGCCCAAATACTGAACTAACGTCTTATCTCTTTCCTAAGGCAATGAAAGTACAAAATGGTGCAAGTTAGAAGCAGCCAAAAGAACTCCATCAGACAGACACCAGCTCCAAAAGATGGCATTTCCTCAGCTAGCCAAAAAACGCTCTGCATTATTTGGAAGCCCAAACGTTCATTACCGTGTTCACAACAGCAGTCCCTTTTATGAACCAAAAGCAACCAGTTCAAAAACTATCATTCATTGCCTTTAAGATCCAATAATGACTTCCTTCCATATTCTTACCAACATTTTCTATATTTTTTTAAACTTGTGCAACCCGATGTGTTGGATAAAAAAAAAATAAGACAACTGACAGATCATCGAAACACAACGTGACTTTGACATCTCACTCTTCACTCAGTACGAAATAACCACAGGAGTTCATCCAGTAAAACTTCATAAAATCAAATACCGACCCCTACCAATTGTAAAATTTAAAATATTTACAAATTTTAAATTTAATTTTAATAATTACTCTCACCAAGTTTTAATAATGAACTGAATGTGCAAAAACTGGATTGTAATATAATTTATAAGAAGTGAGATCTCTCTACTATAATGTGATGTATGTACTTACGTGATATGTTTCAAACACCATTCTGATTACGACCCTATACGGTCGAAACATGTAGCAGAGTGTATCATTATTTTATAATGTTGTGTTCCGATGGTCTGTCTGCTTACCTCTTATTAATATTCTGAATACAATTCTCTACATTCTCATACTTGCCACGTACTGTCTAATCACATTTTGTATGATTTGACAATTCTAATTTTATTTGATTAGCCGGTCCCAGTGGCTGCGCGGTCTAAGGCGTATGTCTGCGGCCGCTCACCTGCTGAGATTGAGGTTTCGAATCCTACCGGGGTCATATATGTCTGTCTATTGTGAAGTTTGGGTTTTGTCAGGAGGAGGTCTCTGCGTCGGGCCGATCACTCGTCCAGAGGAATCCCTCCGACTGTGGTTCGTCTTTGTGTGTGATCTAGAAACCTCGTGAATGAGGAGGCCCTGGCCTACTGGGGGCTGTTGCTCCAAATAAAAAAAGTATTTGATTAAGAGTAAAAAATCACGAAGATCTTATTTATTAAAATTTCTCCTTCTCCTGTTACTTCCTTCCTTTTAAGTTGAAATACCTTCCTAAGCAAAATTGTTTCGATTAGCACGCTGTTTTGACATGCTACTGTCCTTCCCAAATATTTAGAACTTTCCAAATTTTTGAAAGATATATTATCTACGTCGTACTTCGATTTTTCCCAACATTATATTCTAAACATATAAACATATGGCATCCCAGCGTTTTTCCAGTCCGATTTCCTTTCTGGCTACTCATATGGCCTTTATAATCAATTTGATGTAACTTCCCTTTCCACAGCGGTGTTGTCAAATAAGCAATAATTTAAGAGTGTAGCAAATTGCTTAATAAATCAATGTTGGGGAGGATAGCAGAAGTATCTATGTCATGTAACAGGGTAGGTTGGGGGCTGTAGTGTTGAGATCAACAGAATTTGTAGACTGACTGTTCACCAACCCCTTTCCCCCCAGGCAGGTAGACAGCACATACAGCAAGAGAATCGAGCGGGTTTTCCAACCCAACGAGGGGGCAGGCTTCTGGAAGTGAGGGTTCCAACATCGATTTTCCCCCGCGCTTCACCCCAACCCACCCCTTACAAGCCACTCCAACACGGTCATAGTCGTACGAATGCTGTGCGGGTGGTATATACCTGCAATGTACTGTGCGTTCAGAATACCACAAATGACCTCAAATGACATGCGCTGCTGTACTACAAGGCGTAGGAGCCTGAGCAATGCCATGTAACCATTTGCAATGAACCTGCAGGGCAAATTCTTTGGTTATCGAGTTGAGCCTAACCGAAGAGGAATGAACTTGCCTGTAAAATATAAAGGTTAACACTTCAATGGCCGTCTCGGCGCAATGTACGAAACTGTCTTCTTAACAAGATGTCGATCCCGGTGAACCTTACGGTCGCGAATCCTCATAATGATATCCGTCTTGGGCAGGAGCTGGTGTTTTAAACCAAGAGCCACTGAAAGTTTGAGATAGATATAAACACCTGCTTAATTATATACCACAGTGGTATGGAGGCGTGGAGTCGTAGCTCGACACATTCTTATTCTCCCCAGTAGCTGCAGTAGGCGGACCAACTTCACAACCCGGCAATAACTGGATCGGAGACAGGATGGGTTACAGAGCAGATCTTTAACATCTGGAGAAGATCGAAATTTCACCCCGGAAATTGAACCCAAATTTATTGGCCATCCAGTCCGAAGTTTGGACTACCCAGACGGATAAACTCGGCTCTTATCTATAATACGAGCACTTACGTGTTTCCCATATATAAAGAACTGATGATTGTTAAGCTACTACAGTAGGTGACAGATGTAGGACATGTGAATACAAAACTTTGGTGTAATGATACTGAAAGACGATAACTGAAGTACTCGGAGGAAAACCTGTCACAACGCCACTTTTTCCACCATAAATCCCACATGGACTGACGTAGGATCGTTCCTTACCTCTAATGTGCGAGGCCGCCACCTAACCTCCTGAGCCTTCATACGGCCAGTCATATACAACTGCCCCTATGCACACCGCGAAGGCATATGTAGGAATGTAGGCACTGCTCCATCCATTCTTAATCTCGGATCTGGGTGAAAGCAACTAGTCATCTCCAACACCCTGCCATATTACTGAGTGAAAAAGACATTGAGGCGATTGATATAGGGCTACGTCATACACCTTGTTGCTTTAAAGAGTCAGCAACTTACGAAAAAAATGCAGTTAAAAAAGCACACAAAATCTTCGATAACAAATACATTACTCATTTAAAACCTACTCGTTAAGTGATGCACCACCAGTTTAACATTGAACAACCGTACGCTCTGCCCACACGGTATTTATGTGCTTTGTATTTATCTCAGAACAAACAGCAACTTGTGCCACTTACACTACAAACTCATTTGTCTTTATAACCAAGATGAAAAGTGTTTCCTGCGCAGTACGAACTGGGTCTTTAACTAAAGCAGTCTGCGCTTCGTCTTTAAAGGGTTAATCATTGGATTTCGCAGTCTTTCGCTCATGCTGTCGGGCTTTATATCTTGCTTCACCCTCAGGGATACATCTCTACTACTACGTGAAGGTTCGTCAAGATGGCCGAAACGTGTAGCAGCAGTGGAAAAATAAATGTGTTTGCAATCAGCGAATCTGAATAACTTGCTGGTCGCATTGTTTGATAAAACTGAATTACACGGCGAAAATGAATCACAAAAATAGTTGAGAACTTATTTTAAAATTATATCGAATGAGGCTAAAAGACGTCATAGAGAATCGATACAGAACTTTGCAAAACCAAAGGTTATTCTGTAAGTTTTGAATTGGGACACGTACGTCATGAAGTTTGACGTCACCTGACTTACGAAACCAGTGCAACTGTACTTGTGAGTCATCGACTGCTCCTTCAAACGTCACCAGTTTCAAAGGTGTTTCGTCTGTTAAATTAGTCACAAATACGTTACGATCTACTATGAGACGGACACCATATTGTGACCACGTGCCGAAGTTAATGTATATTCTAGGCTGTGAACTGGAACACAAAGTGTTTCGATTCCAAGAATATAAATATTTTTCTTGTCCCAAACATCCAGACCAAATCTGAGTCGAACCATCTTCCTACTCAGGGGATAACTGGGGATTTTACAGGGGGGGGGGTAAAGCGGTCGGAGCGCAAACCATCTTAGGAATGAGTGGTATTATACACGCAACCCACATACGCCTTCATGACGTGCACAGTAACAGAGGTACGTTTACCTTATAGCTGCATATTACAAGCAAAATATCTTACAATCTTAGGCGTAGCCTATATCAATATTGTAACCAACTCGATGAGGCGGAGTTCACTTCTTAACAATAATCTCTTCTCAGATGGGCAAGAAACACCTCGCATTTTACGAAACCTAGACTCTCTATTACCACACTCACAAGAAAAAGCCAATAATCCCTATCCCGAGCGAGGTAAACCCAGTTCAAGTTCTCCCATCCTATAACTCTAGTCAATTTTAATACACTTATCCCATCCACACCAAGTTCTTACAAGTGATCCCTTTCCATCAAGCTTCTCAGACCAAAGTTTACTTCACTTTTATTCTGCTTCATGCCTACTACATGCCCTCCCCATTTCTGCCTCCCTAATTTGGTAGTCCTTGTAATGTTTGGAGAATTAAGAAATTATTTCTTAATATCATAAATTAGGTAATGTACGCATAACGTAACACTGTGACAAGCACGCTTATTGGTCATACCTAATTGGTTACCATAACAACCTGGTGTCATTTCACTCGAAGACAACGCTTTTATTCTAACAATAAGAACATTTTAGCTCTTTAGGTCAATTATACGATACGACTTTTCGATTTTAAGGAAATCTGGATAAGCTCTGCAGAATTTAAGGAAATTCTCCAACGTCAAATTTCACGAAAATCCGTCCAGTGGGAGCCGAGTTGATGCACGAGAACAGACGGACGGACAGACAAGATAAAGGTAAAAGGCGCTTTCCCCGAGTGTGCGATCACGCCAATAAATTGGGTCTTGAAGAAATGGGTGGATAAATATTGGGTGCTTCCTTTTGGCTCTGTATATGGAACAATAGCTGGCTGTTGTGAAGACTGTAATGAACCTTCGTATTCACAAAAGGAGGGGATTTCCTTGATTGGCTGAATGATGGCTGCTCAAGAGGGACTGTACTGCAAGGACTGTAGGTTAGCTGTTGTTAAATGATTAAGAAAATGAGTGGCCTTCTGTGAGAAAGATGACGTCAACCAAATAAAAGCGTAAAATCAATTAGTACTTCAGACCCATTCACAAGCCGAAGAACTTAAAGTAACTTTTAATAAACTTCAATGATCAGCAGTAATGTACGTAAAACTATACTAATTCAATACGGATTCATTAAAAGGTCTTTCAAAGCTATATTTATAGCACATACGTCAATTAACATGAGTCATATACGTCATACAAGTTTCTAACGCAATTCCGTACTGAAATGTACATACATAAAATATGAGCGTCATGAATGTACAGCATTTTGTCCGTCTATCCCCCTGCAGGTCAATAAATAACCCGCCAAAACGGCAACAACATTTTTAGAATTTGTTCAGGGGGGCAACCTCAGGGATTTCGTTACGTCAATAAATGTAATACTAAACTAACTTATTTCCGGTCCCAGTGGCCGCGCGGTCTAAGGCGTAGGTCTGCGGCCGCTCGCCTGCTGAGATTGTGGGTTCGAATACCATCGGGGTCATGGATGTTTGTCTGTTGTGAGTGTTGTGTGTTGTCAGGTAGAGTGCCCTGCGACGAGCTGATCACTCGTCCAGAGGAGTCCTACCGACTGTCTTGCGTCGTTGGGTGTGATCTGGAAACCTCGTGAATGAGGAGGCCCTGGCCCACTGGGGGCTGTCGAGGCAAACATAAAAAAAACTAACCTATTAAGAAACTCGGCAATCTATCTTACAAAAATGTAGCAGAGTGTAATGTGAGTTAGAAAGCGAGCAGAAATGAATAGGCCAGGAACAAGCAATAAGATTGCGGTTTAGATGAACTTCCAGGTATTGTACAAGAAACCAAATCGCTTTTCGCTCAGTCCACACAAATTTCAAAACTCAACGATTCTCTTTTCTTCACAATACTAGCTACGAATTTCGGCTTTTTAGAGTGTTTGCAAGATTTTGAAAAGCGACTACTAGCCAAGTCATGTATGTCAGTCAGCACAGAACAACTCGGATCCCACTGCACGGATTTTCATGAAATTTGTTTTCTGAGTATTTTTTTTAAAACGCGTCGAGAAAGTTTTAGTTTCTTTAAAATCTGACAAGAATAACGGGTACTTCACGTGCAGAGGAGTATACATTTATGCAAAAAACTCGCCCAGTTTTTCTCAGAATAAGAAATATTCCAGACAAACCTTGTGCAGAAAATCAAACAAATGTTTATGTTCAGTAAATATTTTTCCGAAAATCTTAACTTTTATGAGATCATGTTTGTAAAATATTGTCCTGCCAGACAGGTAACAGATGACAATATAATAAGGGTTCATGCGCTTTGCAAGCGTGACAACGAGGGCTACAGACGCAGCCTCAAAATATGCAGTACTTATCGCTTTTCCACGGCGAAAATGGTTACGCGGATGCGCCTAAACGTTATGTCGTACATCGCCTGTCTTTTTAATAGTGTTTTACACCATACTGAACCATTATACATTAGCCTAAGTTTAACATAATAACACATACCATTTTGGTTCTTTAGTCAGACCCTGTATTTTAATGCAAGTTACATGTTGGTACCAAACTTAAACGGTATGTAAAATAAGGTTACTTTATACCACTGTGTGCCATAACTTTTAGGATGATCATGTCTTTAGTAAAACGCAGAAATATGGAACCCCAGAATTGTAATTAAGAAGATAATTGTTGGTCAATAAATGTTCTGTCGATTGAGGAAAAATTGTTTTTGGTTACATTTTAGAAAGCATGGAGACGTCGCACACCGAGATCTTCCTTATCAGCTGGACACTTAACTTTATCCTTGTTTTAATTAATCTACCATGAAATGAAAGACTTATGTAGAAGCAACAGCATTACTCCATGCGTTCTTAACCTCAGCAGGAATGTTTACGTTCAGCGTGACGCTCAAGCCCCCTTTATCCACATGCTGAATGTGCTCTGTTCTTCATGTACGCCCCAGTGCACATCTGGATTTGTTAACCAAAAAGAAATTTACGGTCCTTTTCCTGGAACAGCGCTATAGTATTTCAACAAGTAACTAAGTCACTATAGTGAATGTGTGTGTCGGTCAATTCGATTGCTGCAATACCGTACTATTTACGAAGATTCGAGAAAGGTTGTATGACTGCAAAATACAAATACTTACGGAGTTACGTTTATTTTAAATATATAATATCAAACGCTGTCACATGGTTGCTCGTCCTTCCGGTTTGTATTCAGGACGTCAAGGGTTCAAAAATCACCATGGATCTCGGCTATCCTAATATATTTCTGGATTTTGCTCGGTACCTCCTCGGCACATTAAAATTCAGTACGACAGATCTGGAAACGATGGAGGAGCATGTGGCACGTGGGAAGGAGAGGAGAGGTGTATAAATGGTTTTGGTGAGAAAACCTGAGAGAGAGAGAGAGAGAGACCACTTGGGAAGACCTAAGCATAAACGGCAGAATAATGTCAAAACGAATAATGTATAAATGTTGAAGTTTGTGGACTGGATTGATCTGGCTCGGTACAGGAGCCTGTGGCAGGCTTTTGTGAAGGCGGTAAAGAACATTCGGATTTTATAAAATTCGGAGAATTCTTTGAATAGTTGAGGCAGTGTTAACTTCTCAAGAAAGACTCTGATTCACTTATTTAATTTGGTTATTTCGTTAGTTAGTTAGTTTGTGAATTCGACAAACATTTAAATTCCATTATCAGTAATCGTCCTATTATAGCATGAGATAAGTACAGAGAAAAAAAGATAAATGGACAAATGAGTATATAAATAACAAGCAAAATAAATATTTTGGGCACGTTAACTCAATCAAAAAAGCTTCTAACTTGTGCCGGGAGATGTCCGCATTCGAATAATCATTAGTGCAAATGTTGCTTTGTCTTCCTCAGTCATAATGGACAAGTCTCTTGACAGTGCAACAAGCCTTAATTTACGACCTAGCCCTGTTCCTGAAAAAAGTAAAGTGTGCATGAATTACAAAGGGCGTAAATCAAAAGAGATATTCCCTCTAAAAAAAATAATCATTTATTTAAAAATGAAATAAACCAGCCAAAAAGCGTTAAACCGAAAATGAAATGGTGTAAATTAGGAAGTGGTGTAAGGTAGTAAGGGGCGTTACAGCAAAAGGCGTAAAATCAAACGGCAATAAACAAAGCCCTGGTGTACTTTCAATTTAGCCACCAACGATCTACACAACTTTTGCATTCATTACCGAAGAATACAAGAAGCGGTATGATGGAAGACAGAGAATGACTCTTCAAATAGACCCAAATATCTAGAAGTATAATCTGGTAAATAAAACCAACTTGGTGCACAATTTATTCTTAGTATATTTATCAATAATCGAATCCCGGTGGGGACGAGATTTTCTGCCCGTCCACACCGGCCCTGGGGCCCACCCAGCCTCCTGTAAAATGGGTACCGGCTCTTTCGCGGGGTTAAAGTGTGGCCGGGACGTGCTGCTGACCACTCACCCCCTCTAGTGCCGCGGTCATGGAAGAGTAGAGCTATACCTCTACCCACCCTCTGGGCCACACCGGGCCTGTAACGGGATCTCTTTACCTTTACCCTTTATATTTATCAATCTCTACAGGGTATGCAGCGTGGTGCACCCTGCATACCAGGCAGTCATCCACACAGAATAACAAGTACCAAGCGTCGCAAAAACACAGTTGTTGCTCCTGATGATGGGGCCATAGTTGCCCGAAACATGTAGAGATTGATAAATATAGTACAAATAAATTGTGCACCATGTTGGTTTTATTTACAAGATTATACAAAGATGCAGGTCAACAAAACATGAAATCTGGACGTAATTTCACTTCCATAAGTCGCTGTGTAGATCTAGCTTAATACAGTACGACCTTCAACACGAGGCACGCACGTAACATCGGCACTTCCAACAAGCGTATTGAATTTCAAATTATAAAGTCTACATAACAACGTAACGTGATATCTCTCTGACTGGAGCCACAGACGAAACCAGCAGCTCAATTTTCTGCAGGTCGATACGGCGTTCACACAGTTCATGAGACGCCTTCACTTCCAATTGATGGCGGTGCATTTAGCGTTTTAATACTGTGGGGTGTGTTCCTTTGCATAACTTGCTCTTCAGGGTAACTGGCATAAGTTTCGTCCACCTGAGCCAATTTCAGTGAACATGAAGATGCAGGCAGAAACGTCGGAATAACGTGAAAAATCCCAAAAAGGTCGTCGTTAAAAGGCAATCGTCGTTAAAACCTTAAAACGTTTTACCTCCTCTCATTACTTAACAAGACAGTCACTGTACGTATAACCTAATATTGAGGCGCGTTCGATATTACATATTCTGAGTGTGTGTTTGTATTCTTGATTATCTGGTATGCCATGCACATGCACCATAATATATAGTCATCGGTGGCATGCCAGGCTGTACAATATTTTCCTACATTATCTCATAAAAGGCACAATTTTATTGAACATAAAATATGCTTTGATTTTCTCTACAATGTTAGTTTTAAACATTTCTTAATCTAAGGAGAACTGAGCGAGATATGACCAAAAATGTGTATTGGTCTTCGTGTAAAGTACCTGTTATTCTTGTCCGATTTTAACGAAAGTTGAATTTTGTGGACAAATTTTAGAAAAATGCTCAAATGTCATATTTCATGAAAAACCGTCCAGTGGGGGGCCGAGTTGCTCCATGAGGACAGACAAGACAGACATGAAGAAGCTAATAGTTTTTTTTTCACAATTTTCAGAAAGCGCGTAAAATGTGGCAAAAGTAAAAATTTGTTGTTCAACGTATCACAGCTAAACGTGAACTCAATTTTCACCTCAGTGGCAATTAATATTAAGTAATTTCAGATTTTGACATTGTCCAGTCTTGAAGAGGTGTAGAAACATTTCGAATCAATACCCCGCTTCCGCCTAGTTACAATACCTTATATTTCAATATGTCGTACATGCAGTTGTTGGCGCGCGCGGTGGCGCAGATGCTGCACAAATCGGAAGGTCACGGGTTCGATAACCGATGGTTTCAATATAATTTTTCATAGACATAATCCTTCCGGCCGCACTATGGCATTGGGATCGACTCAGTGTTTTAACAGAAATGAGTACCAGGAATATTTCCTGTGAGGTAAAGCCGGCCGGTGCTTACGGCTGAAAACTTTACCACATTCATGTGCCGATTCTTTTGAAATCTGAGACCTTCAACCTCCTGGAAACCTCAGGGCCTGTTCAGGCCTGTACGTGGATTGCTTCATCTTTCATACCGCTTATGTGGTAACATTTAAGTATAAGTTACCACATAAGATGAAATTTAATATCTCCCTGACGGTGGCTAAGAATTGTGGCCGAAATATGTCGCAGCAGTAATTAATAACTTATACAAACACTTTGAAACAATTTGGTAACAAATATTTATATGTAACATAGTTGGAAGCAAATGAGCAATATAAAAACACTCTACTCACATTACTGCATGCGTCAACGACCTACATCGCTGGCGATGACGTCACACGGCGTATCGATACCTTTTCAAAGTGCTGTTAGTTTCAGAGAACGAATTTGAATTAACACTACATTTGTAGCCAGAGGTCTGAACATTGCGCTGAGCTTGTCCCGCAGCATTAATCTTACTAACAGCACATGTGTGTGTGTGAGTGTGTGAATGTGCGTGTGAGGGAAGTGAAAATAAAATAAATAAAAAAAAGAATTTTAATATAAAAGTTTTAATTTAGATTTTTCGGTAAATGAAGCGGAAAAAAAAGCAGATCCCATTCGACCACAGTCATGACACTTCACCAGGGTCGCCAACGGCATACGCCCTATTCCACAAAATTTCTCTGCGTTACAAATAAAAAAAATAATATTTCTATTAACTGCAGTGCTGGAATTGAAATAAATTCGCCTAACGCCATTCTGTTCAATTCCCAGAAGCGCACGCGACTCACAACTCACAGTGGCTAAAAGAGAGACTTTTTAAAGCTAACAGAGTCGGAACATCAGTTGCCAAAATTATTAAAATAAATTAGCTTGGTTTCCGTAAGTAAATCCCCGGGTATGGGCAGAGGGATAGTGGGGGAAAATATACATCATTAACTTCTGAATTAGATGGAGGTCTGTGGTCAAGTTCTGTCCGCATTAACTCTGAGAAATGCGCCATCGGTACTCTCTGGTAGCCGAGTGAGGTGAACCTGTAAACAGATCCGGAGTTTCAGGGAAAGACAATTCCTCTCAGTACCCAAGATTTAAAGCCAGGGCATTAGGAATAGATACTTTATAATCTGAGGTACTTGGTACGTATTTATATTTACTGTGATTTCAACCTGAATTTTATGGACTCTGTCAATACCTCACACTACTTAGTGCCAAGTAAGAGGGTTGTTATGAAACAATGAACCGGAAATGAGGTGGAAATAAATGGTCTTAACTGAATTATGCCTACTGCCAAGGAATTTTCAAGGAGGGGCTGAGAAGAATCATGAAATAACTTAGATTAAATAATTGGCTGGAATTTGAACCCGGATCCACCCCACCCCCCACAAATATGTAGCCTATTGTAAGATAAATTTAAGGCCCCTTAACTTGTAATGTTATTCCTTCCTTGGAGGTAAAGGGACACAGCGCGAACCTATCACTCACTTCCATCTAATACCACAGTGACCGTGGATAGAGCCCTGTGCCTCCTCCATTTTTTATGACATGGTACTTAATGAAGATTAAGGAAAACTTACATTTGATTTTACTTTGAAAAGAAGATTGGTTTCCTAAGGAATTATCATGGTCTTAGTTAATTTTTAAAAAATTCTGGACTTGCTCTAGGATACAATAAAGCATCCAAATAACCAACAAACAAACACAATACACTGAGTATCGCAATCCATTCCACAAAGTGCAAGGAATGCTCCACAGACTGCAACTATTGCCAGAGGAAAGAAAGATATATCAAAGTTTATAGTTTTTCATCTACATCCAGACGTTAATAGCAAAGTAAATAGTTTCGAATTTTTTACTGATTCGTATACTTAGTGCAGTCCTAAATTTCTCCTAGTTTTCAAAGATATTAGCACTTCATAAAGTAAAGCTTGTCTAAATTACCCTCGTACTGCGGTTCTTACCTCCCAGAAAACAAAAGTAGTACAACTGTAGAGTTTAGCCTAGTATTAGAGTACAGGGAAAACAATCACAACGAACGAAGCGTTATTTAACTTTCACATAAACGTTACATATATTTACCATTTCCTTGTGAAGTGCTGAGAATAGTTACCACTTTTCTTGAAGTGTTACATATAACTAAAATTTCCCTTTGAAATGTTAAGTGTAGTCACCATTTCCCTGTGTACTGTTACATATAACTGCCTCTTCCCTTGGAAATGTTACATATAGTCACCATTTCACTTGGAAATGTTACATATTGTTACCACTTCCCTTGTAATTATTACGTATAGTTGCCATTTTCCTGTTAAGTGCTACATATAGTTATCACTTAAGGTGGAAATGTTACATAAACTTACCACTTCCCTTGTAAATGTTACGTATAGTTGCCATTTCCCTATGAAGTGTTACATTAAGTATTATATCTGATAAAATAAATAAAATTGCCTTAAGACCCTTAAATATCTGTTACTTCAGCGAAGAGGAATTTTAGAATTTTATGGTTTTGAATATCTACCAAACTGCACGGTGTCATAATATCGAACAACGTACCCATTAGAATAACATTCACCATCGTTGCTCACAGCTCGTTAAAATGTTACATAAAAACCCATCGATTACACAGAATGAACTGCTGACACCAGGTATTTAAATTTATATCGATTTACTTAAATACGTCATTCCACGTGCGTCATCAAACAGACGTAAGCATTATAATGAATAAGACGCCAATCGAAGGAACAAAACTTCTTAGACGTAAGAATTTCTGATGACAAACGTCAGCTGATCGTTGTAATTACAGCAAGAACGCACGTCAAAGGGCATGAAGGGTAACAGAATTTACAGACTGACGTACTTTCTGGACGTAACGAGGAGTTTTCTTGGAAAGCGTCAGCTGGCCAGGGCCCACGCAAAGAACCTCGAACTATTTTCAAATATTATTCTAAGAAGGTTGCTCATAGACAAACTTAATCGATTATAAGCCACTTCAGTGTTTTCCTGTTCGGCAGACCTTCAACTTCTTCTTTCGAAACCATTTTTACCCTATATTGATTATAAAATGAGTAGACGGACGCGAATCAGCTGTTTGAATTCTGAGGGTTCTCACGACCATGGACACACATACTGGGTTTTGTCGGGGAGAACGCGAAAGAAAAGGACCCAAATGGAAGACCCACTTCTACACGGAATTTACTGAACATTAGGCTGAACATTAGGCTGAACATTAGGGTTCCTAAAGAGTCAGAAAATTTATTCACTAGCTAGGAAACTACTAGCTTGCAAGATGTGAGGGTTCACAGTACGTTTCTGAGCATTCAGGTTTTCTTCGATGTGGCGTTGTGTAATTGGGTTAGTAGTTCCCGACGTTTCGAAAAATCATGGTGCCTGAAGCTGCAACTATCAGCTAAACAAGAAATGATGTATTTTATGTTCACGGTTCCGTGCATCGCTGATCTATATTAATAAATGTCCAACGAGATGCAACACAACGCAGTCTATTTATTATTCTGCAAGTTCACTCTACATGTTTCGGGTGTCAAACTCACCCATCGTCAGGAGTACACATAACTGTAACTACAGCCTCCGGTATTGTTCATATATTTTGTTCAGATACCTGCCTCCAAAGTGGCCAAGCTGGCCTGGCCACGTTGGAGTGAGGTAGCTGCACAGGCTGTAGTTACAGTTTTTGTGTGCTCCTGATGATGGGTGTGGTTGACACCTGAAACATGTAGAGTGAACTTGCAGAATAATACATAGATGCTTGTGTTGCATCTCGTTGGACAATTTTTAATATACAATAAGAAATGCTGTATTCCACAAAGCTATATCTTAAGGGATGTGATAATATTTAGTCTGATCTACAATGAGTACGTGAACAGCAGGTTTCTCTGAAATATCAGTACCTATCAACCCAACCTAACCTCTCAGACCACAGAAACCTTAATATTTAAGGGTGTAAAAATGTGAAACGCGAGGCTGATACAGAAACGACACAAAATTGATTATTTCCTGAATACGTGCTAAATAGGGCAGTGCAAGAAGATGTTGGTCAGAACAGAGATACTGAGCCCATGGTTCTAGAAGACAAATTTTTATTCGGGCTAAATGATTGCAATTACGACAATCTTTCATTTCGCCACGAAAAAAAGGTGTGTTTGCTACAAATCGCAATTCCGATAAAGTATTTCTGTATGTACTGAGACACGCCATCAGCCCACACTGTCGAAGTGAGTAACCGAACTAGTACATATTTCAGTCAAACGTGGGAGAAGCTCTGAATGAATACAGTTTAGGTATTCCTGCTGTAACTTACGGAACCCAATGACGTATTTCATTCATACTGGAAGATGGAACAAACATAAACAATTCCATTCTTGCCTTTAATTCCAAGTTCCTAAAATTAAAGCCGACTAAGTGGCAAGTTATCTTAATTCCTCAGTGACACTGGGTTTTAAAACCCATGTTATTGTCCAGGACGGAGAGGTTTTTAAATTTAGAGTACCCTTAAATATTCTCACGATCGTACGGTACGCGGAGGTCGGGGGTACATGGAAAACTTAGGGTTCGTGCAGTGGACAGAAAGGCTTACCGGAAGCAGCAGAGTAATCAAGACCCAACATTATGACTGGTACATAAGCAAGTTGCTGTACTTTGGAAATAAGTATATTGCACTCACATCTGGGGCAAAAACTGCCGAAACGCCATATTTGGGGCAGAGGTTTGTTTCGTGCTGAGAAGTATACATACATACTTATATACATACATTATACATACATACATACACACACACACTAAACTAAAAACTCCGTGGCCTTAGTCCGCACGCGAATTATACCGACAGAGCAGCCGCCGCTGGTCGGCGAATTTAGTGCCAACACACACACACACACACACACACACACACACACACACACACACACACACATACATACATATTCACACATATATATACACACACATACATACATACACACACACACATATATATATATACATACATACATATATACACACATATATATATATATATTTATACACACATACATACATACATACACACATACATATATATATATATACATACATACATACATACATATACACACATAGATATACACACATGCATACATACAAACATACATACATACATACATACATACATACATACGTACACACATACATTCATACATACATACATACATACATTCATATATACATACATACATACATTCATATATACATACATACATACATACATACATACATACATTCATATATACATACATACATACATTCATATATACATACATACATACATACATTCATATAGACATACATACATACATACATACATACATACATACATACATACATACATACATACATACATACATACATTCCATGGATCCTGAAATTTGTCGCAAAGACAGTAGGATTTGCAAAATGTTATGAACACATAAATACTCCTATACAACATTTTTAGTGTAAAATACTATAAATATTTTATAAAACAATACTATAAATCTTCACGCATAAAAAATTCACCCATAGAGTAAAAGCAGTGCGTGTTTGAGTATTGTCTGAAGGCTACATTGAATTTTGCTTGTCGTTCATGGAGACTGACACGCTAGGTGGTAAACTGCTGAAAATGTTGATGCCGGCATAAACTCTGTTTTTTTTTTTTGGAATTAAGATAGATTGGCATTTGGCTTATGAAGATGGCGCTTATTTCCTGTATTAATGTTGTGTACAGATACATATATTTTTTACATTTCCTGATTATTGATAATAAAATTTATTAATGAAAGTATGTATCGGCATGGAATAAATAGGATCTCTAATTGTTTAATTAGACTTCTATATGTTGTGGGTTGTGCATCAGCCGTCATTCTGGTGATTTTCTTTTGTAAAGTGAAAATATTCCCACTGTTTGAAGTGTTATCTGCTAGAACTGTTCGATATTTTATAAAAGAATAAAAGCAAATCAAAAAATACTTGAGTAGTTTTGACATGTGGTGCTGTAGGGGGTTGGGAGAGATCAGCTGGGCTGATAATGTGAGAAATGACGTAATGTACAGATTCAAGGAGGAAAGGAAGATACTAAATACAACAACAAACGAAGGCTAATTTGATTGGCCATATCTTTCCTTATGAATACGTTATTAAAAGAAAGAGAGGACAGGAAGAGGAGAGTCAGAAGACGTAAACAGCTAAGACAACGGGAAGATACTGGGAATTGAAAGAGGAAGCGGTGGAGGGCCCTCTCAGGAGAATTCGCCTTGGAAGAGACTGGAAGAGGTTGCAGGCCTGTCGCTAGACAAACTACGTCACAATGACGTGCTCTATGAAGGGCCAAGTCGTATGCTTTGGTACGTGTGAACACTTCGAAAGGACGTCGCAGGTTCCAATACGGTAGACTCACACTGAAGACACAGGAAGCAAATTTAGCCGTCAAACACTTCGACCGGGGAAAAGACCCTCTACTCAATGTAGTCAACAGGCCAGTGAGATTACTGGTGTCTTTCAGCAAAACGAGAAGATGTAAACGTCCGTATACTGAAAGTATTACTGTGCTCAGTGAGACGCAGCGTCTTATAGCCTGTAGACTGTCGTTTCAGAATCCTCCCCAGTCTGTTCCGCCTAACTATAAGGTAGACCAGAACACTTATACAGCAGCATATGATAAAAGGCCCTAGTCTTGAAACCAATCACACTGACATTCTTCGGTATATACTTTGTGGCTTTTTTTTAATCATAGGGAATGCCTAGAAAATTTGGAACACGCCAATTGCAAGCGGAATTCAAACATTAAAGACACAGTGAAATTAGAGACCAGGAAGTTTTTTAATACAAACATTGTAAAGCATGCGCTATGACTAATTCTCCAGCACAATCGCAACTCGCCTGTTGTTTTTAATGTAATTTTACAGATGCGGACAATAAAATGATCTTAACACAAAATGTACAGTATTTCTACTGATGACAATGCACAAAGCAAAGTAAGCCTATTTCGGAACTATATTGATTCAAGTTATAAAGCTACTGATCGTTCGGTTGTGTGAACATTCGGTGAGTCTACTGCAGTAAAAGGCAGCAAAAGAAGGCTGATAGAATCGCAAAATTTGGAGTTTCACGAATTCGTACCTGTCATAAAAACGTTTCTAGCACGAAGAAATAAAAACAAAATACATAAGAAGAATGAATAAGAGAAATTCGTAAATGGAATCCTGGTTGAAAATCCTGAACGAAAGAGGCCATTTCAAGAACCGTGGAGTAAATTCGAGAATATTATTAAAATGGATTTAAAGAAATAATGTTGGGCAGTGAGGGATCGGAATCAGATCTTTCATAGGTGGACTGTTGTGAATACGACAATGAACCATTAGCTTCCACAGAAGTCGGGGATGTTTTCGCACTAGGAACGATGAGATAGGAAGATGTCATCTCCGTGGAATCAGCTGGTTCGCTGGATATGCCCAGTGCAACATGAATGTCTGTTGGTTCGATAGTCACACATCCTCTCAATCTGTATGATGCATTCGATTTTGCCCACCAGGTGGCCACTATGCAAATAACATTTATATTACCCTTACTTAAGTACATAAAACAAGGATTCAGGTTCCAACAGCAGTTGTTGATGAAATGATAATCGTTTTGGGGGTTTCTGCATCGTGCAGTAGTTAAATAACCCGACTTTTCGGAAAAACATACCACCCACATCTTCAGAGTGACAGAATCCTTTCAAAGAGGTGCTGTATTCATGTGGAGGAACAAGTGCGTCTCTTATGTACAACGGCTGTAGGGTGTTTAGTCAGTCACATTTGAGGAACGCGTAAAGAGGAGTTAAGATTTTTCCAAACCAATGAGTGCTAGGGTATTAAAGAACACCCCTTTTTTCCGAGCTTCACCACTATAGCTTGCGGAAATAATTACACATCACGTCTTAACAGACGCAGATTAGACCACCATTACCGTCAAGGTTAGTTCCACAAATGGCACTGTGTAACATCCAGTAGTCCGGCACTAGCCTATCCCTCTTCCTGCTTGCCGTTGCTGTGACTAGCCTAACACCATCAGATCTTCCCATACAACAAACGCTTTTCTTCATCCGTGTCATTTAAGCATCATCCACTTAAAGAAATTTAGTCACCCTGATAATGTAAGCACTAATTTCTTCGAAACATCGTAACATTTAACACTTCACGGTGCGTAAACAAAAAACACCAAAATGTAATTGCTTTTACAAGTTAATGCTGTATAATATCAACATAGGAGATCATTAACGTGTTACAAAATGGCCGCAACTGTTCCAAAATGGCTCCCCAGGTATACACTAAAACATATGAACGGCACGATTCGACCGTGTAAACATATCGCGTGACTTCTGACACAAAATGGCCACAAGCTAAGGAGACGATGCTAAGACCACGTATAGTTTCGCGGAATAAGACAACATCCGCGACAGAACACAGGACATGGCACGTGACCAGAATGCTGCCACTGAAAGTTGCATGGCAGGCATCATCTAAATCAGGCTCAAGCAGGTGCACACCCTCTTGAGAGAGCAAGAGGAAGAATGGAAGGAAATACTCTTTGTGACAGTGTGCGCCCTGTTGGAGTGGTGATTGATAACAAGCAGTAACAGACTTACCATATGGTAACGAGCATTTTCGGTGATGTAACGTGTGCCTACCAATCCAATGGCAAAATGATAAACATCCATAAGCTGACAACACGCAAAGTGCTACCACGAACAATTTCAGTCACTGCATTAACACGTGCAAATTTTTTTTATAACACGTCACTAGTGTGCGTGACTTCGGCCTTCCACCTCGGTGTAAAATCGATCTTCGCTCTTCTGGTATTTCACCCAGAGTGGATTAGTATTTTTACCGACGTTTCGGGACAACCTGACTGGTTTAGCATCAAAGATGAGAGATATGGATTGTTCTGAAACGTCGGTAAGAATGCTACCAATCTAGGCAGCTAGGACAGCGAAGATCATACTATTATTGAGTTCCCCAATTTGACCAAATAGGACAAACAAAAGTGCACTGTTTACACATCCTCTTGTATAAATATACAATGATGTATCAGTCAAACACAACAAAACTTTAGTATGTTTAGTATTGGATTAAAAAAAATTAAACACTTCCTCTTATTGTCACAGAAATGTGTTACAGTCTTTTAGAGTTTCTTGTGGTATTAAATGGCATCTCTGAAGAAGGACGAGAGGGTAGCAATACGTAGGAGTGGTCTGTTAAATTAATTAAAATATCTGTTTAATGTGTACAATTTGTAACGCGTCTTTCACGATGGTAGAGCATGTCCTTGACCACCCATCTCCATCTAATGTCGAGGTTAAAGAAAGAGTAGGCCTATACCTCTACTCCCACCTCCGGACCTTCGTGGCCTGTTCTAGGATGAACTTCTCTTTACTTTTTTTTGTGCAAAGTGTACCTCGATAGATTCATTACTGGATATGGAGTTTAAATTTGTCGAAACTTATTCTTGGTTTGACGACACACATGCACACGTATCGAATAATGCAGCGAGTGGCGAATAACGAGTTTGACAGGATGTGAAATGAAGTGGTTGAGGCCTGCTTCAAGTGCTAACCTGTCACAAACAAGGCTCCAGGTTAACGTCTAGGCCCGGACCTTAATTAAAGCCACTCCAATGTGCAGGTGCAATTTAAAAGCCAAGCAAACAGCTAAATAAATTATACATTCACATGACACCGTGTAGTCTGGTAGGTGTGCAATGAATTTCCCTGGGCTGTACACTCCACCGACATGTAACAGCTTACCCACACTACGCCGTGCCGTAGGACAGTGCAGTACCTTACCAAAGTCAAAAGTCTAGCTGTAGACAATCTGAGACAGATGTCTGTCCTTGTCATTAAGGCACTGCGCATCGCGAGGCTGCGCGTGAACAAGGCGGACTGCAGATACGGATGGTAGCTGCGAATGTATTAAGGAGTGCCGACAATGGGTGATGCTCCGGCTTTGGGGTTGGAAGAAAGGGCAAAACCAGTGTTTTAACAATTGCTACAAGGAACCTCGGAATTGGGCGGATTTTTGGATTGCGTATGCTTTTGTAGTAAAGGACAGGATAGAGTGTTCAGGAAGACATTTGAGTCAAAGTGACAGAAGAAAACTCCACGGTGGGGCATTTCGTGAAACTTACAACACGTTGAATTTTTTATGACTAAATCACGGAAAATTAGATAGGTGAGTCATGTGGCAGGTAGGGGTAAGGAAAGAAATGCATACGAAGTTTCGGTCAGGAAACCTAAGAAGAGAACTTGAAAAACTAAGAGTAGATGGGAAGATAATACTAAAACGAATCATAAAGAGTATATATATATATATATAATTACGTGAGCTCAATTCGTTGAGTTTAGGACAGGGAAGAGAAGTGGGTTCTTGTAAATGAGTAAAGGAACCTGTACGTTCCACCAGAATCGGAGAGCTCCTTGACCAGTCCAAAATACATTATTAGCTTCTCAAACAGGACTCTGTTTTATGGACTTGGTTAATTAGTCCCAAAATAAATATCTTTTAGAAAATAAAATTTACAAATACCTATCCGACTGCATCACCAATTACAAAATACACACCACGAATCTGTTGCCATGCATAACACCACATAACTGTTGTCTTACAACAAATCATTACGAAACATGCACAATTAAGCATTCTTGATTTAGGAATTAAGCGCACAGTCAATTTTAGGACACAACGTATTCGACTGAAGGGGAGTGTACAAGTCGAAAAAGACAACTGACAGCATTTGGTGTTTAACTGTAATTAAGGCAGGGAATACTCAATTTGAATTATTAAATGATTCTAATGGAACTGGCCGCAGGTGGAGTGAACAAAGCACAAACCCACTTTACCCTATATGCTGTCCCCCATATACTGATGTTATTGATTTTATTCCGAATTTGACAACTGCAACGTGTAAGAACGAAGCAGAAAACACGTTAGCTTCATTGATCCTATGATTTCTTAAAGTCACTGAATTACACCCCCCCCCCCGAAAAAAATTACAAAGTAATCAACTGCGAAAGAAAAAAGTAAAGTTAAAGTGCACCCTTGTACGAGCACTGAGGCTTTGTATAAGCCGTACGGCCCATACGGGGCGCATAGGGGGAGTAGAGGTATAGATCTACTCTTTCTTGACCACGGAAGGGGTGAGGGTAAGTGTCACGACCCGGCCACTCTTTACCCCCGGGAAAGGCCCGGTACCCATTTTACAGGAGGTTGGGTGGGCCCCAGGGCCGATCTGGAGAGGTGCGGAAAATCTCGTCTCCACTGGGATTCGATCCCGGACCGTACAGCCCGTAGCCAGTCGCTACCGACTAAGCTATCCGGCCCACAACTGCGAAAGGACAAATTGCAGAATTCTTGCAGTTTTTAAGGGTTATGGAAAAGTCTGAATTTTCATTTTTACTGGGTTTGATAGGTATCAGAATTTTTAAACAACCTGTTGGATGCAGGTAGAAGCTGAGGGTTTTTCCTAAACTCCCTTTCTCTCTCTCTCTCTCTCTCACACACACACTCACACACTCACACACACACATACACACATATGCACACATACACACCCACACACACAAACACACATACTCACCCACACACACACACATACACACACACTCACGCACACACAAACACACATACACATCCACACACCCACACACACACACATACACACACACTCACACACACACACACAAACACACAAACACACCTATCAATTGAAGTTAACACTATAATAAATGTGGGTCTGTGCACGCCATGAAAGTGTATGTGGCACTAGAGGCCTAAGGTCAATAATTCTCAGCTTCGATGTTATATGAAAGTGAGTGGTGAGCTTCACGTTCCGGCCACTTTACTCCCCGAGTCCGCGATACCGTTCATTAGGAGGGTGGCCGGGCTAACAGCCGTTCTGGATACTCGAAGATTCAAAAGTCTTGTCTCCTTCTGTTACCGAACCAAGATTCCTAGGATATTCCGCCCGTAGCACACGATTATTTCATTCTGTAAAAACGTTAAGCTAAGATGTGAGCAGTATTTGAGAGAGTTACATTCCTGATGGACCATCAACTGTCACAACGCACTGTTAGTTCCCGCCGGAAGTCTGCTCACGCATCTTGTGCAAGTACTTGAAAGAACTCAAATGTCGCTTCCATAGACGAAAGAGTAATTGTGTTTAACTTTATTCAAAGGTTTGAGGCAGTCTTATTCAAACTTTGTGAAGTTGCCAAGATCTTACAAAGGTTCACTAATTCTGCGACAACTCGTCTCCAGAATTATCTCAACTCGCGGACCCCTACGGCATTCCTCTAAGTAATATTAAAATGTAGAATAAATAGAGAAACATAAAAGTAAGGTTCACCCTAAACACGACATGAACGACCAGAGGAGGAGCAGAGTTATGAATGATGAATGAATGATATATTTAACTGCAATTGGGTGTAAACCCGGTGGCAGTGTTACACGTTTACAGACCGAAATTACATATAACAACAACAATCAACACCAACAATACATAGAGCAAACCATTT
>Ga0123354_10001119_pt1 | contig 31242 bp, 25 predicted proteins | sample TergutLab28metaG_2_FD_97872 | JGI IMG/M metagenome (GOLD analysis project Ga0123354, IMG submission 97872) | Labiotermes labralis P4 segment gut microbial communities from Petit-Saut dam, French Guiana - Lab288 P4 | ecosystem: Host-associated > Arthropoda: Insects > Digestive system > Gut ... | reverse complement strand
TGCAGCTGTAGGCACAGCAAGTTATCAGCATGTGTCAGCAGCATGTACTGTGTATGGAGACCCTACTGTGTGCAGCTGTAGGCACAGCAAGTTATCAGCATGTGTCAGCAGCATGTACTGTGTGTGGCTAACATCAGACTGTGCACACAAATGACAGATGTATTGTATCATCAACACTAAATTATCTGGTAAAAAAAATGCAAAGTTTTCAGACTCCCCTATATACATGTTAACTACAGCTGCTCTCAGAGTTAAACATCCCCCTTATAATGAAGAATTTGCTGTCTGTAACAAGTAGTTTGCAGTGTTGCCAACTTCAGTACAGTACACCAAACATTCAATAAATATGGCATGGATAAATTTGATTATTACTGTTTAAATTTAGTAGAGTAACAGCAAATAAAATAACTAAGGTCTATATTATCATGCTAATATGCTGTACATTTAATTTGCTATCAAACTTTTATAAGCCAATGAATTGCAAGATGTAGCAATCACAACTTCAAAATACAAGCTCCTGTCATGAGCCTTTGTTAATCACACACTGATGAACGAACTAGCCAGCGAGCGACACAGCACATGCGGATGCGGACAGTCAGGAAAAGTGCAACATTGATTTTTTTTACCTATTTTGTGGTATTGGCGGAATTGGTCAGTTTCGACACCACCCGGGTCAAAGCCCGGTTTTCCGCTTTCAACCTTTCATTTTCAGCTTTGAGTTTTTGTAATTGCTGGAAAGAGTAAACATTTAAACATCTTTGAAACAAATAATTTATGAAACATCACACACTTAACATAGTTTCTTTTGTGTTAGTTTCAAACACTAAGTTGAGCATAATGGCAGGTATCAATGAAACCCACAAACAGTGTGTATGTTGGGGGGACTGGGAGCCTGTAAAAAATTTACAAATCATGACAAAGAATGAAGAGTTAGTACTAAGATGACTTCAATCAACCACATTCTTCAATTAGCTTCCTTTCTATTAACAAAAGTAGAGCCCATTTTCATGGTATAACAAGACTATGACAGAATTTGGAAGTTATGTAAAATGACACAATGAACATACAACCACCTAACACTTTTAATCACGTTTTTTCCCCAATAAAAAATATTTCTGCTAATGGCCATATGCATGCTGTACAAATAAATTTGACTACGGTTAACACAGGGCAATTCTTTATTCATCCAAGCTTTTATCCAGATTTAAACACACATCACTTTTTCCTACAGAGATATCTCTTAATGATAAAGTGTTCAATACTAACCTTGCATAAATGACGAACTGAAAGAGGCAAATTAACAACAGGCGTTCCCAATTGCCACAAAAATCTCCACAGGTTGTATTATTGACTTTCATCATATTATTCAGACATGTTATCTCAGAGTGGGAGGGCATACTGAACATAATTCAAATTCAGAACTACATTTATCACGCACACAGCCATTCTAAATGAAAAAAGTATGAAGTTGTACAGATTTTTAATTTTTCCGCTAACTGAAATAGTGTCATAAAGAGAAAATGGCCCTGCACCATCTCAAAGTCTTGTATTGTGTCCTCTGTAAGTGTGTTTGTTGATATAATTATATACTAGTGAAATGCAGGAAAAATGAACATAAAAAACTGACAAATTCCATCTCTAGCCATGGTTTCCAAAGACAATACTTCCACTGATCCACTCCTGCACACCAGAACCCTGCAGGGGCACTCCAACTGCTCAGTTGCACTGAGCAGTTGGAGTGTGATCTAAACAATTCCGGAAAGAAAGCAAGATAGAGTAGGCATACCAAATGCCTAGAATGGCCTTCTATCTGGCAAACAGACATTGCTGTACTGTTCATTACTACTGATTTTAATCTACTCCTTAAACTGTGTGTTGCAAGCAGTTGTTACATGTGTCATGAGATATATGACCATCCACACTGTATCTGAATTATACCAGTCCCCTTGTACAACTCACATGAACCATAATTCATCTGTCAACTGTACATATGAAAATTTTTTGTAATGTAAGAATGGTTCACTTATACTTCTTTATTTTTTTCGTCACTAAACTTTTGGTACCGCCATGTATGAGTGTGATGACAGCGGATGGCATTCTTCCGGTGCATCACGACAAAAAAAGGCTGACAGCTGTTGCTCTAAATGCACACTAAGACTGCTGTTTGCTGTTCTGTTCACTACTGCTGACTATGATCCGTTCTCTATGCGCACAGTAACATTTAAAACAGCAAACACAGCTTCCTCCAAATTGTGTGTAGACAACTTGACAGAAAGAGCAGTGTTACTATGTGATCTAGAAGTAAATTTTCCCTGCAATGGTCAACATAATACCACAAACTAAAGCATGCATTCCAATGCCATTTACTTCTTAGATATGGTGATGCTGTTGTAAATAACTAAATTTTAATTCAGTGTCCATGAAAACACAAAAACCAAAAACCATGAGGAAACATGGAGGCAGCAGGTTCCTCCAAAACGTTGAATTTCTACCAGACTACATGGTGTCACATCCAGTACAACAGTACTCTTGATATTTACTGTTGTGGAAACCTCCTGTCTTTCAGTTTGTTATTCTCAGCAGCAAGCACCCTTCTCCCCAGCCAGACATCTTCCTGAATTTATTTGTATCAACTTATGTTAAACTTGGACTAATAATCAGTGTTCTGAAAGTGTGTCAAACGTGGGGAAATACAACAGTTATACAGCCAAGTTCACAATGATGGGTATAAATAATGCGAAAAAGGAAACTGCATTCCTATATACACAGCCACTGTTGTCCTAACATCAATTGAACACAAAATTATACTCTGAAAAGTACACTTGCATAAATAGGTTAAATACCTATGGAAGCCAGATATGTAACAGCTATCACATAACTGAAATTATTAAACTGGAAACATTATATTCAAGTATGACACCAACCTTACCAACTGTTTTTGAGTATACCCTGAGCTTGTTAAAACAGTATCATACAAAATTTATCTTATTCATGCTCTGAAAATAATTCTGCATGAACTATAGCAATAGGCAAACAGAAGGCATTACATGATGACTGATGAGTTCTCTATTTTAACCACTCTACAGGTTATCAATTCATAAAACACTTCAAAACAATGAACCGTGATATACACCTAAGTAACACGGCACAAGTAGCTAATAAAATCCATGAAATTTCAATGACTCAGCACTGTAGATTTCACAGGTGTGATCTGGTTGTTACTACGACATTTGTTGTTGTTTGACCTGCTAACAGTTCATGTCAACAGATCAAATTCAGAGAAAAATGGTATTGATTTGAATAACAGCTCATACCAACACAGGTACTGAGGATTATGTTTTATCTAAAAATTTACAGAAATTAAATAGATCCAAACCAATACAGTCAATGGAATAAGTGTTGGAATCTGAGTTCTGAAGTAAGAAATTCCCTGCACTTTTGGAACCTGCAGGTTCAGCACCATGTTCACAAAAACCTACTAACGGCCTGTACCTTAAATCACATGAACCAAGTCCACACCCTGCCGTCATATTCCTTTACGATCCATTTTAATGTGGGGGCTGGGGGGAGCAGACAGTACCCTCCCTCCATCCCCCCCACACATACATCCTACAAAATTAACTGACAGCAGGGAGTGGAGAAACATACAAACACATGTGTGCAGAGTGCTGTGTTTTCAAATAAACAGAACCACCTAAAATCAATACATTAAAAATTAGTCTGGCAGCAGAAGCACAACCCAAATTTCACTCTGCTGGCACTGCTCCAAAATCTACACCACATTTAAAATAGTACTCTGGTCTCACTAGACAAAAGCCAGTTCCTCCATCATCCAAGGACATATAAATAGCAACCCAATTTTAATCAAGAACACGCAACTAAAGACCATTTCACAATTTTGTACACGAAGTCACCCAAGCCAGACTCCTCAACACAGCAAGTGACTTCAGATTTTCAAAGCTGTGCTGTATTAGCTACCAAACCTTACCTGTTGAAAGCAAAATGAATCTTTCACACGTCACTGTTCTTAAGAGACAGTACAGATACTGTCACAAGGAGCTACGCTACAGACCTACATTATTATTACCAACTATATGTCATTACAGTCTGCAGTATCAACTGTGTCAGTGTGTTATGAAATTAACAGAATAAATTAAGCCAGATATGCTGTGCTGCAAGAAATGTGTCCACAGGAATCCTGCTTACCAGATCAGAAACAGTTATAATGTGGTCCACCCCAAACGCTTTACAGATCATAATTTTTTGTTTTTACAAAAAATAGCCTGATTATGGCTTTGTTGTGAGCCTAACTAGCTGAGTTGTAAAACAAAAGTGATTTGTTGTACCAATAATAAGTTGCGCTGCACTGGATTACTAGTGTTTTGATCTTTAAAGGTAAGAAATGTAACATGAATCACTTACTTTTTCAGGTACAAAATTTAAATCACAACACTAACCTTCAATTCCTCTTCCATCTCTGATAGTTTTCGCTCCATCGCTCTCCTTTCACGTTTTTCCATTTCGGTTAGGGAATTTTTTGCTGTCTGTAAATTCAGACACAACAAGAACAAATTTTCATCTAGAATGACACTTACAGAACATCAAATACTATGCACATGTATAATTACTGTTCCAGTACAAATCATGAAAAATGTCACACTGTTGATGTTGCAACTAAGGTACACAAACTTCTAACCTTTTCTGAGTGAACGGATATATCCGTAGAGTACCCCCTCACTTTGAAAATAACTCAATTCGATTTTCACTACTTCTGTATTTTTTTACTTTTCTGTCTGCCCCCCCCCCCCATCTCTCTCTATATGTAAATAAATAATTAAATATATATATATGGGGGGGTGGGGTGGAGAGAGGTTTATTAAATTTGTACCACATGTTACTAGCATATAATCTCCTTTCAGGAGTAAGCTTAATCTGATGATTGGTTGTCATTTACAACTCTCGTGTTTTTAAAATCTGCTACCAACTTTCAATGCATCGGTAAAAATTATATATCTGTAAATAATCACATACACATACACGTTATCTAATGACTCTGTCAGCTGCTAAGATTATGCATTCTCAACAAAGAATGACACGTATGATATTCAGTGTGTTGCGGATCACGGTGCATGTTACATATATATAATGTTTGGCAGTACACAGGAGCTGACATGACATGTATGATATTCAGCATGTTGAGGATCACGGTGCATGTTACATATATATAATGTTCGGCAGTGCACAGGAGCTGACATGACATGTATGATGTTCAGCATGTTGAGGATAATGCTGCGTGTCACAAATACATGACGTTCGGCACCAAGGAATTAAGGAACACCAGTGGAATGATACTGACATGGGAAAACTGAAGTACTTGGAGAAAAACCTTCCCCATTGTCAATGATCACTATAAATACCACGGACCAGCCTGGGATTGAACCTAGGCCTCAATACTGAAAGGATGCTGACTAATTGCCTAAGCCAGGGCTTGATAACAATGGTACTACTTCCTTGCATTTCACTGGCTACCAAGCATACTGCAATGTACTGTAAATGAGGAGTGCAGAACTTAATGGATCTGTATTTTGCAGCATGAACCAACGTTTTGTACAAAAGATACTTTTGGATGGACAGAGGGGAAGGAGTTAAAATGTGGCTAAGTACTTGCATGTAGACCCATTGTATATGTAATCAATATCCCATTATTGTCAGAGATGGAGCATGAAGATGGACAGACACATCCTTCCAATTCTGGGGTCACTTTAAGCACTTTGTGTAAATACTGAAAGTGCACAAGTTTTAGAATTAAAAATCTAGTTGAAATACTGTTATAAAAAAGACTGCATTACTTAAATCAATTTAAGCAACTGAATTTTTGTCAACTACAATGAAATTTTATATCACAAAATGAATTACTTTTCCAAATTCATTCCTTCAAAAATAAACTCACATAAAATAGAATACATTCCTAAATACAATATATATATATATATATAATTTCCCGTCATTCCTCAAGGGAACATAGGGCCCTCACAAAGTTACGCCATCTGACACGATTACTGGCGAGTATTTTGACTTCGTTCCATGTTTTGCCTTGATGTCTTATCTCTTCAAAGATTGTTCTGCGCCATGTTGTTTGGGGTCTGCCACGGGATCTGGTTCCCTGAGGATTCCACTCTAAGGCTGCTTTTGCTATGTCACCTGGTGGTCGGCGAAGTGTGTGGCCCAGCCACCCCCAATTCATCTGCCAAATGTCTAGTTCGACTGGCTTTTGCTTAGCTCTCGCCCACAGTTCTTGATTTGATATCTGGACTGGCCAGAATATTTTCAGTATTCTGCGGATGCATCTATTGGCGAGAACTTCGAGTTGATGTATGATGGTTTTAGTGAGCTTCCAGGTTTCACAGCTGTAAAGCAGGATGAACTTTGCGTTGGTATTGAAGATCCTTATTTTGGTGTTATTAGAGTATGGTGTCAATCTCCAGACTGTGTTGAGTGTTCCGAACGTGCCTCGAGCTTTCTTGATTCTTTCTGCCACATCTCTCTCCGTACCTCCATTTTCCTTGCTGATTATGCTGCCCAGGTAGGGAAATTCTGATACTTGCTCAATTTGTTGGTCATTGAGAAGAAGTGGTTGGTTGATGAGGGTGTGGATGTGTATTTATTTTGTTTTACTGATATTAATTTTCAGACCAACTTTGGCAGTTTCGTGATGCAGTTGCTGTAGTTTTGTCCTTATGTCGTTAAATGTGTGCGCCAGCAAACATGTATCATCCGTGTAGTCGAGACCTTCTAGTCTGTCAGTTAGGGTCCACCTTATTCCTCTCTGAGTATCGTTCGCTTTGCTCAATGCTGTGTCCAAGACAATGTTTAAAAGAAGTGGAGACAGTACGCAGCCCTGTATGACCCCGTTTCTCATGGGTATACTTTCACTTTTCCTATTTCTGTGAATGACTTGACAAGTTGATTTGTTGTATAGTTCCTTTATAATATTTACTAATTTAGTTGGCACTCCCCATTCTGTAAGTGTCTGCCATATTGCTGTGTGTTTTAGAGAGTCAAAGGCTCTTTCGAAATCAACGAATATCATATAAAGTGGTGAGCGATATTCGAGGGATTGTTTGACCACTATTTGCAGTGTATTAATTTGGTCCACACAGGAACTATGGGGTCTGAAGCCAGCTTGCTCTTTTCTCAATAGTGGCTCGAGCTTAACACTTAATCGCTGACACAAAATAGTGGTGACCAATTTGTTAATAGTGTTCAATAACGTTACACCTCCCCAGTTCTTGCAGTCACTTAAGTAGCCCTTTTTTTGTAGCTTAATGATGTAGCCATTTTTCCATACATCTGGGAATCGTTCAAGTTCCCATGTGGTTTTGATTAGGGGTTCTAATAATGTTGCCATTGTATTGGGACATGCCACGAATATATCGGGTGGGATACCATCTGGGCCTGCTGCTTTCTAAATACAATATGCAACAAAGTAATTACTTCTGTCAAATATAACTCATGTTCCATACGTGTCAGATCATTATAGTAGGCACATGCAGTAAATATGGTGCTCTCCTGGGCCAAAAGGTATTATTTACATGGTCTGTGGAGTTCAGGATGTAGACAAATGCCAATACAGAAATCTGTAAATACTCACAGCAACAGACAATTTATCTAGTTGGGACTTCCTTTCATTCAAATTTTCTTCAGTCTTCTTTAACTTCTCTCTCAATCGTTCGTTCTCCAACAAACATTCTTCATAAAGCTGAAACCAGAATATGTGCAATTAACCTCTTCAGGTTAATAGAGGTTTGCTACTACAGGTAAAAGGGTAGCAATCTACCTGTTTCTAGGGCTGCCAGGAATGTTGCAAAAGAGGGGGAGGAAAAACAGAGAGCTAGAAAATTTAAAGCTGAATGGATGGCTGAAAGAAAACCAAGAAATGTAACAGTGGCACATGATGACCATGTGACAGACCCTACCACGCCGCTCACAGCTCAAGACCAAACAGTTATTAAATACACAGGACTGTGGCATCACACAGGACCAGACAGTTACTGAATTCGCAGCACTATGGCATCACACAGGACCAGACAGTTACTGAATTCACAGTACTGTGGCATCACACAGAACCAGACAGTTACTGAATACACAGTACTGTGGCATCACACAGGACCAGACAGTTACTGAATACAGAGTACTGTGGCATCACACAGAACCAGACAGTTACTGAACACCCAGTACTGTGGCATCACACAGGACCAGACAGTTACTGAATTCACAGTACTGTGGCATCACACAGGACCAGACAGTTACTGAATTCGCAGCACTATGGCATCACACAGGACCAGACAGTTACTGAATTCACAGTACTGTGGCATCACACAGAACCAGACAGTCACTGAATACAGAGTACTGTGGCATCACACAGAACCAGACAGTTACTGAATACACAGGACTGTGGCATCACACAGGACCAGACAGTTCTAAATTCACAGTACTTTGGCATCACACAGGACCAGACAGTTACTGAATTCACAGTACTGTGGCATCACACAGGACCAGACAGTTACTGAATACACAGTACTGTGGCATCACACAGGACCAGACAGTTACTGAATTCACAGTACTGTGGCATCACACAGGACCAGACAGTCACTGAATACACAAATTTGTGGCATCAAACAAGACCAGACATTTACTGAATACATAGTACTGTGGCATCACACAGGACCAGACAGTCACTGAATACACAAATTTGTGGCATCAAACAAGACCAGACATTTACTGAATACATAGTACTGTGGCATCACCTATGCCCAAACACAAAGTCTAACCATGGTGCGATTTCTAAAGACAACACTCTTGTTCACTGCTAGCAGAAGTGGAATACATAATGGAATTCATAATTATACTTTATTTCTAACCATTTTTCACAGGACACAATTCAAATATCCACAATGGAATGTGTATTTTTTACAAGCAACATGTAGTGTGATAAACAGATACCATAAAATATATATGAGATCTCAGTTTCCTTACGTAATAATCAATGATATGTACATATGTTAACCTCTGTGCACAGACCTGAAGATGAAAATACGCAAGTTTGTAACATGCCACATTAACTGTTTTATAAAATAAAGAGATAAAACTGTCCCACTGCAGGCCTGGACAGGCCCTTAGGGCTCCAGGAGTTTGGAGCTCCCAAAATTTCTAAACAACTAGCACCTGAAAGTGGTAAGGTCATCAGTCACATGGACTGGCTGCCTAGCCCCCAAGAGATAAGTCTGGCCCTCAATTCTGCTAGAGGCTGAGGTGACCCCAGGGCCACAGTGCAACCTGAAGGATTAAGTCCATGAAAAATACCACTGGCCCCATCAGAAATTGAACCCACAGACTTCCTGCTTGTAGTGCAGGACCTAGACCAACTGTGCCACTGCATAGCCCAACTGTTGTATGAAGTACAGTAACAAAATTGTAATGACTACATGATACACGTTTCTGTCAACTGTGTACTGAAGTAGGTTTGTGATCAATCAACTGATACACAAACAGCCACAAACATGTTCAGTCACTAATATGGTGGCAGTGGAGTGTTACACACCACCACATGATGCATATGGTATCAATATCTACCCCTTCTTGATGATGCAAGAACCTCTTAGATGGGAAATGGTTAGGTGGATTTACAAAAGAGAAAGCATAGAGAAAAGTGGCAGAACAATTTCTTGTGAACATGAAGAAAAAAGCTTTGCTCATGGCATCTGTTAGCTTCCATGACCATACAAGCCTGTTAAACAGACAGCTTCTGCAGCATGCTATTGAACAAAATGAGATGCGGAATATTCAGTATGCCTAGAGATAAATATATAATTTCTCTGGAAAGCCAATGACAAATTACTGATTTCTCAAGTACAGTGCTACTATTTTGTATCTAACAACCAGGTGTGCTGTTAAGACTTACCTTCTTATAATCAACCTCACCATTTTCACTGCCACCTTTGGCTAAATTTGTGGAAGTGTCACTTCTGGCAGTGGATGAGACAGAGCTGAGACGTGAGGAATGGCTGGACAGATCACCACCACTCTGGAACAAACAGGTGTTGCTGCACATGAACAGAAGAATGCCATCTTCACCATCACGCACAGAAGGCCAGGCATAAATACATTTTGTTATGAATGATTTAAATTTGGATCCTGGGAATACAACAGATGCCAGTACCGCATTTTGTGGACTGTAAGATGTACTGTCATTGTGAAATATGACGTGTAACATCCTCCTGAACCTTATGGTTTGAAGTTGCTTCAAATGCAAATAAAACAGTTTTCCCTAAATTTTAATCCTAAAATCTCTGGCACCTTGTTGTCCGCAAAACATGGCACATATTATGGAACTCAGGAATGCAATTAGAAGGACTAACCAAAAGGACTTCAACAGCAATTTTTCATGTCTTGCTGGTTTTATAGTTTTAGATTTTACATTTTTATACACTTAGATTAACCTGAAAACAAACCAACTTCGAAACATGTTGCTGTAGTGACTGAAGCATTATTTTATCAATAATAAACTTGTGTTGATGGTGTTAAGTACTGTTTATTATAACAGGAAACAAAATGGGATGTCAGAAACAAAAGAAACCTTGAACAAAGACATACCCATGCACTGCTACCAATACATTTTCAAGGGCCTGATGTTTTCAAAACAAACTGGATAATGTACAGTAGATCATAGTCTGCTGCCCACAAAAGGAGGCTTCAGAAACTTCAGTAACTTTCTGTCACACCAAAATGCAACAGACCTTACAGTAAGTTAGACACCAGGTAATCTTAATGTGCAGGTTCACACTTTGGTATGTAAAATTTCAAGCCAAACATGCTCAATCCAATAACCAGACCATGTTGCAAAGAATAGAGACCTTTCTCATCCACCTAAATAGTCCATTATGTGTCATCTCAAACAAAAGATACTACCAACACATGTATCTGCAAGTTCATGATTGTGTGTGTCAACCAACACTGGCCTATTCTCCCATGGAAACTAAAAACTGTTATCACATAACTCTCTGCAGTAATATAGCTTGTCAGTGCATCTGCAGTAACAATGAAAAACTTGTGACTGCCATGTTTTATACCATATTTGTAGCACTTTAAACTCTAAGAAGTGTGTACATTTGTGTATTTATGATTTGTTCCACACCATACTGTCTTTGTGACACAAGGATCCATGGAATGAAGGAATGGATTGATATATATAGCTCTGTGAGTGTGTGTGTGCACGTGCATGCATGCGTGTGTGCATGCATGCAGTATAGGAAGGAGTGTCTGAAAAACAGTGATGAGAAAACAGGGATCCACAGATGGAAGGCATTTGGGACGGAAGTAATGATAATACAGGGACCTATACTGAGGGTGTTTGAGAAATGGGTAATGAAAATACATGGACCTACAGGCTCAGGGTGTTTGAGGAACAAGTATACAGTGGCCTAAGACACACATAAAAGGAGAATTCTGAGAATTATGTACGAAGGAGCTTCATAATTTGTAGTAATCACCAAACGAAACTAGGGCGACTGAATGAAGGAGATGGGTATAGAAGAAAAAGATCTGCATACACAATTTTAGTTGGTAAACCTGCAGGGTGACGCAGGTGAAGCCTGAAGGATAATATCAAAACACATCTTAGGGCAGGCAATATGACACAAGTGGTAAGGCAGTGGGTATCTGTGAACACCACTGCAACATTTTTGGCTCCAAAAAAGCACAGAAATTTGACAGGCCTGCTTCTGTTCAATGCGGTTAGCTGTTAATACATAGGCAACACCAATTTGTTATTAGACATTTTACAATTGTTTTTCTTGTTTTGATGTTGGCTTACTACATATCCTTCAGAACTGCTGCACACAGAACTTGCAAGTGATGTCAGTGAACCTGAACGAGATCCAAGGGATGAAGACAGTGGCGAGTTGCGTGAACTGGTTAATCCCCTGTTAAAACTATTGGTCCTTGAAGGTGTCCTGCTGCTGCTGCTGCCACTACCACTACCACTATTATGAATATGATTAACAGGAGTTTGTAACAAGCTGTTGTAGTACACACTGTAAGATGGTGATGCTGACAGCCCAAGGCCTGATGATGATGATGGTGATGCATGATGGAGAGTCAGGCCACCATAACCAGATGTAGTGCCTCCATATGTAGATAATGAAGATGGACTGCCATAACTATGTGGGCTAGCATAACCACCATGACCTCCATGATAGGATGTGTCACTTCCATAACCTCCAACACTAGCATGAAGCCCTGAAAGTCCTCCATAAATGCTACTGGTGGCTGCTGAAGGGCCATAAAAACTAAGGCTTCGCGGCCTTCCACTTCCAGCACCAGTAGGTGAACGGACTGTGGCAGCATTTGATCGTCTAGGAACATACGCAGCACTGCCTTTACTGTGATGATGTGATGCCATTCTGTAGGAGATTGGTACTGCCTGTGACTCAGCTCAGCACCTTGCCACAAGCCTCAGTTGTTGGCAGTCTGAGACACAAATAGACTCCACCTACTAAACCCACTCCCCCATTTCCCCACTCAGGGAGGGGAGGATGATGTAATGGTCTCTGTAAATCAAAGCCTACACCACATGCCTACGAACTGCACAAGAACAGATGTTACCAAGAATAAACAGGTCATGTAAACGAACTCCTACTGCCCAAGAAACTCCAAGTTTCCACCTCTCTCTCTCTCTCACAAACACACACACACATGCCTGCACACACATACACATATGCATATACACACACATATGCACAACACACACATATACACATACACACATGCGCACACACACACCCACCATTTCTCAATAAGAATTATTACATTTTACTTGCTATTTGCAGTCTCTACTATTTTTAAATAATGTAAATAAAGATGATTAAACTAACAAACACAATAATGTATGCCTGCTAATTATGGTTCTCATTCCTGGATGACTACCAAACTACATTTACAGCTTTCAGAAAATGTTTTTATCTCATGTTAACCCAAGAATATGACTTAAAACATGGTACAGGGCACATAGGCTACTACAGGGACATTATTTTATTTGACAACCTGCATCACTACTTCACTTGCACCACTTGATGTGACTGCAGGCAGCACAGTGTTTGTCACTATTCCAATCTGCCATGTAAACACAAGAGCCATGCTTTTAAGTTCTGAGTATTATGTTTCACTCACCAAAAGAAGGCAATGCATATATTTCCCTTCAGCCCACAGACAAAGATCACATCTACAAAACACGTGATTCACTGCATGTCAAAATTCTGTGAAGTTAAGACAGTCAATGGGAAGAGAACAGCAACAGTTTTTGTACAAAATAATGTATCCATATAACTGGACAGTTCTATTATTTGACTACTCAAACTTGCAGTCACTGCAATTTATCTGCATCCCTAATTTAAACAGACTGTATTTCAATTTGCACTCAGTAAATATGCAACTCCTTTATGACTGAAACTGCACTCTCAATTTTATTTTTATATAATCAAAGGTTAGCATCTGTGCCAGCTTAGTCCAATATTGGGCACTACATGATTATTTCCTTCTTTCAAGTACAACATTTATCTGTTTATTCAAATAACCTGCATTTAATGGCTTTGGCTGTTGGTGTGTGTGTGTGTGTGTGTGTGTGTGTGCGCGCGCATGTGCGTGCATGCCAGTACTGTTCCATGGCAATGTACTAACGAAATAAACTTCAAAATTACATCTCTATTTCATAGCATGCTGGTCCTGGGCAAGTTAGTATTACTATGAATTTTAGGCATTCTTCACCAAGAGCTATGCACTGAGAGGTTAAGCAAATGCAGCATGATGACTGCTCACTGAGACATTTACGCACACTGACAACTGCATTTGACCTCTACCTCTAAGACAAAACTTGGCAGCTGGATATAATACGGTCTGTTGAAGTTACATTCCTAACAACTGACACATACGGTTGAACAATGCAGAACAGGGCACTTTCTCATCAGGATTAAATTTAACTGAAATACCCAGGACAACGTTAATCAAAGCCTGTGCAATGTTAATCAAACCTTTGGCCAAACATACAGCCATATAGAAACCAACATTTGTTGTGAAACTGATAGAGGAAGGCCTGTATGAGGGTCTAAAAAAAACCAGGAAAGGAAGAAACACAAAACCTGTCGTGATTACATCTGTTATAATGTCTACTGCTTTCAGAAATGTATGTAATTGTACAAATGTATTTAGCATGACCAGAAAGTAACTGGTTGGGTGTAACAGGTGTGTACAAAGAATTTTTTAAAAAAATCCATCATTGCAACACGTTGGTACCTATATTAAACTACTTTCCCATATAGTTACCACGCAAATTAAGGTGCCTGTCATATTGTGTGGGCAGTTTTCCTACGCCTTCATCACAAAAAGTTGCTGCCGAAGCCTTCAGCCTGTCCTCCACAACATCTCTTGCCTGTGGTCATTCCTCAAACTCTGCCACCCCCCCCCAAAAAAGTTCAGGTAATTCAGAATTTGTGAATCTCCTGTTACCCCACATTTTTTGCAATCAGCTGTTAACTGACACCATTTCCTTGCATTCCCTTCATCCACTGCATCTTCACCATACACTTCAACAATTTTCTTGTGAATTTATGCCTGACAAACATTTTTAGCATTTAAAAAATTGTATCAACTGCATCTCACAGGTAATGGAATTTTTGGGTTTTGTGTTCACCTTTAATGGCTACAACAAATGACAAAAATATGTTAACATTGCAGTATGCAATACTTGTGTTTCCCATGACAAAGGGAACGCAACTGATGCACACTGGCAGGGCACGAGTCACCTGCACGGCCGATAGGTGTGATCAGTTCTTATTTTCTGGACACACCATTTACTTGTGTAGCTTGGTAAATGGATGAACAGCCAATTTCTTTGGAGATGCCAGGGACTGTGGCTGAAGTCAAGATATTAAATGTTGCCAAATCTTAAAAATTAACATTATACATTCATGCACATGCATAGGAAAAGACACATAAATATATTCCTCAGTTGTAATAAGAGGATAATATTAAAACCAATCTTCAAGAAACAGGAAGGGTATGAACTAAATTCACCTGGTGCAGGATACAGACTGGTGGAGTGATCTCGTGAACATGGTACTGAACCTTTGGGTTCTGCCAAATGCGCAATTTCTCATTAGGTTGAAGAACTAATGGCTTCTGAAGGACTCCGCTACATGGCCTTACTTAATAGGCACGATCACTATTTGCGATCAGGTAAACTGTTAACCAATGATAGAACTGATGACCAGTAATTTTGTGTCAATATTTAAGACAACGGTCTCTATACAAGAATGTATTTATGACTAGTTACTGAAGTTTCTACTGAATTAGTGAAGTGTCTGATTGTGTCACATCTGTGAAGTGATACAGGAGCAGACAACACACTCACAATCAGAGCTCTTAATTATTGTAATGGAAGAATGAGAGGATAAAAAAAAAGAAATGAAAGAAACAGAGAAAGGGAAGTAATTCTGCCATACAAAGGAAACAAATACCTGAGAGTCCAGCAGAAAAAAAAAACACAGAAAAAGAGAAATAAATAAATTGGGATCAAAAAATGAGAGCCAAGAATAGGTCTATAAATAACACAGAACAGGCAGGGAAGCCAATTTCCTGTAATCTCCTATTAATACCCTCAGTCATGTGTCACCGTGTTGGCCACCAAAATAAACACAATGCACAAGGTGCAGATGTTGTTCTGCACTGCAATAAAAGAATGAGGCCACTTCAGGCTTTCATCAACATAAGTTACATCAAATGCACATATGAAGACAAAAGTCAATGACAAAAAACACAGAAACCATAACACAAACTTCACAATACAGCATCTCTCTGAGAAACTAATATATTCTCAGCTAGTCTATCTAGCCCATCTACACCTAGGTCTTCAATGCAGTCATTTTCATTCAGGTTTTCCACCCACAACCCTGCATGCATTTCTGTCTTGTATCATGCAAGCCACATGCCCTACCCATCTCATCCTCCTCAATTTCATCATTCTACTATCTTTAGTCAGCGACCACAAAGTAAAACACATTCTGTACACGTTTTTGTTTGAAAACTGAAGACTCTAGGTCTGTCACACACTTGCATAGTATGATATATACTCTGTAATGACCCCCAGTATATGAAGTAATGGTAAATTTAACTACTCATGTAGGGACAAATCAAAACCATTTTAGGAACTTTCTATTACAGGCAATATTACAGTACTATATTGTACATGCTACACTTATACAAACATTTTTGTGCTCTTATTCCTGCAAACCTACTCCAAAAACTAGGGTGTGGACCGTATACATCACAACACATGGTATCCTTACGAAGACATGCAATCAGCTACGATACTGCAGACAGTCAGACAGATGAGGTCACTTGGTCCAACCAAGGTCAGTAAGGTAGGGGGACCGGTCTGCTGTTTGGTTTAACATGTAACAAACTGTCTTGTAAACATCAACTATGACTCTCAATGCCAACCTGTCCACAGTTACTGTCACTACACTACAGCTTCCCCTCAAGTTTTCTCTCTTGGAGGCACATCACAAGATGGCCAGCACAACCTCTAGGTAAGCAAACAGAATGAACCCTTGATCATACATTTCTGAAGGAACCCCTTAAAAGGAAAGTAAAATCAAGGAATGACTTATGTACCTGCTATATGAAGACATACTGCATAGTCAAGTTCGCAAAAGAACAAGACAGGCAAGGCACATATAATGCAGCACTGAGGCACAGTCATGTAACTATTGCTGCCCTAGACAAGCAGTAAGTATTAAACATTGTGAGTGTGTGTCTGTAGTCTTAGTTATCCAGCATGCAAATCACATGCACCAATATTATATTTCCATCTGTGGCTTCTCTGGCTCTATCATATTTTTCCACATTACCTCATAGATGGCACAATTTTTCAAAAACAAGTTACTGAACAAGAAATATATGTTTTGGTTTTCTCTACAACTTTTGTCTCAAAACATCTCATTCTAAGAAGAGTTTCACAAGATATTACCATAAATGCACAAAGGTCTTCAGGTAAAGTACCTGCTTTTCTTGTCAGATTTCAATGAAACTTGATTTCTCTCAAAAGATTATAAAAAAATACTCAGACATCAAATTTCATGAAAATTCATCCAGTGGGAGCACAGCTGTTCCGTGTGGATGGGCAGACAGATATGAGGAAGCTAACAGCCGCTTCTTGCAATTTTGCAAATATGCTTAAAAACAAATTCTCATTCAGTATATTATGAGGCTTGAATTGTCCATTCAAACCCGTTACAGGCACTCTGCAAAACAAAACTTCATATAACTAATCTGTGACTGCCATCTGCTTGGAAACTAGCGGCAACAGGCCGGCTTACCTTCAACCTGAATGTACACTCATGGAACTTGACAGAAAGCACAAAACATACATTCAAAGAAAATTTAATAGCACTCTTACAGAAGTTTTGATGGGACCAATAAAAACATACACAGAAGGTGGGAAAACAGATTCCAGGAATATGAAAACCAAGTTCCATCGTATACATACCCAACTGCAAGAAAATTATGAGTCATGTCTGTGCTCCAACAATTTGATCCTGAACTGCAGCACAAGAAATTTTCACTAAAAGTAGTGTGTACGTTAACATATTTCATGATGACCCATCCACTTCTACAATGGTGAGAACACTGTAATATATACTTCGTTGTGATTTATTTCGAATAAACGCACCTGCCTAACAAGTTTCCAAGATGGGTCCCTTGAAAACATCTTAACAGGGTTTTCCTGTGACTTCTAATGTGTCTCATATACAATTTAATCTGTTATCCTTCAGGCTGTTGTACACAGTGACTACAGAATTCAACACTAGTGGGCTTACCTCATCATTATCTGTCTTTATCAGCTCATCTCCTTCTCCACTACCAGGTGATTCCTGTCTTTCTGGATTAATTTCCTGCATGAGAAAAAAATAACATTTTATAGAATTCACGTTATTCACAGCACTGCTTCAGATGCTTGATTTCAAGTAAACATATAAGAGTTCTGTATTTATGCTGCTACAAGGAACTCTTTAGATGACAGTTTTCTTGGGTGTGATGCCATGTTGTTGGGTGACCGGTTCCCCATGTTTTGAAGGATCATTCTGCCTTCATTGTCCAGGGTCGAGTGTCCAGAAATAATTTTTATTGTACTGCTTGACTCTTGAGCAGGAAGGCACAACAATCCTTAGAAATGTCATGAAAACACTCAACCAATGACACAGTGTCACATACCAGCAAGGCTTGAAATGTCAGCAACACAGCTGTAAGGACCGCAATGCTCAACATGCTAAACCTAGCAATTTCCACTGTCTTATGGAATCTTCAACTTTCATCACAAAATTAATGCCTTCTACTGAACGTTGTACTGATGTGCTGAACAAAGACATTTCCTGACATTTATTGAAATCTGAATGTACTCTCAATGCTTTGTAATTCCTTTTCTTCCTTTTTTACACAAGGTTAAACCACCACCTCCTCTTTCGTTTCATGCCCATCCCACATCACACATGTAGATCTGATAACCACAACTCTTCATACTTCTCACAACAAGGCAAGAAATAATTTTGCAAACTTTAAACTTCACTGTGTGGAACATATAACTGCTGAAGTTGATAAATTAATTATGATCATAATTTCAACATTAAATCCAATCATTTCATAATGGCTCATTACAGTCAAGGCATAAGCAAAAATCTGTTGTTACAAGAAAAATTCAAAGAATAAGATAATAAACTATTCTGACATCTGTGTATATATGACACATGGCAGCAGCTGATAACTGTCATTATTGTCTTATCATGGCAACAACAATTGTATCCCAGTGTATGAGAAATCACAATCGAGTGTCTGCAGACAAAAGGCATCAGGATCAGTGCTTATTACTAACCACAGCAGCATCAGCGCATGGTGCTCTATGTTTAGGCCCCCAAATAATATTACACAAAGTAAAACCAGAACACTTGCTGATTGCCCAAATTTGTTCACAAGCATAACACAAATAAAACCATGCACTGTAAGGAAGTAATAATATGAACCAGAATAAATGATACACAGTGCCATGTGGGGATGCACAGAGTGACACCATAATTTAGAAACACAAACCCAAACATAATTTTGAGATGCTGCTTACATAAAAACTGCAAGCAGAGTAACAGAACCTGGGAAGTGCCTGGGATAATAAAGTAGGTGTGGAAGGGAAAGGAAATGGGCATATTCATATGCATTTTTTGAGTACATTCAAAGATAAGGAAAATCTGGCCTTCTCCTAGACCCCTCTATGTAACATCACTTTCCTGCGAGCAGAAAACCCACTGTCTTGCAGCACAACAGCGCTACATTCCAATCTCAACCCAGTAATTTACATATTTTTGTACTGTTTAAAGAGCATCTTGTGGCAACTGATTTGCAACTGATGCTGACAAGAAGTAAGCTGGTTACAGTTGGCATTCATTCCCTCTACAGTGGATGCAAGCCTGGGTGTTGTGGTTCGACAAATGCTTACGTCAATAGTGACTAAGTGGAGGTCTGATACGTACCATCTGTTACTGATGAGTCATGTATACACAGCAGTCAGATTTCAGTTCTTGGCATCACAGTGTCACTAATTCTCTCTAACTCCTGCACATTTTTACATAACTAAATTTCTGTAGTTCCTAATTCCTGGCAGGGTGGGACCCAACACAGTCAATTCACATGCATGTTTATCACAATGAATTACAATAAACAAACATTAACCTGCATCTCTACTTCACTCAAAACATTCTGTGTGACAGCAGACAAAGCAAGGCAAGCCACTATTTGAATTTGTTGTGGGACAGTGTCCATAAATTTCAGTGCAATGTATTGCAGCTAATATCACATTTCTACTCTTCCTACTTACAGAAGACACAAGAACTGTTTTCCTTCATGTCACAGACATGTTTTTCACAGCATGTCTAAGTTTTACAAGTTAATTAGCCGATTAAAAGTGGGTAAAGGCTGAGGTCAGATCAAGCAATGTCTCTATAGCTTACTATGGACACAATTCAGTCAATGGCAATCTTTACTGAAGCCATCGCACTATGTTTATCACTCAATAAACTAAACTAATTCAGACTCACACAACGCAGGTTTATTGTAATTCAAACTGTTGCCTTTAAATGTGTGCCACATGTTTTGGCCTGTACTCAGGCCATCCCCAGGCATGTCAATACAAAAATCTTACAATGGATGACATAATTAAGAATCTACATGGCCTCTTGTTTACAGTTGCTATTTTCTATAATGTTAAAACACAGAATATAAAATTATAAGACCTAGATAATTTATATATATATATATATATATATGTATATATAAACAAGGACTTTTATAAGATTTAGGGCCTTGTGTATTGTACAAAGAACACGTATTAAAATTCTTCTATGATTTTTGGGTATTTTAAATGGCAAGGCATGGTTCATGTAACATATTCTTCTATAAGTTTCTTCTTTGGACTCGGTTTGCAAATTGTGCGCCCGGATAAAATTTAAGGTGGTGGTGGAGTGATGTTTACCTGGTGAGAAGCATGACTGAGGGTTACACCAGTCAGGTGTAAGGCAACTCACAAAGGCAGTGAACAATTAACACCTCTGTCTCTAGCATGGATCACTGTTGTCTGTGTACTACAGACATTTATAGTAAAACTCATTCACCAATCACTCTCTCTCTCTCTCTCACACACACACACACACACACCAATTCAAATGAAGGCACATCACAGTGCTCAATCAGTTACACAAAACAAATGATTTATTCTTTTTTCAAAGAGTAGATTACAAGTTAACTAAGGAAGAGACAGCACAGTCAGTACAGTGACAAAGCTACAAATGGGAAGATCCAGGGTCTGAATCCTGGCTAGGCTTTGGAGCCCAACCAGCCTCTTATTCAGCAGGTACTGGGAGCTGGTGTTAAACTTGCCAGGGCATGACTCTGACGTCTCACGCCCCTTTACTGCCGAGGTTATAGTGGGTGGAACTTTACTTCCCCCTCATAGTATATCTCCATTATGTGTACACAAACAGCTTTAATTACAGTGTAATTACAGTTTAATGTAAATTTTTTGTAATGTCCCCTTTACGACTCCGTGTGTTCTCCCTTATACTGGCAAATTGCACCCAAAATGTGCTGGAGCAACAGTTGATCAGTTCTTACGTATAACCAATCATGTAATACGATGACCTTTTACAGAGTGGTAAGCTCTTGTACACATGGTAATGAGTCTCCGAGTTCCATAAAATGCTGGGAAATGTCTAGACTGGCAAACTACTAGCATCATTTGAAGGCTTCTGCTCCAGAGAGCTGGATGGTTAACAGATTACAAGGATAAGACTAGCCTTCACCCAAGCTTAGAATGTAGGCAAAATGTCTTGTTTTCTGACATTTAATTCCAGCAACAATATACATACATCCATATCAATATGTACAACGCCAGTGGATCTTCTTTTCGGCCGCTTCCGCCTCTGAATCACAGCTTGTGTTGCCTGTGCATTTCGGATATCATTCTCCTTATCTTGCTCTGGAAAAGGAGCAAACCCACCTGATATTCTACATGCAGCATTCGACTGTGACAGAGGAACTGCACCGTGTACACACATACATGTCTCAATACACTGTCTAGTTGTACATACTTTTCATTGCATGAAGATTTCTTAACATACTAATCATGAAGTTTGTGACTGTTTCACATCCATTAGCTGTTGGACTGATACTGAATCAAAGGAATGTATTTATGTAAATGTAAATTAACATTTAAAGTTTTGCTCTTTGGTATTTTATTTGTGAGAAACTGTAATCAAGGAACCCTAATGCACTGACAGAGCTCCCACAACATGGCCCCACAAATCCAGATGACTTGCAATATGTACACATATGCATTATGTTTACACAACTGTAAGGCAGAAAAAAGATCATGTTCTGCACCCACAACAATGCTCCACATTCTGTGCTTGTGTAAACAGAAAGCCTGTTACATTTTTGCAAAGAAATTTAGATTGCGTAACACTTAAATGGGTTGAGATTTCATCTGTCCTATGTACAAAGGCTGATCAATAAGCAAGTTTTTAGGTTTTTGCAGCAATGTGAATGAAGCATCAAATCTGCTGGGATGTGATGCAGTGTCACTGGGTATTTGGTTACAAGGTTTCAAGACCACTATGTAGTCTTTAAAATGTTGGCAACCATATACCCAGGGACCTAACTGCGACACCTCAGAAGAAATAATGCCTCAGTGAGACATGTGTCACAGAAATTAAATCAAGAATCACTATGCTATCAAACGTAGCTCATTTATTCTGCTGAAATATCATTATGTTCCAAAATAACTCCTGAGCACTATGATACATTTATCCCAATTTGGCATGAGTTAAAAAATCTTATCATGATAAAAACTCGCCTCTTACAGTCACAACCATTCACATTCTACTTCATTAATGTGGAACTGGCAACTTGCCTGGCATTTCTTCAGAGGCCCAAATTGTGGTACAACTTACTTCATTTGACAGAAATGGCACAATGTGTCTCATGACCTGCAAGGGTCCAATTTCAAATGTGACACAAATTCTGAACTTGTGCCAAAATGCATCAACATGCTTGGGTATTACAATGGAAAACAAACGTACCTCAATGGAAAAGGTCAGCTACATTTGACTTTGTAATGACTCTTTATACAATTGCTATTATGTAAAGAAGCTTAATTATTGAACATCCCTCACATTTTGTTGACAGAGGTAACTAATGGCACAGTTATTGTACTGGCAGAACAATTCTTAGACTGCAGATACAAATCAATATCTATTGCTGTCGCCCACTACCAGTGACACAATGCCAAATGCTCCTGAACAGTTTAGTCTCAGTAACTTGGTTTGGAATAATGTTCAGACCCAGAACTTCATGACTTAGCCTTATCCCTTCAGGCTCGTCTATGACTGTAGGCACACCACCTGACAGCATAATAATTTATGTGGTTGCTGCAGCATTACTTTATATACCTGGCAGCACAAATTACCTTCATGCCTGTTCCATGTTCCCAATATGCTGCTCCCATCTCATCAGACTGCACAGTAGAAATGCTGATTATATTGCAGGTACGAACTTAAGATATGTGTGGTGTCAGGGTGACGTGCAATGCATAACTGGCCATTGTTCAAAAGTAATTAAGGATAAAAAAACACATACAAAAAACAGGCAACTCTCCACACCACTGTTCTTACTTTTGGACACCAGCCAACGAAAACCGTTTGTTTCTTACTCGACATTCCAAGTTACCAACAGTAAATGTTCGAAATAACAGGCATTGAAGTAAGCAGAAACGCCTTCTGCAGCAGAATATTATTTAATGTATGTGCAGTTCCACACTGTGCCATTCATTTGGTTATTTTCTGTTTAATAAGAAAATGGCTTTATCAGCTAATGTACTTTGTCATGAAATTAATATTTAGGACTGAAAATAATTTTGCATTTAGTTTTATCCTCAAATGTGTGCAGTGCTTACAGCACTAGTATGACAATGTAAAGTACCAGGAACATATTTACAAAACATTCAAACAAAATATCAGAAATGTAACCTTGAATGATTCTATACTGTGACCTCAAAAAGTAACTTAGTTATACAAATGTGAAGTTGGAAAAATATAGTGCATTATTTTTGCAACCATCCTAGTAAGTTCATTTACTGTTCCACTAAAAACAGCTACAAAGTGAGCAATGCTGGAAAACTATGCTATGAGGCTCAGTAAAATGAAAACCACAAAGTGTGAAAAAAAAGCAACATCCTACTGTGTGCAGCTGTAGGCACAGCAAGTGATAAGCACGGGTTGGAAGCATGTACTGTGTGTGGTAGATCCGAGACTATGCTGAGAAACGGGAAGGCTGTACCTAACCTATCTGCATGGAGTTGGCTACTGCAAAACTACACTTAAGGTTTTCATGCAATCCACTTTCTTACATTATTTCTGTAGCCAACCTAATTAACAGTTCAACTGAAACAGTTACAAGCAGGCAATGTTAAAATATGGTACATTATGTCTTATGTGACCATCCTAGTAAGTTAATTAAGAGTGGGCAAACAACAGACGTTACATTGAACAGGCATGCAATTTTTTATTATAAGAAATGACTCACAGGCACATAATGTACATAACAACATAATTTTAAGTACAGATATACTATTACTTCTCTAAACAGGCCACTAACTGAGAATCACCCATTACAGTGTACTTCTAGAGAATTTTCAAAAACATATGGTAAGATAGTTGCAGCAGGTCTATTTTACCTTTATCGTCTGGTGGTTTTGCCTGGCGACGGAGGGGTATCGTGAGTGTAGCATCAGCCATATTGCTTTCAACTGGTGCAGAAGATGGACGAACTGCTGTGTTGCTACTGCCTGTAGGCCTCCTTATATACGGTGTTGCATTTTCACTGGCAGTACTTCGATTGCGAGCATCTTCCAGCATGAACTGCCCCAAAAGAAAAAAGTTTATACATAATTCATTTGAAGCATTTAATTTAAGTCATGAAGGACGGAATTGCAAACATGAAATGTGGTCAAACACAGCCTGTATGATACTGCAAACATCAGCTGCAACAATATTTGTATAATCCATCACAGTGTGTTACAACACATAAAAAATCTGTTGTTGTTGATGGAATTCGTTTATCAATTTGTAACACTTTAAAAACCCGAAGGATTAATATGTCATCTCAAAATAATTAACCAAACAACCTACCAACCAACCAACCAATGAACTAACCAAACCACCCAACTAAATAACTAACACCACAGAACAGACTCCTCCTTGAACAGCTACTAGTCCCTCACCCAGTCATGGAATTACATTTGAGGAAACCCAAAGGTTCATTACCACGTTCACAAGAGCCCACCATACGCCCCTACCCTCAGACAGATGAATCCGGTCCATGCTGTTCCATCATATGCTTTGACAACAAATGTTCAAAGTTTTCAGAATAAATAAAGCAGCAAAAATTGAAATGACTAAAAAATCTAAACTGAATTAACGCAGATAATCTGAACAACATATTGTAAAACTAGCAGATATTACGGCAACAACCAGAAGGAATATCCACAATGCAAAATTAATGACCTTGCAAACAGAACTCACAGACATGTACAGAGGTATAAATAAATTCAAAAGGGTCGGTTACTGGTCTGGAACTCACGTTGTAAAGGATAACAAGTGGGACCTTGTTACAAATACCTGGCATATTGTAAACACGAGGAAGAATCACTTGTGTCAGTTACTGGACGAACACATTTTAGACAGCGTTAAATACAACTTAGCTACTAATACCTAAATATAAGTGCCTTTGAGGTTCAGACAGCTATTAAAAGTTTGAAAATATTGAACTTACTGTTACAAATCAAATTCCGGTATAAGTGATTCAAGCAGGAAATAGAGCAGTACATCCAGCCCATAGCCCATTCACTTTGCTGACTGAGCTATCCTGGCTTCACCAAAATCTAACAGTTTGATACAATTATCTGACATTCTTGCAATTAGCATGCTTCCTTTGTTAACAGAAGCTGCTCACAAACAAACACCAAGTGATATTAAGGATTTACTACACACTGCAAAAAGCTGAATAATGACGTCTACAAGAGCAAAACTGGTTTGTGGCAATATGTCAGTCAAGTCTGAAAAATGCTCATTTCAAACTGCCCAACTTTCTAGTCAAACTTATCCCCTCCCCTTAAAAAAAAAATCCCATGAATTTACAAAATAAAGGACTTTACCTACATCTGTAATCTTGTCATGCCTTCCTGACTATTAAAACATACAACAGCTTATGGTAACGTTTTAACACTATGTAGGAGTGAGCTAAAATTGTAGGAGAAAAATATGTGTGAGTTTCAGCATAAAAATTCTAGTACACTGCTAACTTCCATGTTATATCCATCCAGTGCTGCTTTGGAAGATCAATGGCAAACAATACTGGAAGTTACAGACAACAGAACACACATCTCTGAGCAGTTCTACACATTTGCCACTAGTGATACTCTGATTTAAATCACTCTACAATAAAATGTTTCAACCAGATGCTGAATGAGGTACAGTGTCCTTTGTGTGTTTCTGTTCAAATCTTTTAAAATGTGATCTGTACATGCCTTCTACTGACAGTGACCTACATACAGTACACAAGCCAACAGGCAATGTTTGTACTACAAAACAATATACTCTTTTTGTAGAACATAAGAGGTTATTTTATTAACTGCTGGCTTTATTTTGTGCTGTTAACTGCATGGTGGCTGAATGTTCTGACGTTGCAGAACAACAAGAACAAAACAATCTTGATCTCCTGAAGCAACACTGCCTTGTCCCATACTGCAGTCAAACACACAAGCTCGCAACACAACTTCAACTGGTGGCCATGAAAAGGCAGCTCTTAAAACTCTTAACCACCAATGGTTTCATACAACTGCTTTCCTGTCTCCCCACTTCTGCAGCTCTTACTGGCCAGAATTTCCTCCAACCTCCCTACATAATCAGCACATTCCTTCTTCCCAACTACTGCAACATCCACCTTAACTACAATGAGTATCCCAGAGGATGGAGGCAGTATGTCCCTCTGACATGTCAAACACTCAACTACTTCACATTGTAGAAACCCAAAAGATGACCTACAAATGATCAACTGTCATGAAAACCCATAAACTTACAGGTCATTTTGTTGTTTGAAATTATACTAATTAATCAAGTAGAGTAAATTAATAAATAACTTAGGACCAGGTTACAATTTTTGTTGTCTTGGTCATGAACAACTGCAAGGAATGAAATCCCCAACAGCAGAACCTTGTATGTTTCTTACATTATGCCTCACCATCCTGTTAATACTTTAAGACCTGGATGGCAAAATGTAAGTCACATTCATGTTATCAAATATGACTTTTGATTGCAACTGATCGGCCTGGTAGTAATGGTGACAATATAGGGCTCTTGTTTCCAGCTGCTCACTGCAACAGCTGACAGTTTGCCAATTCTGGGAAGGTAACAATTTCAAGATGGCCATATAAATGTAGGGTCTGGTATATGAGTGCGTGACTGTCATGAATGGTGCATGTGTGTATAGCAGAATATATGGTCTGAGTACCTTCATAATGTACAGAAATCTGCTAAAATTTGGCTACAAATGTTGGAACTGGCAAAGAAGACTGAATGCAATGAAATAAACTAGTGTAATACAATGCAGACACTGGCAGCATGTGAGGGTGATACAAACAAGATGCAACAAGAGGAAGAGAGGATCAAGAGGAAGAAATGCGGCCAATATGCGAGGCAAACAAGCAGCTAAACAAAAGGATGTCTGAAGTCTTCTCTTTACAACATAGTGTTCCAACATAGGTGAGTGAGTAAACAGAATGACTTTAAGGTATGGATATGAATTAAGTACAGTATGTGCCTGGGCTAAACACAGTAATGTACAGAATACTGCAGTGTGAGATCTGAAGTTCTTACAGCAGTGCTGCTGAAGGCGCACCAGTCTTCTGAGATGTGATGCTGTGCTCCTCAGTGAGTAGTTTCCAGTGTTTCAGCAATGCCTCTGTAACATCAGCACTTGCTTGCTGAGCGACACAGTGCCATGTCTCAGACAATATGTATCTCAATTACTCCCACGTTTCTGGTAAAGCAGATACAGTGACATCTAAAAGTGGAGGGGGGGATAATGCCCTATTTTGTTCTTAGAGTTTAGGAAGTACATTAAGTACACGCAACTGGCAGATCATATTCAGGTTGCCAGAAGCAAACCTTGCATTATGACACAGACAAACCTACAAGTTAAATGTGCCAGTTACAGGTTTCATCTTGGGCAGTAGGAGTGTAGGTGGGATGTGGTAACAGGACCACAACTGGCTTCACGCAACATCGTTATGTTCTTACCAAGATTGCCAATACTCAGGTCATCAAAGATTACAAAACTTACTTCTTAGCTGATAAGAAATATTTCAGGTACTGCATGATACAGTCTGACGTATTCATCAGCAACTTACAATTAAACACTGGAATCTGTGACATTCTCCAACATATTGTCTAGTAAGGACCAAAGTCCCAATTGCAGGTTTCCTCCCAAATTAATGCATTCACAGAAACTGTGGTCAGTCTGACTGCCATTGACAGAGTACTGTCATCTTGTCACCAATATTCACAATATACAGAAATGGGGAGGGAGATTATGTACCGCCTAATGTCAACCAAAATCTAATATCCCAAAACAATCAGACTGACACTTCAAGAGACTGGGAGATTGTAGAGTAGAAGGGTAACAATCAAGGCATCACACATGAACACAGAAATCATTAAAAGGTTCTGTGAAACTGTAACAGAAGCAGGGGTGGGGGGAAGGGGGATGTTCTGGGTTCTGTGTCAGCAACTTGCAGGCATAAATTAACACATCAATGACATTTGACAGTACATACATACATAGGAACATACATAGGTACCAAAGGGCTTGATCATGGCTACACACTGGGAATTCATGCAGCACACATATCAAGCATCACACAGACACCAACACTACACCTAAAAAACTGCAAGACTTTGTCAAGCTCCTGAAAAAATCCAATTCATACAGAATTGGATTTTTCACATGCAAAACAAAAATGCTAAAAATAAATGGAACTACAGAAATAAATATACACACTGACTGCTTGTTGGTTTGTTTGTTGGTATGTGTATTTACAACATTCCAAAAAATAACCAGTGTACCAGTTAACAACAAAAGCTAACACTTCCAGTGCCTCTACTAAAATCTCTTTTTTCCCACATGTCACTGACATGCATTGGTCTTCCATGTTACACTGGCACTTATTCCAGGCAATACAATGCCCCTCACCTCCAAAAGCTATAGGCAGGGAACATGCCACAAAATGTAGCTCTTTGTCCATCAATTTTACAGTTTTATGCCCTTATATGTCACATAATTTTACCAGCTGACCATTGCAAAATGAACTGTGATCCCCAGTCAGTACACGATTATTCAACTGCACTAAAATTTACCTTGTTCATATCCATTCACTAGTGTCACTATATCACACACACACACACACCGACAAAGAAACTCATATATTATTAAATAACCACTTCATTACTGCTATACGTAAATCCAACATGTTTCAACCCTTAAAGGGTCATCTTCAGGGCATATAATTCAGGGTTACTGCATTACGTACAGTTATAATGTAACACAGTACACATTACACAATCAGTTGAATTTTACAACTGGCAATTCATTTGTTGACCCACTTACTTACTCCATGCAGCAGAGTCCTTCTTGAGAAGCTAACCTGTTCCAAGGTAGTCAAGAAATTCCAAGCATTTTATTGAACCCAAATATTCATTACCGTACTTACAAGTGCCTCCACATGTCCCTATCCTAAGCCAGATCAATTCAGTCCATGCCCCTCCCCTTCCCATTTCCTGAAGATCCAACTTATTATCCTCGCATCTACTCCTAGGCTTTCCAAGAGGTCTCTTTCCCTTATAATTCCCCACCAAAACCCTGCATTCACCTCTCCTCTCCCCCATACAAGCTATATAAATTGATTACTCAAGGAATCAAAATTTACAGCAAAAGAACGCATCTACTAGACAAAGGAAGACAACAGTTATGAAAAAGAAGGAACTGGAATACATACAGAAGTATAGAAAAATATACATAAGGGTAATACAAGAAGCAAAGAGAAGGGGAAATAGTAATTATATAAGTAGTTCCAAAAATAAATCGAAAGCAGCATGGCAAATAATAAACAAAGAACTTGGAAAATCATTTATAAATAACAAGAATATTGAATTAAGATGGGGAAAAAATAAAATATCAAATCCTAGAGCTACTGCAGAGTTATTCAATTCATATTTTGTTGAAACTATAGAGAAACTGACAGACCAAAGTAGTGGAACACACACACAGTTTGTAATATGACAAAATGGAAAATAAATTCACGCCCAAAAACAATGTTCATTAATCCAGTATCAGTAAACGAAGTAGAGAAGGTGGTAAAGAATCTTAAAGGGAAATGTTCTTCAGGGTTTTACAGTGTAACGGACTTCATTGTAAAGAAATGTGTGCAATTTACACAGAAACCACCAGCCGACATCTGTAATACTTCATTTGCATCAGGCATTTTCCCAGAAATACTAAAAACAGCAACAGTAAAACCCTTGCATAAAAAGGTGAATACAGGAGAAGTTCAAAACTATAGACCTGTATCTCTCTTATCAACCAAGATAATAGAAACATTAATGTATAGTCGATTGATGTCGTTTATTACAAAAAATAATATTCTCAATGATGTTCTACATGGCTTCCATGAGGGTAAATCAACAGAAACAGGAACCCATGCTTTTCTTGAAAATATTAAAAAAAGCCATAGAAAATAGATGAATCTTGATGGAATTTTCTTTGATTTATCACAAATGTATGATGTACCAAGACCATAAAAGCTTGCTTTTTAAATTGGATGCTTGTGAACCAGTGGTTTAAATCGTATTTATGCAACTGGAAGCAGTATGCTGAAATAAATTATATGGAAAATACTAGCTGGATCTAAGGAAAGTTTACATCAACTTTAAAAGAAACGAAAGGTGGAGTCCCTTGGGGCTCAGTTTTCGGCCCAGTTATGTTTCTGTTATATATAAATGACCTTCACATTAACATTCAAAGAGGAAGACCAACCCTGTTTGCTGATGACACTAACATACAGATAGAGGCCACAAATGCAAATATTTTAATGAAACAATAAAAGAAGTTATGCAACAGTTACCAAGTTGGTTTTACTTAAATAAGCTTGTAATAAACCCTGATAATAAAACCACTGTGTTATCATTCCATGCTTGAGCAAATTAAAAGTAACTTAAAACCTAAAATTGCATTTCTAGACTCCTTACTTACTTACTCCATGGTGCAGAGTCCTTCTTGAGAAGCTAACTGGTTTGCAGCTAGTCAAGAAATTCCCCACATTTCACGGAACCCCAATGTTCAGTACCGCACTCACAAGTGTCCGCCACCTATCTCTATCCTGGGCCCGCCCAATCCAGTCCATATACCCACATCCCACCTCCTGGAGATCCATCCTAATATTATCCACCCATCTATGCCTAGGCCTCCCCAGTGGTCTCTTTC
>Ga0123354_10001118_pt1 | contig 31245 bp, 21 predicted proteins | sample TergutLab28metaG_2_FD_97872 | JGI IMG/M metagenome (GOLD analysis project Ga0123354, IMG submission 97872) | Labiotermes labralis P4 segment gut microbial communities from Petit-Saut dam, French Guiana - Lab288 P4 | ecosystem: Host-associated > Arthropoda: Insects > Digestive system > Gut ... | reverse complement strand
TGGGCCAAGAATTATTATAAATGTATTTTTTCGTATTAACATATTCCAAAATATTTTTTGTAGAAATTTGGGGGGGGGGGGGGTCAATTCATCATCCAGCATTAAAAATTCAGAATTAAAAAATTATTAAATCATAACAAATTCAAGGAGTAGGGAATCCTGCAGAGATCTATTTAAAAATGTGAAACTACTACCTCTATATTCACAGTACATATAAGTTATGTCATTATACATAGTGAATAACAAACATCTATGCACCATGAATATGGAGATTCATAAGTTTAATACCAGCTAAAATATCATTCTTAATCCACCTATCTCTAATTTGACCAAATTTTAGAAGGGGGCTTATTACTCTGGAACAAAGATTTTCAGTCACCTCCCAGAAAACATAAAGTGTTCAATGAGTGATTTGGAATGTTTTGGTATTGCCCTAATTTATACATTGGAGGAATTCTTTAACTATAAAAGATAACCACACATGTTTTATGTTTATCTTTAAGTTCAGGTAGTTCTATTGTTCGTCTCCAAAATTCATTATTGCTGTGACAAGGATTAGAAAGAGTAAATCTTGGCTGTTCTTTATGGTTGTATAATGTAAGGTAAAGTGTTCCCATTACAGGCCTAGCGTGGCCCAGAGAGTGAGTAGAGGTATAGAGGAATAGTTCTACTCTTCTTTGACCTTGGCACTAGAAGGGGGTGTGTGGTCAACAGCATGCCCTGGCCGCACTTTACGTCTGGGAAAGACACAGTACCCATTGTACAGGAGGCTGGGTGGGCCTCAGGGCCAGTATGGATGGGCGGAAAATCTCGTCCCCACCGGGATTCGATCCCGGACCGTCCATCCTGTAGTCAGTCGCTGTACCGACTGAGCTACCTGGCCCACGGTTGTATGATGTAGCTAGATAAATAATGATGAATAATATTGCTTTTGCATTACTTGATTTTTAAAAATAACTATGTTGTAAATAAGTTTGGCTATGGAATGCTTTTCTATGTGGCCATTTCCACATCCTCATGATATGTATCTATGATTGGATTTATGGAAAAGAATAAAGTTGTTGTTGATGATGATGATGATGATGATGACTCATAATTCTGAAACTTATTAAGTAAAACTTCATTCCATGTGGTAAAACATTTAAGCAGTTATTGAGGCAGACACATGCACAAATGCAGTCGCTTGTGTACTATTACGCAAGTACAACCATGAATAAGCAAGGGAGCGATATTGCAATGTGTGATGTAGACATGATAATTCTTCTGAAAAAAGTGGCACTCCACTTTACAAACATGCAGACAAGCCAGATCAGTTGTACCCCATATCTTGGTCAAATGAATGTGTCACTATGATTGAAAAGTTCATTGTATTTGAGTATGTAATAATAATTATCATCTCTCCAATTTCAAACTTCAAAAATACTTTGTAATCTTGCTGTGACTACAAATGATTGATTTTATTACAGGCACCACATAGGAACCTAGAAGATCGCATTCTACAGGTAAACCCTATTATGGAGGCTTTTGGCAATGCCAGGACAGGCATCAATTCCAATTCATCTCGGTTTGGAAAGTACCTGGACTTGACTATGACTCGAGCAGGAAAGGTCACTGGTGCCAGAGTGTCAGTTTACCTCCTTGAACAGTCACGAGTGTCTCAGCAAGCGCAGTAAGATATATATAACTATGTGAATTGTTAATTTCAAGCTCAGCCAGACCTACTTATTTTACCTGTTTGAAAGTTTTATGACTAATTGAGAAGTTTCAAAGTAAATGCATCCATATGTCACAAAACTCATGTATCAGTGTTGTATACCTGTTAACCAACTGGCACACAATTCTGTGTTTCATGTGGTGACAGTTGAAAAATATAGAAGGAGCTAACACCATCTGAAGAAACTCCCATATGTATATCAATAAAAGAGTTCATATGGAAGCATCACTACATTTTGCCTCATGCTGTGTGCTCTCCTATGAGACATTTAGTCCAATTATTGGCAGTAAGAATCACAAAGAAATTAATTTATTGTCATAGAAATCCTATTTATAGATCATATTCATGACTGAAATTTTTGACAGGATCCAAAAAAAAAAACTGCATTTCAAAGGTGGGATCTGTGCCTTGGTCTTCAGATGGAACAAGTGAACTTAGCTTTTGGGCCAACTAGAATGAGCAAGCCTCACTCCTTGGATATAGACATTTGTAGACACATATAAGTATTTATAGATGCTTCCCTAAGCAAGTGTGGACTATTCAAGATTCTGGGCTTTTTGTAGTGGTGCAGTTGAGGTCTTCATTCTGCAGAGAAATTGCGCCATGTTGCTGGGTGATTTCTACACCAAATTTCTACCCAACATGATAGTTTTACCTTCAAGGGCCCTAACACCCCTTGAAGTTGGACATTTAAACCCTTGAAGATGAGACCACCATGCTGTCTCAAAATTTTGGGCAGCAATCACCCAGTGGCATGGAGACACCCAAGAAGAATGATGACCTAAAGTTAGCTCCAGCAGTAACATTTCTGATATGTATTCCAGAGGTACCCATTTCTAATCTTGGTCGAAAAACCAACTATTTTGACTAAAGTGTTTTATCGTTTTCCTCAGTTTATCCAAGTAAATAAAGTTATAGTTCACTCTAGAACAGTCTATGAAGGCCCAGGGGGGGTAGATATATAGCCCTAATTCTTCTTTACCCTCAGCGCTAGATAAGGGTGGGTGGTGAAAGCCACACACCAGCTGCTTTACCCCTGTTACCCATTGTACAGGAGGCTGAGTAGGCACTGGATGTGTGGAGAAAATCTCACCTCCTCAGGGATTCAATCCCTGTACCATCCAGCCCATAGCAAGTTGCTTTACCAACTACACTATCCCAGCCCACTTATCCAAGTAAATTACTGTATTATATCTTGAAGTAAGACATGATTGCTTCCTTCCATATTCTTTCCAATTGAGTATTTATTCTGCTTGAATCACAGGAGGCTACATAGTCTGAGTTGATGACAGCATCATTACAAGTAAACAAAATAAAGAAATGCATTTTGTATGTAGTGGGCCATTATTTCTTGAAGCTGTTTTCACTTCCTTATACATGTTTTCCATTCTGTTCCTGTCTCCCTGTATCCTACTTAACCCAGTGAAACTTTCTCTTTTTGTCATAGTATGTTGTAATATTGACACTACACATTATTACTGTCAGGGGTTCACAACTGTCTCCAATCGCTTAAAATAAACAATATCATACATTGTAAATTTTAATGCAATGTTCTTTTGTCTTTGCAGCAAATCTTGGCAATAGTCCCATATTCAGTTTAAGTACAGCCAGACACATGTTCCATGTTCTTTGCCCCTACAACTTGACAGTAACCCCTTTTAACACAAAAATATGTTAAAAAATTTCAATGTTAACATACATGTATTCATCTCCAATCTTTCTATCAAGCTGTTATGTTGTCGCTGTTCCCAAAATGCCAATAAACATTTTCCAAATTACAACAGTTTTAGACAAGAAACTATCTGCTCTTCACTGTATATTAAGAACACATAGCCCCTCCAAAAATGTACAAAATGAGAAAGACAAGAAATTCTGTTACTGCAAAGAGAAATTACTTTCCTGCTGAACTTCATAAAATGGAAACTCAAATTTGGATATAAAGAATTAATTGAATTTGCTCATCAGTTTATATGATTTGTTTAAAATTCTTTGTGTCATTTAGCCAAACAAAAAATTTCACAACTGTATGTTTGGTACTTTCAGGTAAACAAGTTGTTTTATGTGTGATTATCACATACTATATCATTTTATATGTGACATGTGCATCCAGCTATAGAAAGTTCATAAAATCAAAGCAGTTCAACAAAAGAAGTCAAAAAAATCTGGTGGTAGATGTTACCACTACTCGCTGCATAATAACCTAGAAGAGTGTAGTTCTAAGCTTTTTATTTGTTTTGCACCCCCCACCTCTTACAATCAGAAGCTCATTAGCAGCTGTCTGACAAAGACATTGAACCATGAGCACATATTTCAGACCATGCACAAGGAGTACTATTTGCACTCTAACTGTGAGACATGTGTTTCAAGCAGTACTACAGAGCTCATGGCACCGAAAATGTTATACCGCAAAGTCAAGTGGCAGCACTTATATGTGTTTTGTGTAGTTAAGTTAAGGTAAACTTCCTAGGAATTCAAAAGTACAGTAATGGATGAGCATGATGTACACACATTAAAAAATCCTTTAACTTAAACATAATGCAAATAACTTAAAAACAGAAAGTATCTGACTTACAATACTGCAGTGTCATGTATTGTCGAATCACTATTTTTTTGAATGATGCTTCAGATAAGTCAAGTATATTAGCATCAGTAAGTATTCTTTTTAACATATAATTATGTTTTAATTTCACAGGGGTGAGAGAAATTTCCATGTATTCTACTACTTATATGATGGTCTTGAATCTGACAATCGACTTGCAGAATTTCATTTAGACCCAGTATTGAGACTGCATCATCATTATTTGGGAGAGGATGCACAGGACAGAGAAACAAAGAAGGTGACAGTTAACCAATCGTTCTGTTATCTCTAAAAACATATTTTCAATATATAAATGAGAACAGTAATATACAGCAGCTTTACAACTTCTGCTCAATGTTAAAACATTTTCATGATGTGTCATGAATGTAATCAACCAACACAGACAAATCTCATAACTAAAATTGCTGAATCCTAAAAAATAAGTTTGCTTCAGAGTGTGGTTATGTAAAACAACCATGGCCCGTGACAAATTCAGTATGGTACTTCTTACATTTAATATTACTTATGAATCATTCCAAGGTACAGTTGAAACTGTGTCAACATGACCACAGTTTCAATACCAATAAGGCTATTTGACACATTCATGAGTTAATTTAATCCACCCCTGTTCTGACTCATCAAAATCACATTTTGTGGCCGAAATATGTGGGAGGCTTTTGATGTATAGAATAAATTCGTATATCTTATATGCAACTTTTGGTTGTGTTCTCATTTGATGGCTTCCCCTCTTCATGCGTGTCCCTCTTAGGCAAACTACTTCCTGCATAGCTGCCATCTTGTAAGTAAAAAAGCTACACTTATAAGTGCATGTTTGTGAACAAGCTCCTGCATGCATGATTGCATAAATTTTAAATATCTGTCAGTCTTTCGTAATCTTCATCACACATAGTGTGTACCTAACACAAACATAATTACAAGTGACAAAACTGGTGATAGTTCAGAGAACTTCAGGAATCATGTTTTAGATTCATGTGGAAGAAACAGAAGTCTTGGGTTAAAAACCTGAGGATCTTGATACATAGAATCTCTAGAATGGTGTGCAGAATGAAAAGATGAAGGATTCCTTGTATTTAGAGACCTCATTAATATGACAGTACTAGGATGGTAGTAGTAATTAATATGACAATACTAGGATGGTGGTAATAATATAAATTATTTGTATGCTACAGACAAACGTGAAGAGGTACCACCAATTGAATGCAAGCTTCCGTCTTCTGGGATTTCATGATGATGAAGTGGATACAGTGTATTGTATCCTGGCAGCTATTTTGCACCTTGGTGATCTTGAATTTGGTGAAGTAGTGACACAGGACAACACTGACAACAAAAGCCGTGTCATTGACCTTGCTCCTTTGCACAGAGGTGGGTGAACTTGTCTCATGGGCTGTGAAGAGGGAATGAATCTGTTGTGCAGAGAGATCTTGTTTTAACAAATATGTACAGGATCTTTGGCAACTCTTTCTTCTTAAAGCAGAGAATATTTCTGCTGTAGAAAACAATACATACAATGTTACAGTCATCAATGATGTACACAGGTGTAACATTGAGTGTTGGTTTAAAAATTTGCTTCAGAGAAAGAAAGAAAGGTGGGTAGATGTAAAAGAATCAGAGACAGTTAGAGAAAGAATAGGAAAGAAAATAACCAAAGGAGGAAAGAAGGGGAGGATGGTGAAAAGAAGGAACTGGGTGAGAAACAGCACACACATGAAGTTTGTGAATGTAGAAGCTGATGTTCTCACAGCACTGCTGATGAAGTTTCCAACTTTGGGCATATGACACTGCAACGACTGGTGTATAGGTACAAATGTTGCAGAAAAGCTTACCACCTCATCTTCAAGGTATACCATTCTTTGCAATTCCCTGAAGACTGAGGCAGCAAGCTGCTTTGAAACATCTGTAGTATTCTTCAAAACATCACAAGGTAAAAAACTGGAGACCCCATAATTTGTAAATGTCTAGTCTGTGAGTCTCTAAATATTATCTTTTGTTGAATACTGTCAACAAATCTGTAAACGTGTAGTAGTGAGTGTCTTTACTTACTGAAGATGTGATCATGCATGACAGTTTCTCGTCTTCTCGGTGTGGAGCCAAGTGATATGTTGGAGGCACTGACATTGAACAGTGTGATGACACGGGGTGAAACTATCACAAGGAACAACACAGTGGCTGAAGCTTGTGCAGCTCGTGATGCCATGGCCAAGGGGCTGTATGGTCGACTGTTTGACTGGATGGTTAACCAAATCAACTGTCTACTGACATTCAACAGAGCAACATGGTGAGCTATCGTGTTGTGGAAAAAACTTTTCTTCAGTTACATTAGTCCAACCTGTGATTTTGCTCGAAGTCTGTATATAATCATCAGCGCCAGTTCTATGTCTTCTACCACCCAGGAAAAAAAGTTTTTGGTTGCCACAGCCCCTGTTTGTGTTGGGTTTTGCCCACACTTGCCTGTACTTCATATAAGTTTTTGGACAGCTGAATATTTAGAAAAATAGAACAAAGAAAATTTCTAGTTAGTGCAATATAATATTTTCAGTGGGTTTCTGTGGAAGAAACTGATCAGTATAAAATACTACCACTAGAAATTTGCTGCCCCTGGCACATGCTGACTTTGCTGGTGCTTAGAACCAGCTGTGATAATCATCATCTCAAAACATATACATTGAATTAGCTCACCTTATGATAAGACTCCCTTCAGTCTTCCATCTCGCGTAAATGCTCATCCTGTATCTGTGTTCACTTCTAGTGGCGTATAATAAGAAATTTTCCTGTGGGTGACTCCACTTCATCTGTTAACCAATTAGCACTAAACTTGATGTTAACATTATGCCTGTGTTATCCACCATAAAGTCATAATTTTTAATTTCCTACAGCTGTAATAAAAGCAGGCTGATACATGAAGTTCCAGGGTGGAGTGATATAATTCCCATTACATAGAATCTTGAAGTGACTTATGATAAAAGATATATCAATATAAAACTTCTGTTGTAAAGATATTTCAATAAAATGTGAAATAACATGTAGCTGCATGAAGATTTTTTAACTTTGGGTGTGACTAAAAAACCACAGGAGCTACAAATGTAAAATCTGGTGCAGAGATATACAGTAAAATATATTTAGATTATGTATGACATATTGTTGTGAGTCAACTGCCATAAAATGGCAGTAATGTGATAGTTTGAGGTTATATAAAAAATTTACTATATGCAGAATCTGTACCTGAATGATTATTTCATGAAAATAAAATACTTTAGAAGTTAGAAGATATTAATAAACTTGGTGTAACAGAAAACTCTTTAAAATGAAAAAAGCTTAGAAGTTCTACCCAGAAGTCCTTGTCTCTGCTGCCCTTCTTCCCCTTGTCTCTCCACCTGTAGCTTGGTATCTTAATTTTTGATGCTATCATAAGCTAGAATAATAATGACAATGATATTAGTAGTATTAATTTTGTGTGTGTTTGTATTTAAGTGTAAGTGACAGTGTATTGTAATGTCCTTGCAATTAATACTTGTGAAGCTTAAATACCAGAATATGAGACACAAATCTTAGTGTCATGAATTTCTTTTCTGTTAATAGTGAAGAGCATTTGGCAGTAGGCCTGTTGGACATATTTGGGTTTGAAAACTTTCTGCGGAATTCATTTGAACAACTGTGCATCAATATTGCTAATGAGCAGATCCAGTACTATTTCAACCAGCACATTTTCACGTGGGAACAGCAGGTAACACTTGTAATCTTACAACATAACACACATTCTTATCTGTGAATATTAAGTGATTCTGTGGCAGCACAAACCAGTTGCTCAGTGCCATCAATGATGATGACGATGATGGTGACAGTGTTTGTAAAAATAATTTATACTAAAATCAGTAACAATATGAGTATTAGATGATAAATATTGAGTTTTTGGCAGGAATACATGGCAGAAGGCATACCCGTGGACCTAGTGGAGTTCTTGGATAATCGTCCTGTTCTTGATATGTTGCTGTCTCGTCCAATGGGACTGCTTGCACTTTTGGATGAAGAGAGTCGCTTTCCTCGCTCTACTGACCGTTCTCTAATTGGTATGAATGTACAGATTTCAAATTACTACTCTCAAATCGTAAACTAATGTCTCAGATTAAACTACAGTAAAATATGCTAATTTTGCTTGTACCATTCTATCAATTCTTATATGCATATTTTAGAAATTAGGTAGATTACTTGAGAAGTAATGCTATAGGTGTCTGATATATGGCATTATTTTAATCATCGTCCATTACTGTTTCACTAATATAATAAATAACTTTACTTCATTTGTCACAAATAATTCAAATATGTTACTGTGGTACTTAGGTCACATATAACATCTAACAAGCTGAATATTTCTCTCTCAGTATCTCTGAAACATTAATATTTCCATTACAATACTGAAATATTTTGGGGTACACAGTGGCAGAGCAGGTTGAAGCACTGTGGTACAAGCCAGAAGGTGGTGGTTTCAATTCCCGATGGGGTCATTGGGATTTTTCATTGACTGAATCCTTCTGACTTTACTATGGCCCTGGGGTCAACTCTGCCTCTAACAGAAGTGAGTACCAGGCTTATCTCCTGGAGGGAAAGGCAGCCTTGGCATAGGGCTGACAGCCTTATCACCTTCATGTTCTGACTGTCTAAAATTCTGGGGGCCACAAGCAACTGCAGCCCTAAGGGTCTGTCCAGTCCTGTAATGGGATAGCTTTACCAAATGCAATATGTTATCAGAATTTTGTAAATTTAATTGAAATAGACTATTTGCACAATTTTTTAATAATTATGTTTCATTTTTATGAGTGCATTCTTTACTGATTTCTTCTTTCAGAAAAGTTCCACAATAATGTGAAGAGCAAATTTTATGTGCGCCCAAAGTCAGATGCTCTGTGTTTTGCTATTCACCATTATGCTGGTCGTGTAGTCTACCAGGCAGAGAGTTTCATGGAAAAGAACCGCAATTTTCTTCCACCTGAAGTGATTCAGTTGCTGAGGCAGTCAAATCGGGATGTGGTCCGGTTTCTCTTCCAATGTCCACTCACCAAAACAGGCAACCTTTACTCACCTAACCAAGAATCTCCACATAGTATCCCTGAAGGTTTTAAGGTATGATAAACTAATTTCATGGACCAGAGTGTTCATTGAGGAGCTGATAGTCACTTGGTTAGTCAATATACATCCTTTCATTTCCTATACTTCTTTAGAGAGACAGTGTATTATTATGTGACCCTATTGTGGTCCAGTTTAATGTAGTGCACTCCCTGTTCTTGAAAAATCTGTTTATTGGACTTCTGCCTTTCAATGAAGGAAAGAATTACTTTTATGAGATAAACAGACTGTAAATGCATGTTTATTTTTATTTAACAATCAGCTGATCAATCTTCAAAAGAAACCTTATATGGATGTTATGCCATGGGAGGGCACCCCAACATCAGATTTCCTTACTCCTTGCCATCAGATTTAACAACATTGTGATCATGTGAAACCTTGATGTTCTGAAATAATATAAAGTAACAAACCTTTGAAAACTGTGTAGTTTTATAAGGGTGATATTTTTATAGAATAAAACATAACAACATGACATGTTCATGGCTTTAAGTTCAGTGGCTTTAAATACTGAAACAGTGGAGCTTCATATGTAAAATTTGGTAGAGTTATGTCATAAATGAACCTAAACATTGTTTGTGAAATGTAAACAAGTCAGTATTTATAAATGTGGTGATTAAGTGAATATTGGAGGTCATGTCCAACAAATTTAACATATAACCTATGGAATATAATATTAAGTAACAGATACTTAAAAAAAATAAAGAGTAATAATAGTACTAATTATATGTACTATGTGCACTAGGGAACTGTTTGTTTATTACTTTTCTACCCAGTAGTCTTTTCTTGTCAGGTTTTTATGCTAAAACTTTGTATGCATTTTTCATATCTTATGTGCATACTTCATACCCCTCCCAATAAATTATCTCTCTCAATCACATAAATACAGACTCTTTATAAGAACAAATTAGTTTACCACAGAATTTTACATTACATTAGTGTAAATCACTTGATTAATTTTTGGAAACACTGAACTAGAAACTAGTAAATTTATCTCCATATTATAATTTTATGTAGCATAAAACTATTTCTTGGAATATAATTTTTTTGTCTTGTTGCATGTGAAATGTCTGGATAATGATCTGTTAACAGCTTTCAAAATCCGTTACAGTTATGGATGTAAGTCTAAAATGTGGACTTTTACAGGAAGCTTACAGTAGTCGTGGCCTGGCTTCACAGTCCCGAGCCCAACAAACTGTTGCCACATATTTCCGATATTCTCTAATGGATCTACTTCAGAAAATGGTCAGCGGATCTCCTCAGTTTGTGCGCTGCATTAAACCTAATGATTCACGTGTTCCCAAATTATTTGACTCCAGCAAGGTGTTGAAGCAGTTGCGCTACACAGGAGTTATGGAGACAATACGGATACGTCAGAATGGCTTCTCACATAGGATACCATTTGGAGAGTTCTTGAAGAGGTACTCACTTCTCAGCAGAGTATATGAGCACAGGAGTGACTACCTTCATCATATGTTTAAACCCTTTTCAGTTCAAATTATTGTTAAGAATTCCAACAGTCTGGTCCAAATGAATTTTCAAGCAAATCTCTTATCTTTGAATTTAAAAAACAGGACCTTAGAAAAACAACCAATATAAAACATTGTAATACACAGTTGATTTGAGCTTGACATTGGTCCTGGTACAGTGGAGAGTGCTGTCAAGTGTAACTCAACATTGGACTAATAAGAATTAAGGAAAAACAGAAGTTCACACAATTGTTTGGACTCACAAAACCTTAATGAGCAGTTTGGTGTAGCAGTAACACTCTAGACCTTTATTCAGAAGGTTTCCATTTCAACTACTGGCAAAAACAACAAGTACACTTATTAGAGTTTCTGAGGCTTAGTCCAACAAAAAATTCTGGAATAAAACCTTCATTAGGTTATGACCATTTTTCCCCATAATTCTTTCCAGTGTATTATTCAACATTATATATTCTGAGACATTGACAGTGTCACAAAATGTGTCACTAAACACATTAAGCCTTCTAGGCAGTGCATTATCAGTAAGCTTTTTTCTGTGGAATCACCCACAAAGCTAACATCCATCTGGTGTTGAAGTTAACAACATGTGCAGTTTTATTTCCACACTCTACAATTTTTGAGTGTGATGCCTACACATAAGACGAATATCACTTTTACATCAATATTACAGCTGATATTAAATATTTGAAATTTGAGAAACTTTTCTAACAACAGAAACTTATACAATAAGGAGATGTCAGGGGCTGATTCAGTAGGAAAGACTAGTTTGATAAACTGTCTTCATCAGCAGAACTCCTCCTTCCTAAAATGTCCTCATGTCCTGCCTCACCCACTACTTACAAATGAATAAGATTCCCTCCTGATATGGAGGATAGCCATGTATGTAAGTGTTATAACAGACCCTTATAATATTCTGCATTGTGTTTTCTTTATAGGTATTGCTTCTTGGGATTTGGATGGAATGAGCGTGTTGTGGCATCACGAGACAACTGCCGATTATTGTTGGTGAGACTGAAGATGGATGGCTGGGCCCTTGGCAAGACTAAAGTGTTTCTGAAGTACTATCATGTTGAATACTTAAATAAACTGTATGAGGACCAGGTAAGCCACATCTTACCGGTAATCTCTTGAATGACTAGATTGACTCTGACAGACTGACAATTACACCAAGATTTTTACAACAAGACCATTGCTGATTGTGAATCCCCTTCCTAAAATTATCGTTCCATTAATCCTGCACTTTAAATGAAGCACAGTACTGTGCTTAATGTTGCCCTTTGATAATAACTTGTCTCCATACAATGCAATTGTAAATAATGCAATATTGCTTCTCCTAAAACATTAATTACATGAGACACATGAGGTTTGGAAATCATTGACACCAATGCAGTTGTAAAGTTTAAGAATATTTACTTTGCAGGATGTTAAATAAAATTACTAGAATCCCGTTATAGTGGCCATGCAATACAAAGTTTGCTCTTACTAAGGTGCTGTATAATTTATGCAAAGAAAATACACCATTTAGACATGGTCTATTCTGGTCAAAAGATATTCATTTCCAAACATAAAAACCAAAGGCTGACTCACACTGAATTATGGCCATGTCAGAATAAAATTCACTATTCTCAGATAAGGACAAAGCTAAGTAACTACTCCTTGAGAAGATGGTAGTCACACATCTCTTCAGAAATTCTCTGCCTCATATGGAACATGTAGATTACATATTTGCATAAGCTAGCCACTGCACCCTTTTCCTGAGACAGTTCGTTTCATTCCGTATCATCAGCACTTTGATAAAATCCAGTTTAATATTTTCTCCCTGAGCAAGATGGTGTTATGACTAAGCTGTAGACTTTAATTCAGAAGGTGCCTGATTTGAGTCTTGGTCAGGATACCAGTTATCCTGAGAGTGTTTTGTGACATTCCTTAGTCCTTCAAGGCAAATACCATGATAGAAATTCAAGTATGCTGTGATTGTTTTATACCATATATTCTCTAAATGATAATTTATCAGATCATCTGTCAGATCAACAAAATACAGTCTGATATAAAATAAACCACAACAGAATATTACCTCTCATCTACATGTTGATCTCTCAAGTGTTCTCAACCCTTCACATTTACCAACAGAAATCTTTGATTTTTTTTTGTGTCTTTCTCATACATGTTACATGTTCCACATTCTCATCTGTGACATATGCACTATGTGTCATGCCTTCCCTGATTTGATCACACTAATCCTTCAACAACTGGGGTTTAAATTAAAATTACTGCCCAGAATGGAGTGGTTTTAAATTTATAACACCCTTAAATTCATTCGTGACCAGGTCCATTCAGTGCACTGAGGCTAGCAAGGTAAGGTTAGGTTAAGACTGAAGATGATATAATCCTGGGAAAGAAACATTCAATCTGAGAACTGCTCACCTCCATATTATTGTGTATGAACATTCACATTTATGATTTAATATGAACATTACATTACATGAAAATTTTAAGTTATTATCCATATTATGTTGGATATACAAAGTAAACACCTATATAGATTTGACCAAAAGAAAACCACTTCTATTTTAATGCAGTATAAATTTGCCTATACAGGTTCACAAAATCATTCTAGTGCAGGCTTGTGTACGCCGGTGGCTAGCACGTGCAAGGTATAAACGTGCAAAGTGGCAAATGGCACGCAGTGTGATGACTCTCCAACGATATGTGCGGGGTTGGCTGACCCGTCGTCACTACCAAGAACAACGCAGATTAGCAGAACAAAAACGCCAGGAACAGGAGGCCAAAGCAAAGAAAGGTTTGCAGATCAACATGAATAATTATGTTAACAATGTACATACAAGTCATGTAAGTCCATATAATATTGTTTTAATTGACCTTACAAAAATTATGTGCTTAAACTAATAATAATTGTGATCGTGGAGGTGATAATGTCGATTCTAAGAGCTACATGTTTCAGCCTATAAAGTCATTTTCAGGCTCACAAGTAATATTGTAATACTTAGAGTGGAACTAATTGTTGCATGAAAGTAGGAAGACTGTTCCCTAGATAATGGTAAAGCAATTATTTCCACCTAATAATTTGAGCAAGCCTTTTGGCTGTAAGTGGTGGCAAATACTTTAAATCACATTGCTGTTTGTTATTATCTGCTGCAGGTGGGAACAGGACAGGAGCAGGGGCATGGTTGAAGGCAAAATTGTTATGGCGATTGTCATCACAAGAGATGGGAGGAGAAGAGAAAGAAAACAATGCTCCTAAGAGGAATCTGGATGAGGAGTCTGCTGCTGTTGTCATTCAGAGCCGTAAGTTACATTTATCTGTGTCAGGCACACACAAGTTAAAGAATCTGTTCTAAACAACTGAGTAATCCAATTTGCAATGTCATAATTTTATGCCAAATTATGTTTAGTGTAGACCTGTAATGCTGATATCAACAGAATTGGTTCTGTAGTTTCAGAAATGAATCATGCAGATTGACAAAGAGTGTAACAGACACTACTTATCCAATACACATTTTATACAGGTTGTTAGATGGCATAAAGATGTAATGTTATGGAATTAACAGTTACATTATAAGAATTAAATATGCTTAGCAGCCAAAGATGTAATCTGAACAACACCATACTATTACTTCACACCTCTGACCTGAACACTTAATATTTGTATGTTCATGTAATAACATCTTCTTTTTCTAAATTAATTGACCCTTTGTATTATAAAACAATATTTGTATGTGTTATAGATTTCCGTGGTTATACAGTTAGACAAAAATGGGGACCTGAATTGGAAGCTCGCGTGAGGAGGGTCCTGGAGACATATCACAATCCTGACACAGCTAAGAAAGCTCTTCAGGTATGATCTCAAATTTGTCAAGTCATGTTTATGCCATTAATGCTCAAGTTACTATTAGCACTTATTCCTTATGTCATGATTGATATATGGAATAACACAGTCATATCGTATCATATCATTTATTATATTCCATAAATACGTCATTGTGTACAGACACCACTGGATGTGGAACTTTTTAAAGTAGTATATACAATATAGTTAAACATAATTATTATACGATACACATCAATATAAACACTTACAATGTTAGTGGGTCAGGCAAGTATCATTAGTGTGCATTATAAGCAGTTAAAATAAGGCATAGGTTTAGGAGTATCCTTTCCATAAGCTTATAATTTACAGCTGTTGTAATATTCTTCAATTGTGTAAATAGTCTTTAGGTGGAGATATTTACCTAGTTCCAATTTAAATCTTTTAGCATCACAAAATGAATTTCTTATGTTGGGAGGGAGATTATTAAAAACCTTAATACCAGAATAGTAAGCCCCTTTCTGATACAATGTTAAGTTAGCCTGGGTCTGATGGAGGTTAGAATTTTGTCTAGTATTAATGCTGTGTATTTCTGAATTTACATGAAAAAGATTCTTATTGTCCACAACGAATATCAAAAGGGAAAGTACGTACTAGGCCTGCAGTGGGAGGATCCTCAAGTGCTTAAACAGTTCTCTACAGGATTCCCTTGGTCTTGATCCCATAATAATTCTAACTGCCTTATTTTGAAGTCGGAAGATATGTGAACTGCATGAAGAATTGCCCCCAAAAATTATCCTGTAGCTAATGAAGGAATGGAAGTAGGAATGTCAAAGCGTCCTGAGACATAAATGGTCTAATGCATCTAAGTACATAGCATGCTTTACTTAATTTGGGTGTTAGTTGAGTGATGTGATCCTTCCAAGATAGGAAATTTGTAACAACTAATCCAAGGAACTTTGTGTTCAAGGTGTTTAAAATAAGCATATTATTGTAACTAACAGATATTTCCCTTGTAGGAGTGTTTTTTGTCATAAACTGAACATACTGAGTGTTTATTAAATTCAAAGTTAGTAAATTGGATGCAAACCATTTGTTTAGTTTGTTAAATGCAGATGTGATGTCTTTACTGAAATCTGTGTAGTTAAGATGAGTGATGATTAGGCTGGTGTCATCAGTGAAAAGTAGAGGTTTACGGTTATTTCCAAATACTCTAGCCAGGTCATTTATATAAAAAAGAAAAAGCAGTGGACCAAGTATTGATCCTTGAGGAACACCACATCTAACCTTTCTCCATTTAGAGAAGCTGCTATGGCAGGAATTTTTACTTGTTATTGACACTCTTTGGTGCCTGTCATTAAGATAAGATTTAATTAGTTTATTAAATTTGTCTTTTATACCATAAAATTCTAATTTTGACAATAGGGTATCATGGTCTACACTGCTGAAAGCCTTTTTAAGGTCACAAAATATACCGCCAACTATATTTTTGAGTTAAAAGCATCAATTATTTCATTCATTAAGCTAAAAGTAGCTGCCATGGTTGATGACCTAGGTCTGAAACCAAACTGTTCATCAACTCATATATTATTATTAAACAAATATTGGTACATTTTATGTATAGGACCTTTTCAAACACTTTAGACAATGCAGCTAGAAGAGATAAAGGTCTATAGTTAGATACATCGCTCCTATCTCCACTTTTAAGTATCAGTTTAACTACAGCATACTTTAACCTTTTAGGAAATATTCCAGAGGAAAATATTTTATTACAAATGTGACATAGTGGTGAGCTAATATATGGTGAACTGAATTTTAGTATATTAACAGATATCTCATCATAGCCAAGCGAGTTTTATGATTTCAAGGAACTAATTATTTTTTCAATTTCCTTTGTTGATGTATACTGGTACTTTATATTTGGAAACCGTTTGTTACAGGTTAGACGTAGGTAATCTACAAAATTATTATTCTTATTGAAAGCACTAGGATTTTTCCCTGTTATAGATAGAAAGTAGTTGTTGAAAGAATCAAATATGGTTTGAAGGTTATAATTTATATTACCGACAATATTCAGCTGGTGTACATCTTCATTTTTGGTCTTTATCCCAGTTAATGATCTAGTAATGTCCCAAATAATTTTCATTTTGTTTTTTGAGTTTTTAATCCATTTGCCAAAATAACACTTCTTGGCTTCCTTTATAACATTAGACAAAATTTTGCCATACAATTTATAATAATTTTTTAATAGGGGATCATTATTATTCTTACAAAGGAGGTACAGCTATCTTTTGTGCTTACATGAAGTTCTTATACCCGTAGTAATAGAAGTTTTGTCCTTGGTCTTAGTAATCAGTTTTCTAATGCTAAACAAGAATAGAATACTCTTATGATGTATTCAGGAAGGAATTGTAAATTTCATTAACATCATTATCTTCAAAGACATTATCCCATGCTCCCAAACTCAACTTAATCTTAAAGTCAAATATTCCATGATCGTTAATATTCCTTATGAAACAGGGTGTATTATTTAGGATTTTTAAATTTATGTTATTTATTGTAATCAGCTGAACGTTGTGGTCTGACAGTCTGTTAACTATTGGCAAAATAATATAATCATCAAATTTAGAAATGTTTATAAATATATTGCCAATGGCAGTAGCTGAATTATTCTGGATTCTGATTGGAAAGTAAGTTATGTACTTATAACTTTTAAATAAGTATGTACAATGTATATTGGTTAGTGCATGAACAGTTCAACACAGTCTTCACATACAAAGCTTATAAGATGCTTAAATTTTGTAGTTTGTAGTGACTAAGGGGGGGGGGTGTCCACACCGATGTCACTAGTTTGTAGTGCCTCGTGGGAAGAAGGTTCTGATTACAACTTGATCCCTACCCCAAAGGGGCACTACCTGTTAAGGTAACTTTGCAGACTCATGTTAGCATCATCTTAGCCTTATCAATTTCGGTAATACTGCCACAATTCAGTTTGGGATTTTCTAAGCAGATCACTGACAACTGCTTTGTTCAGAATTATCGTAATTCGTAGTGGCTATGTGGGTAGTAGTAATCCCTCTGCTATGACCACGTAATGCTTTAGTTGAGTGGACTCGAACCACTATACCAACTTAGCATTCACCAAGATAGGCTAACCAAACATAACTAAAAGTTCAAATTAAACATAAAAGAAATTATGCAAACAACTGCTCTTTGAATATGAATATTTGGCACTTTAAATATGTTGTATTAAAAGTTAATATCACACATGTAAATTATGCAAACCAGGTGAGTTAATGTTTTTAAAATTAGTTAATCATTCTGTATGGAAGGCATGCAATTTTAGGGTACAGTGTCAAACATTACTGCATAGGCTGTATGCTGCAGCCTTGAATTCAGCCAGTTATAATCTACATGCAAGATTCACCTTCATTTGCGGCATTATGGATTTTCAAAATGATATATTCAGAAGATACTAGTGTGTAATTATCAAGATGGTGTATTTAACAGATATTGGTGTTATTTTACCAGAGTGAGGGTCTTACACCAGAAGATGCCGTGTTAGTAATTCAGCGATACTATAGGAGTTGGCGTCATGGAGAAAAGCCACCTTCAAACCAAAAACATCGCAGAAAATCCAGCAGACCACCCTCTAGTCACCAACAGCAAGTCACTAAAGTAACAGACAGACAGGCAGAGCTCATCTCCTTTTCTCATAATGTGAGTTAAAGTTCTTTTTGCCCCTGGTAACACTGAGAAACACAACATGAAACAAAATTTAATGTCATTAGTTGACTCAGCCCTGCTGTGTTTACACTATCACAAGAATGATATATTTACATTCTCTAAGCACAACTTTATTCTTAAAGGTTAAGAACAACTACATGTTTTAGCTCACTCAAGTAGCCATCATCAAGCTGAACATGAAGATAAATAAAAAGGATGATTTGCAACTGCAATTAATGTTTTGAGATCTCAAACTTACAAAAGTGATATCCTATAAATATTATAAACATGCATAGAATTTGCAGCTTCAGGCATAATAAGATATCAGTTAAAATTGTTTATCAGGTAGATGATTGTACTGTGTGTTGAATATAATAATATGTAGTACATCTAATAATTAATTTGAGGGCAGTGTAGGAAAGTTTACACATTGACAGCTTGTATGTACTTGTTTGAAGTCTAGTGCATCTGGGTGGATGGTATTGCATTGGAGCTTAGTTAAATCTATTAAAATAGTGTCACATCATTTGATAACTGCTGTTATTTATGTGTACAAGACTTGTAGTTGCACTTAATGATGGTTCTCTCTTATATCTTAAGTAAGTGTATAGGACTTCAGTTCTTCTTGTGGTGTTCTGGTTTGGTGCACATCTCTAATATGTGTTCTTGGTAAAGTTATAAGGTTCACTTAACGTGAGTTTCATGCAGTGTGTTCAAACGAGCACATCTCAGTTCTATTGAATTTAAAGACTTTCAGCCTCAAATATTCTGACTTGTTACTAAAAAGCCTTGATCAAAAGTACAGTAAATGACCAACTCCAGACAGGGGAATGAAAGGATTAAAACATGATGATTTTACACTTTTTAATGTGTTATATATTTTCAGATTGTAATTTATTTTGTAAATTCATTTAAAGGTGCATATGTCGAATCAGGAAGCACATAAGAACCTACGTCAAAACAAGCCAGGCATTCGTAAATCAGAAATTACAGCACCACCAAAGGACTACGTGAGACCTCGAGGTTTTCAAGTTGTGCCAGGTCTAACAGGCATGGGTGGTAAGCAGCCTGGTCCTGGTCCTAACCAAACAGCATCATATTATGAGGCCCTACAGGAAGAAATGAGGAGGTACATGATACATTCACTTATATGTGGTCAGCGGTATTTTGATCCATATAATACATGTAAGAATATCATACAATCACCATTAAAATTAACATTTCATCACATACAGAAAAATCACTGTGTCCTGTTTTGCATTTGCTAAATCTGCAGATTTCACTTTGATTTTTTTGAAAAAGACGTCTTTTGTATATTATGCACTTTGCTCAGATGAGTTCCTGTACAAAAGTGTCTGTGAAGCTTACAGTTTTCTTCAGTGTGACGATGTGCAGGGTGATTGATTGACTGATTGATAGATAGATGATTAGATAGATAGATAAATAGATAGATGATTAGGTAGATAGAGAGACAGTCAGACAGACAGATAGACAGAAAGACAGATAGATAGATAGACAGATGGATATATACACAAATAGATAGATAGATAGACAGACAGACAGACAGACAGACGGACTGACAGACAGACAGATAGATACACAAATAGATAGATAGACAGACAGACAGACAGACAGACAGATAGATAGATAGATAGATAGATAGATAGACAGATAGATAGATGGATGGATGGATGGATGGATGGATGGATGGATGGATGGTTGGGTGCGTGGGTGGGTGAGTGGATGGATGTGTGGGTGGGTGGATGGATGGATGGATAGACAGATGGACGGATGGAAGAATGGAAGGATGGAAAGATAGACAGATGGACAGACAGACAGACAGACAGATAGACAGACAGATAGATAGATACCACTGAGGAATAAGTTGCCTCCATCTTTAGGGCAGAAAATTCTCTTCAGTCTAGCTACCAGATTACATGGCTATAGACTCCAGAAGATAGGTAAAATTGTTACTAAATATTCTTCTTGTCTGTTTTGCAGAAGGTACTAATATGACAGGCATAGTGGTGAGGAGAAGAACATAAAATTTTGGGGTTTGTTTCCACCTTCCACAGAAAATTTTACATTCCCCAGAAATTTCAGAGCCATTTTATGGCACAGACCCTAGCTATTTAGAATGTTAATTTTTAAAATGGAAAGTTACATTTTTTTTGTGGGTGGAGGTGGTATCATCTAAAAGGATTATTCTGTTACAAATTTAAATGTTAATATGTGTTAGTAATAATTAGACTTTGGATGGGTTAAATTGTTCAGAGTGAGACTCAGAGTCTGCCAGTGCTTAGAAAATATACCCCAGTTCTATCAGTCTTTGGATAAGAAAAGGTTGATAGCCACTGCCTTACTAAACCTAGTCCCCTTCACCATACATGTTATTACAGTTTCTCAAATTAATGTTAAAAACCAAGGTTTAGGCAAAGTTCTGATACAAAAAGTAAGAGTTAACTTGATGACTGCACCTTCATTGCAGACTGTATGTCAGGGTTGAATCTCACTCAGATATCATTCTTGCACATGTTTTTTCTTGTTGGTCTATGTTGTAATCAATAGACTCCTATTAAACATTCAAAATTATAATACTTACAAAATTAATTATGGTACCAAAGGGCGTGGTTGTGTAGATATCACATTCCTTTTATGTTTTGGAGACTGCCAAGTCAAATCTTGGTCCAGAGACCAGCATCTTGACAGACTTTCATGGGTTTTCTCAGTCCCCCATGCATATGATTAAGTTGTACCTCAAATTAGGCCATGACTGCTTCCTTTCACATTCTTTCCAATTCATCATTCCATTATTAACCGATCATTTGATTCCATGTAGTCTGCCTAATATGCTTATATCAAATTAAAGTAAAAGAACTCGTACATGTTGCGCTAAACAGTGGCTGCATTCAAAATTATAGCAGCTACAACAAAATTTACTGCAAGCAAGTTCTGTATAGTAGTTTTGGTAATGTTAAATAGAGTTATCTACTTCTATGAATAAGAGTCCTTCTTGAGAAACTCAGCTATTCCAGAAATAACCTGAATTGCATGAATACCAGATTCATTACCATGTTTACAAAAACTTGCTAGTTAGTCCCTGTTCTTAGCAATGTTAATCCAGTCTATAACCTCCTATCCCATTTGTTAAGATACATTTTAATACTGTATCCAATCTATGCCTAGGTTTTCCAAGGGGTCACTTTGCTTCAGGTTTCCCAATCAAAACTATGTATATATTTCTCTTCTTCCTTATACCTAACATGTGCCCCACCCATCTCACCCTTCTTTCCATCACTCTAATATTTGGTGTGGAGTGTTAACTGTGAAGCTCCTCATTATGCAGTTTTTTTTTTCCCTCATAGACTTTAATATTTCTCAGAAATGTGATTAACTAAAGTAAGTAAAAAACTGAATTTGCAAATGGGTTTAATAACTGCTGAATAAGTGTGAGATGTGTGCCCTAATCTTTTAGCATGCTAATGTTCTGATTGGTACCTGTTCTTGTTACTCTCTTGCTTAATGCACGTGATGGTGTTGGAGCAGTCCATCTCCAAATTTGGAAGATAAAGCTTGGGATATCCCTCTTGTACAACTGGAGAATAAGTTACAGCCATACAGGTACATTGAATCTGGAACATATTTTGTCAGACTGTATTAAGGAGTATGATGTAAAGAATCTGGACAATGATTCCTGCTACCCTTTAGAGTAATTTTCTTTCGTGTTGAAAGTCACCAGTATAGTTGCAACTTAAGTATACAAAGTATACAGTAACTTGATTTTACCACTGAGTTAAAAACATACAGTCACTATTACATAAATCTGACAAAATTGTTTAATGTAAACAGAACTTGTCAGTTCTGTGTGAAGCATACATGTGTCTCAAGAAGCTGTTTTTAAGATAAAAAGTAAGCCTAAAACATATGGCTATTGAAGCAAACAAATGAACACTGCATTTTTGATGGTTTGGTTTGGTTTATTTGTTCAACCATTCAGTCACACATGTAACACTGGACACGTCAATTACATATTACAATTTATATATTACAACACAACTTATAATATATGGACATCCACCCAATAGAATACAATAAATAACGATACAAAATTTAAAGACAAACTGGAATTGGAATCTGTCTCTATATCTAGAAATATGTATATTTATATAAATATACCTAAGAGTTACAAATTAAAATTAAAATTATATAGAATGGTATTGGGCTATATTACATGTAAGATTATTTAGATGTTTACTTTTAACCCTTACCCTGCTAACGTGGAGAATATGGTGAGCTCATAATAATAACAGTAAATGGTGTATGGGATTTAATTTGGCGTTTAACCCTTATCCTGCTAATGTGGAGTACAGTGTGACCTCCTAATAATGCCAGCAAATGGCAGAAGGGATTTAACTCAGCGTTTAAAGGGTTAAAGGGTTAAAATGATTACACTAAGCCAAGATCTCTATTGGAATTCCAAGTAAAATATTCCTCCAAGTAAAATGAATTTATAAGAAGGAAACTTTTGAGAACAGATCTGAATTGGTTTATATCATGAGATGTATTTTTTATGCTAGTAGGAAGGTGGTTAAAGACTTTGATTCCAAAATAAAAGGGTCCTTTTTGGAAAGTTGTTAAGTTTACAGTTGGAGTATGTAATTCAGAAGTAAATCTGGTGTTGATATTATCAATTTCTGAATCTGATTCATATCAATCTCTATTTTAGCAACAAATAATAGAAGGGGAAAAATATATTGTGATTCTAATGGTAAAATTTTTAGATTTTTAAATAACTGAAAACAAGAATCTCTATTTCTGGCATTCATAATCATTATAATTATCCTTTTTTGAATTTTAAAAACATCAGAGCTCTATGCAGAATTACCCCAGAAAATTATGCCATACTATAGGATGGAATGAAAATATGAAAAGAAAATTTTTCTAAGTGTATCTTGGGATATAAAATTTTTAACATACCTAATTGCATAGCATGCTTTGCCTAGTTGATACATCATTTGATCAATATGGTCTTTCCATGACAAGGAACTATCTATACCTAATCCAAGAAATTTGGTATTTTTAGTCTCTTTATTTTTTATTAAGTGGTAGTAATATTTAATTTATTAGTTTGAAGGAGGCTTTTTCAGTTGAGGCCTTATTTCTGAAGCCATATTGTTCAGTTGCAAATATATTATTTTGGTTGATGTGTTGGTACAATCTTGTACATATAACTTATTCCAGAATCTTTGAAAAGGATGTAAGTAAAGAGATAAGTCTGAAATTGGTTATATCCGTTCTATCTCCTTTTTTTATGTAAGAGTTTTATTTCAGAAAATTTTAATCTGGAGGGAAAAATACCTGATGAAAGTGATTTGTTACATATGTATGTTAGAGAAGATATAATGAAAGGTGTACTTACTTTTAGAATGTTCATAGTAATCCTATCATATCCATGAGAGTTTTTAGACTTTAGTGACTTTATATTTTTTCTGTTTCATTGGGTGTTGTATATTTTAGTTTCAAGTTTGAACAGGGGATCTTAAAGTTTTTATGAAGGCAATCTGTGGGATTGTTACAATTTAATGAAGTCTTATCATTTTTTACGTTACTAGTCATTTTGTCAGCTACTGTTAAGACGTAGTTACTGAAAGAGTTTGCAATTGATTGTTCATTAGTAATTAACTTCCCATCTGTATTTATGAGTTGAGTAGCTTTATTTGTATTGGTTTTGCATGTTTCGGTTTTTATAATAACCCAGGTAGTTTTTATTTTATTTTTGGAATTAGAAAGCTTATTGTTGTAACAAAGTTGTTTTGCAGCTTTAATTACTTTAGACAAAATTAAGCAGTAAGATTTGTAGTACGTCTTTAATTTAGAATTATTACTATCTCTACTGATCAAATAATGTTCCCTTGTTTGCTGGCATGAGGTTTTTATTCCTCTTGTAATCCAGGATTTGTTATTATGTGTACTCTATATTTTCTGTAACAGGAAGCTGGAGTTGAAAATTTTCAAGCATGTGTTGTTAAAAACTGTATTAGCATCCTCCTTGATAAAAAGTCCCGGTTTTCATAGCTGAGATTAATTGCAAACTGAGATATAGAGAATTTATTAAATATTCTTATGCTTTGAGTTTTGCTAATATGTTTATCCACAGTAATATTATTGTTATAATTTAGGAATCATGATCAGATAACCCATTCACCAGTGGATGTATGGAATAATTTTCACATTTTGCTTTATCAATAAATATAATACCTGTTGCCATAATAGAGTTCTAATATATTCTAGTTGGAAAGTTTACAGTACTATAAAGGTTGTATGAGAGTAACAAGTTGTCTAGTTTACTTTTTTTGTCATTCCCATTAAGGTGATTTATATTATAGTCACCGCAAATAATGATCTCAATTGTGTTGTGTAAGAAATTGAGAATGGAGTCTAAGGTAAGTAAAAAATTTCCCGTTGGTTGCTTTCTTAGGAATAAGGTATTTGAAGTTGTTATTCATAGATGGAATTCCAGCTTTCTTAACAGAGTATATGAGAATACTAATGAATAATGGGTGAACTTGCTTTCATGCTCAATTGACCACCATGTCATGAAGGCATGGAGAAATAGCACCATTCATTCTTGACCTTGGCAATGAGTGGAGATGGCAGGTTACCTTCACACCCTGAATGCTCTACTCCCAGGGGTATTCATTGGATAGGGGCCTGAGAGACAATTTGGAAGCTTTGGAGAAAAAAGAAATATCTTGGCCCTACTAGGAATTAAAACCTGATTCTTCATTTTTCCAGCCCATCACCCAGTTGCTATGCTAACTGAGCTATCCTGAATCCAAATGATGATGACTCTCCCATTTCTCCCAATTTTGCAATTAACTGTGATAATGTTTTTCAGAAACCAAATGGAGACACTTGATTTTGATGCCCAGAATCATGAACGTCTGTCCTCACAGGCCTGCGAGAATGTACTGCGAGAACGACACTTGCTGAGAGCTTGGCACCATGCTGTGTTGCAGTCTAACAGCCAACAGAATAATAACAGCAATAATAACAATAATAATAGTAGGAATCTCTTACCAAACTATGGCAAGGTGGTTGGCAAGGAAGGAGGTGCAATGGATCAGTATGTCAGAGGAATTAGGGACAGGTATTATGTATGCACTATTATAATCAGATTGTTTAGTTCTAGTCTATGTAAATTTTTGAAGATTCTGAGTTTCACAGATAGCAGTGGAGGGTATTTGTTATTCTTTTTGCTTACATTCTTGTTTAGTGTAAACCATACCTCATCTGAGAAAAGTTTAAGTAACTAAATAAAGAAAGAAAGGAATGAACAAAAAATACAATAAATAAATGAATAATAAAACAATTAGCAACAATGGAAGTGATTGGCAGTTATTTTGTACTGCAGGTTGAGGGACCTTCTAACGTCATCATCCAGTAAGATAGTGCACCCCAGCGTTTTGGTGACACAGTACAACAGTCATTTAATTTCCAGTATCCAGATAATGGATGGTTAGAGGATAAACAATTTGTTGGCCTCCCAAATCACCCACTCTTAGTTCACTCTTTGCTGCAGAGTTATGAGTTGTGACACACACACACACACACACACACACACACAAATGCAAAGTCACACAGATAAATTGCAACCAAGCACATCTCATTTGTGACTGAAACAAGCCTGATGTGAGGATGGAATATACAAAATTATTCATATTGCAGTTGTTGAATACAGAATATTAAAAGCTATATGCTGTTTTCCAAGATAGCTTATACATGGGGATGGCTAAATGCTAAACTGGATGAATGTAAAATTACAGATGGATATAATGCTAAAGCAATACATCAAAATAAAATATCACAGTGTTGTATATGTAAAGAGAATCTGTATTGTTCTTACCACATTCAATCAATATTTAAATTCTAAATCCCAGCAGTATTTTATGTAAAATGTATAATATCACATCACAATAAAAATCTTACTCAAAATAAAAGTAACAAACATTTGAAATGTGCTTCAATAAAATTAAACAAATATTAAAATGTAATAGGAAACTGTCAATGAATTAATCAGCTGACTTGCAGAAGCAGGGAACGTGTTTATATGCAGTTATCCTGCTGTGGGTGATGTGAATCCTGGTTTTAATATCCCCATATCTTAAAACACAAATTTAAAGAAATAAGCAGCGTTAAAACATACATTCATTCTGAGTCAGACACTGTCAAGAGATGTGTTGGATCAGAAATTGGGTAGAGATGACCATGACTTCAATAATATACCTATTTGAAAATGAATCACTTCTGTTTTCAAATGAGATGAAATTAATGGCAATGTCACATCAAAATAATTGAAACATGTTTACACTCTTAACCATGACAAACTACCTCTGATGAAACTTAGGACATCAATTTTTAAACCTGGATTGGTTTTAAAGTAATAATATATTTCGTTTGTATTACGGAAAGGGTTAACCCAATACGCCAATAAATTAACTCTGTTGTTGATACAGCATTGCCAAATAATCTGAAAATAATACCGGTAATTGGTGCTAATTGAAAACACATACTGGTTTACTGTAACAATACTTTCACTATAGTAGGTGCCTCACTTTGCTAAACATTTCTTAGATTAGAATTTTTTCCAGGAAATGGTGAGAATAATTTGGTTTCAAAATCTTATTCAACCTGTGAAGGTCTAAATTAATTCTTTTCCTCAACAACAATAGCCATCCATTGGGGCCTAACCACCTGCCACAAATCCAGATTAACAGCAGTGGTAACAACAGCAGCAGCAGCAGCAGCAGCAGAAGCAGCAGTAGCAACAACAACAACAACAGTAATCACAACAACAGTGGCAGCAGCCCATTTAGTCCTGCCTCAGATCTCCGACGGCTTCTCCGTTCAACTGATGACACTCCAGACACTCCCACATGGAAAAATTCTATCAAAAACAGTGAAGAAGATAATACAGCAGAAAATGACTTCAGTGGTCCCTACAACTTCAGACAGTTGCTGCGCCCAACAATGCATCCACCAACAGAATCTCTCCGCAAGAGAAAAGGTGTCTTGATGGGAGAAAGAGTCAATATCAGTGTAATTCCACAAAACCAACTTGATGATAGTCCTAGTAAGCGAAGGGCAAAACCAATTCATCCTAGAAAGGTATAAGAAGATTCCATTCTGGTCTTGCTTGGCCAACTAGTGCCATTGCTCTGTTCTGTATCCATGGCTTGTACAGTCATTTGAATGAAGTGGCCTGAAGTAGTACCTACAATGCCTGTTGGACCAAAGAATTTGATCCTTTAGTGTACTGGACAAAATCCTCCCTGGCTTGTTAATTGTATTTTATCTACCCCTACATTATTCCACAACAAACTGGTTTATATATATATAATTGTTGCTGCAATACATTCCCTGTGATGTGTCACTGACTGACCATTCTTGTAAGTAATAATAGAGTATATTTTCTATGCAGATTTTACTTTATAGTCAAAGAGCTTTTATTTTCAAATGTTTGTGGTTCATCATGTTGTTAAGAATATACAAAATTAATTTTTGTAAGTTGTGTATAAAATTTACCAAAAAGAACCAAAATGTCTTTTACCCAACAATTTTCAGTGTATATTTTAACACTGAAATTCAACAAAGCTGTGAGTATTTACATTTTTGCATTGGTGTAGTTGATGTATCTGTTCTTCTTTATGTAATATTATGCCAATGGTCAATTACATCCTAACATTGCATGACAATGTGGTATTTTCATTTTCAAGAATCAAAATAAAATGCTTTGAAAATTTTGACCCTTGAAGATGAGACCAGTTAGTTGTCCTGCAACTTAAGGAAAAAATAATTCCCCAGTGATGCGGTGTCATATTCCAGAAGAAAGGATACCATTCACACAGTTTATAAAGTGATTTAAAGATTGATACACAATACATACACAATCAAGGATCTCACCATGCCTCTCATTTAGTTAAAAAATCTCAGATAAGGCATGATGTCTAATAGTGTCCCAATAAAGCAGTTTATTTAAGAAAATAGTACTCTGGTAACATACACACACATATATATATATATAGGCCTGTAAATTTATTTAAATATATTTGATTCCAAGTTTGAGACTTTAAATTCATTAAACATGAGTGTTTTTTTTTCTTAATTTTTAATACCAAGTCATTTACTTCCATGATTTATAAAGTACAATAAAACTGTACTACTTCCTCTAACAGAGTCAGAATGTAACTGATTACGTAGGAGGCAGTGCACAGTAACACCTCACCCTGCTCAGAGTTTGCTTTCACCTTACTGTACTGTTATGCCAAACGTACGCTGCTGTCTGACTTGCAACATTCTCAACTTTTGACACCATTAACTTATAACTATATTCTCACACTCATGATCATGGAACAATCAGAAACCCCCATGACTGGTCAATGCAGTACAGACACATATGAGTTGATATGTCCAGTAGCTTTACCTTAGTTTTTGTTTTTTTTCTGTGATACTGTATATAATATTGTATTTGGGTGTCTGATCAGTATTCACATTTTACTAATTTACTAAAGGGCAGTTGATGTATGTAATGTATGTATGTATATAATGTACTTCTGTCAACTTAAAACCTGTTCATCAGAACCAAATCCTGTAAGAAGTCGGGGAATGTGTATACACACAGAACAAAGGAAAGCCTCTCTGTGCATTGTATAGCAATGCTGCTCATACTATGTAAACCAATGCTGCTCACAATAAAACGCTATAATCATTTGTATTACTGGTCACATAAACACGTACCCTGTTCATATATATATCCTTAATTTATGGGTATAAGATGGGTCTGATTTTTCAGATTCTAAATTAGGGGAAAATGTGACAGGTAATTATAATATAGTAGATATACAAGAAAAGGAGCACTGAGTGCAAAATGGTGTAAAGAGACACAATGCCATCTTCAAGTTTGTTTCATGTCATTCTCTCCGCAGGTCTTTTTCACTTACATAATAACTACAGTAATTCAAGATGCGCCTTCTCTGGGGACCTAAATACAGGCCTGGAACACTTCTCTTCCATACGTTCAAAGAGTGTAAATTCTGCAGTTTGTTTGCAGAGAAAGCCATTTCTTCAGAACAGAAAAATTCTCAAATGTTTACTCTTAACCTTGAATAATCATGTTTGGCTTTAACATTCTATTTCAGTTATTTGATTTAGTTCTTTATAACCGTTTAGAAGTACTTGGTTTCCAAACTTTGGCCATCATTTATTAGTCCCAAAATAACTCAGTCTTACCCATCACATCCTCTGTCCTTTTATCACACTTAGTCTATTTGGTAAACAATAACGATTATAAAATTTCTTATAATGAAGTTCTCCCCCTTCTCTTGTTAACTTCATACCTCTTGGACCCAAATATTCTCCTCAGCACCCTCTTCTCACAGACCTCTCATGCATTTGATGACAAATTCATAAATAATTGTTAATATTGTCCTAAATATTTCAGAATGAAATTTGTGTTCCAAGGTATGTTGCTGTCCATGTTTTCCCAAAATAAATGAAGATATACTGAAGTGTGCAATTATTGAGCAATGCAACATTCACAGCTGGAGAAGGTAACAGGATGGCAGTATATTTTATTAAAATTTATTTTCGGTAATGAATAATTTGTCTTGTGTTCAGTTTTGTTAGTACTTTGTGAAACAAAGTTTTGACTTTGCATTTATGACATATGTTCGTAACCTCCATTATGTGATTGTATTGACCTACTCTTAAGTATTTGACTATAAGTTGTTTCCCTTTCCCAGTTGAAAACTTTGAGGTAAAATACGACTTACTCAGGTAAAATTCCTTCATAAATTTAGTTTCCTTTTTTACCTTTTTTCATTGGCCCACTTCAGGTCAACAGAATGATTTTCTGGTGGGATTGACACCTACTATTTTCCTTGTCCTTCATTCTCTTACCCCATAATTGCTGCTTGTCCATGATATCCCATAATTATTAGATTCTTGGATGTACCTGATAAACATTACTTCAAAATTGGTATCATAGGAAATCCTTGAGATTAAAGAATGCATGTAGAGTTACAGATTATTTTCATCCACAATTGTGACAAGCCATTTGTTAAGCTTTCAATTAGTAGGCACAATTATTATGAACACTCTGAAAGTACATGCTTCATTTTACAATTTGTGACACCAGCTACGAAAAAGTGATTATTACAAATGATAAAATATGCCATACTTGATTTGGTTCTCAGCAGTCACTCCAAAAATTACTCTGTCTGCTGAAGTGATATTATTTTCAAATCTGGTATTAAACTTCAATTAACTCTTCACTTGGTTCAGGTGAAGAAAAGATTTAGGAAACATGGACTCATATATGATGAGTATCGTCACTGCAAAATATAACACAAACACAGAACCACTAATTATACTCTAGCTGCTTCAGAAACATGACTGGATAATAAGGTGAAGTAAATTCAGTCAGAAACACAGCTATGGGGGATGTCTATTGCGTGAATGGATTTATAGGTAGTGGGTGTATATACTGTCAGTTAGTTAGGTATAAGTTGGGAGGATATTGTGATTGCAGGTGTGGTATCTTATATGCTCCGATGATGGAGGAGGGGGTGTGGTTGTTGCATGATTGGTTAGTCTGACATCTTCTCCTTAATCTTCGGAACTTCTTGTTCCCGGTGGGGGGTTTTTCTGCCTCCAGGTTTTACTATGCGTGCATAGGCTTGACACATTTGTTTTTCTATGGGAGAGAGAACAAGTGTGT
>Ga0123354_10001116_pt1 | contig 31259 bp, 21 predicted proteins | sample TergutLab28metaG_2_FD_97872 | JGI IMG/M metagenome (GOLD analysis project Ga0123354, IMG submission 97872) | Labiotermes labralis P4 segment gut microbial communities from Petit-Saut dam, French Guiana - Lab288 P4 | ecosystem: Host-associated > Arthropoda: Insects > Digestive system > Gut ... | reverse complement strand
TTCTATATATCTTGATCTTTAAATTTTTGGATAGCAACCTGGACGACAAAAGGTTCTGCACCGAATGATAGCAAGCATTTCCTGACCTCAATCTGCTCTTAATTTCTTCCGCAATAGAATTTTTATTTGTTAAAGGTGTTCCCAATTATTTAAACCCTTCCACCCTCTCGAAGGTACTATTGTATAATAAATGTTCGAAAATTCCATCGTCAACATCAATGCACTTTGCCACTCGTGGGAAGATATGGCGTTTTGTTCGTCTGAGTGCGTCTTGACGTTCCTTTATGCAGGCGATAACATCCAATATGTTAACGAGCAGTTCGTCTCGTGTATTCACTTTTTACTGTACACTTAACTCTTCATCAAACCCCATAAACAAAAATCTAACGGGGTTAAGTCTGGAGATCTTGGTGGCCAGTTAATGGTACTGCCACGACCGATCCACCTATTAGGGAAAGTGTCAATGAGATGTTGCATCACATGTCGGGTATAATGAGAAGGGGTTCCGTCATGCTGAAAGTACATAGCAATCCGTGTAGCCAAAGGAACATCCTCTAGTTGTTTTGGTAATTCATTTTGCAGAAAGTCTAGGTACTTTTGTCCTGTCATACGATCGTCTAAAATAACGGGACCAATCAACATGTCATCGATCATTCTGAACAGTTTCCGAGATAGAGGAATTTGACTGTATACTGTAGTGGTTTGGCTTGGGCGCCCAGTATTGTCTTTCCCTCCCGCCGTGCTGCGCCACTGTCTGAAGCATGTCAATCTGTGTGAAGCGTCAGTTGGCTGTTGTGACTGTTGACAGTGACATTGTTGGAATGTTGTGAAAAATGCCGCACATCTTCACAAATGTCGAATATGCTGATATGATGTATGTTTATGGCTTCAGCGATGGTAGTGCCACTGCTGCTGTTGAAGATTACCGTCGACGGTTTCCTATGCGCAGAATTCCGGATCGTAGAGTGTTTTACAAGGTGTTCAATACATTGCGTGAATGCGGTACGCTTGCCAGTGCTCATGTTTCATCTGAACGGGCACGTAAACAAAACATGGAGGAACAGGAAAACATTCTTGATATGGTACAGCGTAGCCCTACTACTAGCACGCGAAGACTTTCAACACGTATCGGTGTTTCACGAACACGTGTATGGCGAACATTGCATAAAAAGGGCTTGTAACCATTTCACCCACAGCCTGTGCAAAATCTACACCCAGGGGACAGTGCCATGCGTCTAGAATTTTGTCATTGGTTACATACTAAACACCAATTGCTTCCATTAATACCATTCACTGATGAAGCTACTTTCACCCGTAACGGAATCAACAACACGCGTAACTCGCATCGATGGTTTCACGAAAATCCACATGGTACTGTGGAAACAAATTTTCAACGTCGTTTTTCTATCAATGTGTGGTGCGGTATGATCGATGACATGTTGATTGGTCCCGTTATTTTAAACTATCATATGACAGGACAAAATAACCTTTCTGCAAAATGAATTAGCAAAACAACTAGAGGATGTTACTTTGGCTACACGGATTGCTATGTACTTTCAGCATGACGGAGCCCCTTCCCATTATACCCGACGTGTGATGCAACATCTCAATGACACTTTCTCTAATAGCTGGATCTGTCGTGGCAGTACCATTAACTGGCCACCAAGATCCCCAGACTTAACCCCATTAAATTTTTGTTTATGGGGTTTGATGAAGAGTGAAGTGTACAGGAAAAATGTGAATACAAGAGTCAAACTGCTCGTTAACATACTGGATGTTATCGCCTGCATAAAGGAACGTCAAGACGCACTCAGACGAACAACACGCAATGTCTTCACACGAGGTGCAAAGTGCATTGATGTTGACGATGGAATTTTCGAACATTTATTATAAACTGTACCAACTCTGTCACTTGAACAATAAATACCGGTATTAGAAATAGTACTTACACGTAATATCTCTTTTTTATCAACAGTTTTGCGGTTGTACATTCAAATAGCTCTATCTCGGAAACCGTTCGGAATAGGACACATGTTCATATAAATAGTTTTGCTTACATTGACCGATACTATGACTTCCCAGAATATTGACCTTTCCTCCTGGGACACCCTGTACAGTGATGCCTCGGCTAACGAGTGACCCTGCTAACGAATTTTTCGGCTAAAGAAAATTTTTTTTGCTGTTTTTCGGACTCGGCTAACGAATGTTTTAGTGGATGCGCGCGCTAACATAAAGCAGCAAACATGAACGGTCGGGCCATTCCAGGAGCTTACCTTTTCCGTCTTTATGTGTGTTTCGGCTAACGTTGATTTCGGCTAACGAATGTGGTTACGGAACGAATTATCTTCGTTAGCCGAGGTATCACTGTATATTACACTTTCTTAGTGATGCCCGTAGTTGTTGTGGAAATCCAAATAATGTGTGTGTGTGTGTGCGTGTGCGTGCGTGCGTGCACGCGCACGCCTGTGTGTGTGTGTGTTTGTATGTATGTATATTATGCTGTGGTATTACTGCCGGCGAACCTTTCGTCGTTAACGTTTAAACCGGAAGAATGCGCTATGTAAATTATACTTTCGTAGTGGTGCCCGTAGTTAGCGTGGAAACCCGAATATAATGCCTGTATGTACTCGTATATTAGACTGTAGTGTTAGTGCCTGGCGTTCCTTTACTTAGATACCGTGTACAACTCAATTGTTTGTGTCCTTTTTATGTCGTCTGAGCACCTGTGACATCGAATTCTGAGTAGTGTTGTCTCCTGCTTTCCGGTGGCCGTCCGTGGAACTCCAACATGGAAGTGTGAGAGGAATGACGTTTCTAAAGTGTATGTAAGATATGGCGTATGAAATATAAGTGTTCTGTCGACGCCTGTAATATAGATAGAAAAGTTACGTGTTTTGAGTTTCTTATTTCATGTTCCTACTGTTGTATAACGGCAGGGACTGTGCGAATCAATAAGAAATAATGTAGTCATTATTAATGGTGACTGTAGTAGGATGTGGCCAGTGTAACCAATATTCTGGCGTAGAATCTCAACTGATAAATCTCGAATACGGAGCAAGATATTGCAGCAGGTCACGGATCTGAGGTGGGCTGTTTTGAAATCTGAGATGTGGCTTAATTATCCCTTGTAAATCTTCCTTTTCCCTTTCCGTGATTACTCAATAATCGCCAGTCACTCTGCGATATAAATTGCTGGGCTACAGAGAACGTTAAATAAACCACTAGTAAATAATAAAAGTGTCGATCCCAGTGGCCGCGCGATCTAGGGTGTGGGTGTCCTGCCGCTCATTTGCTAGGACTGTGAGTTCGAATCTCGCGAGGGTGGGATGTCTTGTCAGTGTTGTGTGTCGTCAGGCAGAGGTTGCTGCTTCGGGTCGATCACGCGTCCAGAGGAGTCCTACGGTTTGTGGTGTGTCTGAGTACGTGATCGTGAAGTTTCGAAAATGAGGTGGCCCTGACCCATGGGGGGCTGTTGCTCCATAAAGAATAAAGATACATCTGTTGGAAATTATGGGCTATTTTACAGGAAAAATTCTGTATCTGTGTGAAATAGCTGAAGTCGGTAATCTAGAAAATGTTTGCCGTTACGTTTAGAGAATATTGTTAAAAGTAAGAGAAGGGAGAAAGGAAATTGTATATAATATATTTTTATGTGCATGATGGACGAACGAAGAATACACGGCCAGACGGGTCAACACAACAATACCAGGAAAAGACTTACATGAACATAGGCCCTCTGAAACATTATATCCGAGTTATGGCATGCTGAGGATTCAAGAAATGCATAAACTGACCTGCCAGTGCTTCAAAGAGGTCGATATGCAACCTGGTTCCTTCTGTTTGTGACTCAGCATTGACAACGCAGGAAGGCAGCTGGCAGTCTGCGTGTTACGAAAAAAAACACCGGTTTGTTTATTCCATTCGAATTGGCAGATGGGCGATGGGGCTGAGCATCCTTGTGCTGAAATGACTGAAATGAACCTGATGTTTTTCCGAGATTATGGTAGTGAACGTTAAGCACCTTCCAGAAACACTTCTCGCATCGTCGAATTCTCTACCGAAAGACTCTTTCCGCCATTTGCAGACGGCTTAGGGAAAAAGGTACATTTAACGTGCAGCCAAGGGACCGCGAAGAGACCACGAACAATGCTAACGCCTCAAAGTTAAAGAGCATCCTTGATGTAATATCTGCAAATCCAGCAGGCAAGCACAGAGGTAATAACCACAGGTGAAATTTTCACCGAAAGCAGTGTGGAGAGTCCTGCACACACACACAGATCATTTGTCAGTAACATGTATGATTTCAAGGACGTCAGTTAACTGATTACTTTCCAGAAATAACCTTTTGCGTATTGTTCTTAGAACGTACTTTGGCAAACCTGCATTTCTGTCCGAATTTTATTTACGGATGAAGCAGGATTTTCAAAAAATTACATAATCGGTTTCCGTAATCAGCACTTGTGGGCACAAGAAAACCAAAATGGAATAAAGCACCCGAGGCACCAGCGATAGTTTTTCTTTTTGTCAATGCAGAAGACCCGGGACTCTACTTTCTTCCATTACGTCTGTTTACCATGATTTTATACAAAACATCCTTCCGGAGATCTTGAGAGATGTGAGTCTGCATACTAGGAATAATTGATTGTTTATGCATGATGGCGTTTCGCCACTTCTTCCTGCAGTTCGTGCATTATTGAACAACGTGTTTCCAGTACAACAGAGAGAAAGAGATAGACGAAGAGCTTGGGCTGCTCGCTGCCCTGATTAAAATCCTGTAGAGTTTTAATCTCTGGGGACTCTTGTGTAACAGAAGGCAAAGACTTCCAAAACTTGCAACTACAAATACGCAGTTGATTTTATATCGAGTTAGACAATAACTATTCGTATGTAGAACATCTTGTTTTGAATTTGAAGGTGAAAACTTTGGACATTTTCTTTAACCTTCCGAAGGCCACAAATCGGAAATCATGCTTCGGATGTCCTATGTTTGTGTAATATTTTTATCATGTATCGGGGTGTAAATTCTCCCTTTGTAGATATGGTCTCGCATTTTTCTTTCTCTGTATGTATATCGTAGGTGATACTTTATGACTGGTTACGTGCGCAGGTTATTCACTCCCACACGTTCTAGTTATTCAGTGTCTGGCAGATGTTGTTAGTTGTGAGACAGTCTGAATGTAAACACAGTGTCCCTGCCGCAGATTTAAGACCTTATTACAAACGAAGTATTTTTTTAAATAATTATCCTCACATACTTCGAAAATAAGTAGAGTTTACAGTATGTAATGTTTCTAGTAGTCAGGTGCACCGAATATAACCTTCAAGCCTCCTCTGAAGCAGTTTTCTGCACTCTATCAACTTTATTTTTTCCCAGGTTATAGAAATCTTCTCATGAAGGTATGTAAAGCTTGTAGGGTGTTGCTTCGCAAGTCTGGCGCCAGTAATGATCCACGGGTTGTTGATGGGATATACATAACTACTCCATGCAAACCGGCGGTTTCTGAAATTGCACACAGGAATACATTCTTTGCAGTCTTGACCTACAGGAACACGAAACAAGTCATTTCCCATCGGCACGTTTAAAAATTCTATTTTATATTGATATTTATATATTTGTTAACTGCAATTGGGTTGACACCCAGTGGTAGTAGTACAATACATATTTACACACAAACAATACGTGGAACAACACAATTAACATCTTTGGTTGGAAGGCTTTCTGGGATTCGAACCCAGAGTGGTCAAACTAAAATTAACGATGAACTAACCGCGTAAAAATTATCGCCTAATTGGTAGAGTACAAATAAATGTGTTAATTTGGGTAGTGTCAGAAACGGGAAGATATTCTTGGTTTTGGGATTCTGTTACAAATGGATTTCTCTGTGAAATAACTCTGTCATACACGACATGCAACTTCTTGATTACCATCTTTTGCCTGAAATACACGATCCATTTTCATGTTTTGACCTTGCAGTTTAAAACTGCAATCAAAGAGCATTAAGAATGCCTGATAATTTTCTTCAGTTTTATATATTCAGTTACTTGCCGGTGCAGTATGTAAAGTTAAGCATGAATTTCATGATAATTTTTTAACGGCTGACATTGAATATATGTAAGCGGTATACGGAACGGCTTATCCATCGTGGTTGAATAAGCAAAAAGGGGTGTTGCTGTAGTGCGTTATCTGTTCCACCACCCCACACCAGGATCTGGGATCTACCCTAATGTGTAATCAGGAATGGATGAAATGGACCATGAATATAAGTCGGACACCCACACCCCCTCAACACAGAACTGGAGGGGGGTGTTTAACAACGAACTGCCTACAGATAGGGTAGGTCATCATCAGTCATCATGAGATGGCGACGCTACACGAGGCAGATGTACTCTGTGTGGTTGTAGACCTTTAAAGCATGTAGGCCTAATTCGTCTAAATAAAGGTATATTTCACACGAAACGTAAATGTACGATGTGGATAGAACTCAAAGTTACGTGATGTTCAAGCAGGTGATAGATATAACAACCACATCCTTTTCAAGGGTCAACCCAGCTGGGCTACTTGGAATTGTTGATAATTGTTTCCAGGACTTGTGCCTGGCTGGGAATGTATCTTTGAAGACTTGAGGATTTCATATAAAATGTATTAATGAAATGAGTTTTCGGAATGTGCAGTACATTTATCTGTCTGAGCATCTTGTCCATTGATGATTTATGTTTTTGACAACTTTAAAATTTCGGATGTATTATCGGTGAATTCTTGGATGCTGTTTTCCCACGCTGCGCTGCTTGAGCACCTTCGAGTTTGTGTTCTTGTTTTCTGTTATCCTTCGCTGTGCTGCATTAACAGTCTCGCGGCGTGTTTATTGGAGAGTTCTCATAAGCTACTTGTCCTTCTGTCTGCTATATTAACATTTTCGTCATGTATTTCTTGAAGTTTTCGAACGTTCTTGCCCTGCACTGTGTTGCGTTAACAATTGTAAGTCGTGTTACAGGAGAGTCTTGGGTAATACTGTCCATTACTATGCTGCGTTAACGCATTCGGGATGTTACTGAAGAGTTATTGGATGACACAGTCCTTCACTATGCTGCCTTGACACTTTCGGAGGGTGTTAATGGAGCGTACTTGGATGATGCTGTCTTCCACTTGCTCTTTAGCGGTCTGCGGATGTGTTATTGGAGAGTTCTCACAAGTTGTTGTCCTACACTATGCTGCGTTGGATGTGTTAATGAAGAGTTACTGGATGGTACATTTCTTCACTGTGCTGCATTACCATTTTCGGGGCATTAGTGGTAAGTTCTCCGGTACTGTTTCCTTCACTGTGTTGCATTAACCCTTTTCCACCAATGTTTGTAAACAAGTGTTGAATTGCAGGCTAACATGGAGTCTGGATGATCAGAAGCACTGCAGGCTGTACGTGACACTCATAACTGTGCATGATTCCAGTAGCTGGAATGTTAAAAATACGAAAATTCCTGTCTCAGAAACAGCGGTAAATATGAACTTTATATGCAAATGACGCCATTTAAACCGTAATCGAGAGGGACACATGAATTTTACATTTATCGGCATGAAAGCAACTCGATAAAGGAATTTTGCACGATGTTTCCTAGTTACAATTTACTTTTTGAGAGTAAAATTACTGGTAGCTTACTTTCTGCATTTTATTTTGAAGTGCAGTTTATAATGTATGCTGACGGTCATTGTGTGTGTGTGTACTACCCGCTTTAGAATTCAGTATAGCGATGTGCCAGTAATTATATCTATGTAGCGTCGTATTTTGGGATGATTGGTGAATGATAAATTTTAAAGGTAATAATTGTCATAATCGCCGCCGCGAGAACCTGAAATGCTGCAATATTTATTTATGATCATGAAACATTCCTCTCAGCCCAGTACTTCACTGTTTCAGCGTTTGGCTTTTATCCCCTTCCCTCATTAAACACAAATGTCAATTCGGCAAGGTCCGCTGTGCTATGTTGCTTGTTATTTGCTATCTGCTGTCGGTTCTACAGCCTTCAGGATATCTGAGTAAACAGGAATGTTTAACTCATCCTGTTGAGTCCACCCCTCTATATGACAAGGCCTTCTGTAACCATCGCTTGTAAATACAAATCAAAAAACACAGTTCCAAATTTTGTAAACTGTTCGTTGATTAAAATATGCTCTACTCTATAATCCGAATTCAATGAATGATATTTAAGAGCAGTTCACTGTTATGTACGTGTCTATAAGAATCGCTGTTTGTCTCCATTTTAAATATTTATTTATTAAGTCAATTCCTGATCTTCGTAATGCCAAGTCGTTGCGGTGTAAGATCCTTAGACATGTTCACAGTTATCTATAAGCCTGCTCTTTATACAATATCTTTCTCCAGTAAACCACTAATATATTTTTATTTACTCTTCCTACCGTTTACTCACTGTTCTCACAACTCTGTTTTTAGCCTTACACTTAACCTTAGAAAGGTAACATCCATATCCTTTCAGCTATCTTTTTTGATGTGATTTAGTTTTCTCCTGTATGTTATTTCCTCATAAATCATTAATCACTTCTCACGTTGGATTTCCGCCAACTGCTTATTGCGTTGGTATTTTAATAAGAGTTTATTATTCTGTTTTTACTACATGATAATTAGCAAAAAACAATTACTTTGTTTGGAGCTTTTACGTTATATAATATTGTGCAGGCGTGTTTCACCCTGGGGAAGAACAAGTATCAAAAAACGAAGCGGCCAGAGATATATTCGGACCAATGTACAGCAGCAGTCTGAAGACATTCCACTTGTTGATTTATTATTACCCCTAGTCCAGGAGTTATCTTTTTTGTATAGTCCGATAAATAATCCACAAACCTGTAGCCTGTATTTTGTTACGGGTGAATTTTATTTGATCTCGACGGACAGGAATATTCATGTTAGATGCATTACACGATGCAACGAAACGAAACAAAACTATATGAAATGGGGGCTGTAAATTTCCTAGCTAACTATATCTCATGTACTTCGTCTTGTCTGTTTATTAGTTGAGATTACTCTGCTTTTCATTATACGCCTAGCCTCGAAGCTAGAGACATTTACCGATAACTACTGGTTCTTGCTTATAGACAGTAGGTTTCCCTTTTAGAGACGCTGCACACAACACTCCACAGACGACAAGTTCAGATAACCACGTGAGATGTCCACATGCATGAAATATGACACTTTGAGAATGAGGATTTGGCACTGTCACCCGATGGCCTTTGTGTAGATTCATCACTAGGGAATTTTATACATCTGGGTGTAAAGAGACATCGTGTGTTATTGTTACACTGCTGAACCTTCCAGACTACTGAGACAGCCTGAGTTACGGAGGAAGGAGTCTGTGGTTCTGGCCTACTTGCTGAGGCAGGTGGGACAGAACCGTCGTCTGTGGTAGAGAACGTTTGTCGTTATAAATCTCCTTAAATTGCATCTGAAGTTATACGATATCCTGTGTAGTACAGTGTGTCCCACTCGCTACCGAACCCGGCATTTCTTTAATAATTCTAACATCAATGAAGATATTGGAACGAAATTTGAACAGGAGTAGGTTCGTTGTGTGAGAAATGAAGAGGAATGTGTCTGTAGTCCGCTTCAAATTTCGTTGCAATATCCTCATTAGTGGTAAAATTATTAAACAAATGACGGGTTTGGTAACGAAGGGGACATACTGTACATTTAAGTGAGTTTGCATTCTTAATGTGTAAGCAGCAGCGCGCGCGCTCCCACACACAAAACACACACACACACACACACACACTTTTTTCATAATATTTATTGGCCTCTGACTATTGTCAAGAATATATATGAACTTTGAAGGCTATTTTTTTTTGAGTGCGATGTGAGAAAGATCAAGCAGCATCAGTTCAAAATGACTGATTTATTGGCACATGGTAGTGGCCTCTTTTAAGGCAGTGTCCTGCTATTGTCTGGAGGCCTTAGTTATACCTCGAATAAACTCTGTCAGCCACGACACACGTCCAACAAGTTAGCACTTTGACAACAGTTTCGCGATTAGTTATTTTCTGTTATTATTGGTTTTGTTTTTTCTTCTGCTTCTGGTTTTTCTGGTTTTTTAAATTCTTCTTCTTGTTATTATTAGTGCCTTTTGATGTATTAGTAATATAATTTCCGTTGAAACGTCTTGTTCACTTCGACAAAAATGCCGAGCCATATTAACATAAAAGGTCTGTAAGAAGAGTTACATTTAGGTGTACACAGATATTAAAGAATGCACAGTAACAATATATGTTCAGGGATACCGATACTTAGAGTATTTCTTTTAGCAGCGATGACCATTATGTTTCAAGTATGCTTTCCACTACTGACACCTTCTGGACTTATTCATAACTACTTGCTAATATACATAAACGTAATAGCACACCTTGGACTTTTATATAGGTATAAGAACAAAGATCGTACTTTTCTTAGATATGATGCCGTATATATTGGTATACGTACATCTGCGTGTCGGATGAGCTTACTGTCTCCATCTTTAAGGTAGTCGAAGTCCTCTATTTACCTTGTCCTCTAGGCGGAGGCAGTACGATCCTCTGAAACGCTAGTGTTTCTGTCAGTCCTTATGGGTCATATTGTATATAAGATGAGAATATCCAGCAACGACTCTGCTGGAACCTCAAATCTCACGCTTATAACGGCATTTCTTAGATATGAGGCCTTACGACTATGCATGTAAGAGTACAACTTGAAGAAGGAATGAAGGCAAGCGCAAAATAATAAATCTGCGAGTGAACTAAAATTGATTCCTCAAGGAACGTTCAGTTATGAAATGACTGGTCGCGGAAATGCAGGATGCAGTACGATGTCTTTGGAATCAGAGCGGGCTAAGAGCTTGACTGGTGTTTTGACTGTTTTATGAAAGTCTAAAAATCAAAGTTCATTTTGTCTAAAGTTGTAGGGGAGCAACATTTCATAATGAAAATTAATATTTTCCTTTTTATAATTTATACTTCACGAATTTGGTTTATTGCACCTCAGAATTAGTTTTTGTTAAGGTTCCTTGGACGGGGGATTGGCCCGTCGCAAAGTTTTCCCCTACACTGGATGAGAGGAACTCGGAAGAAATCCGGACATACGTCCTTATCTGAAATGGGAGTCGAAAACATAGTCGTAGTTTCGAGCAGCTGAAGGCAGTATGCCGCTTAGACCCCGAACGGGAATTACGTTCTTTATAAATTACTACACACACACACACTCTCTGTCTCTCTCTCTCTCTGTCTCTTCTCTCTTTCTCTCTTTTCAGAATTCAACAAGAGAAATTTCTTTCGGTTCTTCGTACCGTCATGTTATCTCTCAAGAGTGGCACACTTCACTGGGTTTCCCATGTCATTGGCGTCTTTCTGCAAGTAAGTCAAGTGTCGCCTTTTAAAAGTATTGTGTGCCTTACTTTACACAAACCGTGTCCGCGCCATTACATAAGAGTGTAATTGTATATTTTGAGGTCTTCTAATTAAGCCATCCGTCTTACAAACTTACCCGTCAGGACATACTACCTTATTTGCACGTACACGTTTTTACTATTGCTTTCTTCTGCTACTTATAATTAACTTATTTCAAGGTACATGCTCTTTATAATAACATACAATCATAGTACCACGCATAAATGTGTGTGTTTTTTAATTCGTTCCTAATGAATTTACTTTCTTTCGTGAGGAGGGTCGAATACATCGCCCACTGTTTGGGTGTGAGAAATTTATTGATTAAAGAAGCTGTAACAGTTAAGCGCGTTTAATGTTAGTAACTCGTCTTTGTAGCGATATATATATATATATATGCACAACATGAAAATATAATGAAGAACTCTTGCGTTCTATACGTCCATGACGAAGTAACGGGTTAGTTCTCGATAGAAAATTTTGTGGTTGGTCAACACTTAAAAATGTTCACCATTGCAACAACAACAATTACTATTAGCATTATTATTAAAATATTTTTGTCGTCTTTGTTGTTTTGTTGTCCTATTTGTTCAAGTTGCTGCTGCCGCCGCCGCGCCGCCTCTCAAAGCCATATGTAGTTCGAATCTGTCCCACATGAGGAACAGAATATGTGGATTGTTTTATGGGATTCCTGCACCATGACTGTTTTTCTTTTCGTTATCTTAGTAAATAACACTGCCGCCATTTCCATTTATTATAAATTGATTTGAGTCATATTGCATGGACTTTTCGGTGGGATATATGCCTTTTAATACGTGACAGCATGGGATGCTACAGGCAACCACGCAATGGATCATTGAGACAGTGTTCGAAATATAATTAACTTGGGAAATATATTCACATTCACCCTCCAGAGAGTGGTGTGGTAAGCAGGTCGCCAAGAACAGGATTACAGACAGTGGTATTTTGGCAGGTCACCAAGGAAAAGACCTCAGAGTGTTGTTTAGTGTTCAGATAGATAAGAATATGATCCTGGAAGTTAGTGTAATGCTCTAGTCACCAAGAACAGAAACCCAGCGGCGGTATAGTGCTCAGATCACTAAGCACAGGATCGCGGAGGGTGGCATGTTGCGCACATAACCAAGAAAAGGTCCTAGATGGTGGTGTTGTACGCAGATCGCTAGGAATTTTGCCCTAGAGCAGGCCTGCTCAACCAATAATGTGTTGCGAACAACTTCGGTAATGCTAGGTTTGCATCCAGGCAAGATTAAATTCAAGACACACGAGGAATGGGTAAGGATACGTATAATTATATGTACATAATTTTCTCTGTATTTCCCTATACATCATGTGCATTAAACTATACTGACAAAATCAGATATATTTATTAAAAAAACACAATCCACAACCTAGGATAAGGTGTCGCTATTTTTAGCAGAATTTTACAAAATATATTTGTAATGCTCTGTTTGTCTCCATAAATAAACAGGTCATAAGTTTTAAAGGCGTTCTCTCTCGACTTTGCCAGGGAAAGAGCTAAAAGACGTTTCCTGATTTCCAATGTCTGCGCTGGCAACATAACACCGTGGCACGGACAACATGTTGCCTGTGAGTTGCGGGTTGAGCGAGACTGCCCTAGAGGGAGAAGTGTTGCTGACATCACTAAGAGCAGAGTCCTGGATGATTGTAGGGTGTACAGATTACTAAGAAAAATTTCCTAAAACGTGGTAGGTTTCTCTGAAAACTAAACACGGGATTCCGGAGAGTCGCGTGGTACTCAGATCAGCAACAACACATCCCAGAAAACGATGTGGTAATCAGAACACTAAGACAAAGTTACCAGGAAGTGATGTGGTGTTATGAAAAGTAAGAATAAAATTCTAACAGGTGGCATGTTGCTCTGAACAATAAGAACTAGTCCTCAGAATGCGGTATGGTGTTGAAGACTATGAACAAGATCTTAGAAAGTTGTGTGGTGCTCAAATCACAAGACGTTATCCTGGAGGGTGGCATGGTAGTCTTGTCTCCAAGTATGTTTTCTTATAGAATGGCGTGGTTGATCACCAAGAATGTTATCACAGTGGGTAGTGTGGTATTCTGATCATAAATAACAAGATCTCAAAAGTGGTGTGGTGGTCAGATCAATGAGAATGGGATTTTGGAAGGTGGTATAATGCTTAGACACTAAGAGCAGTATCCCTGAGGGGGATGTGGTGCTGGAATCCCTGACAGTTTCTCAGAGGTTGCAGGATGCTTAGGTAAATTAATAATAAATAAATAAATAGCCTTTTCAAATAGAGTTCTCCACACAGTGTGATCCAGTGCTTCATTTTAGTTTTAAGTATCTTCGTCTTTCTTTAAGGTTATTCAGTAGCTGTTTGCTTCTTCTTCCTCGTCCTACCGTCACTTCTGTGTTTCGATCTATCTGCCCTTAAATAACGTGTTTAAGAAAGCAGTCACTACACAAGATATGACCAGTCCAGTTAGCCTTTCTCCTCTTAATTTTATGTAGTGTGTTCCTTTCCTCTTTCACCCCATGTGAAACTTCTTTCACGCGAATGGTCCAACTGATCTTCTGCTCCTTCACCAACACAGCATTTCAAAAGTTCAAGGTACTCCCGATATTCTTTCCGAAGTGTCCAATTTTCAGCACCATAAAGAGCTATGCGCAAAGGGTAAAATTTTGCTAGTTTCTTACTTAAATCTGAGTCCATTGGCTGGTGAAAAGAGTCTTCTTCTTGATAAATGCTATTTTGTGTGGATTTAATTTCACGTGTACACCTTCCTGTTTCATAATGTCCTGATTTTTACTTCACAATTGCGTGTTTTTTTTGTGGCACAGTTTTGTTAGTTGTGTACCATTCTCCAACAGGTTAAATTTAAATTTCATACGCATATGTGGTGGGTATGTTCTCTGTTTAATTTCACTGACTTTGATTTTTCTTGCAGATCAGAACCTTCAATCTCACCACACTACACTTCTGGCTTTTAAACTTAGACTCGATTGCTTATATTCCGTGTGCGCCCTATATGTCCTGTACATGTCATCATCATCATTGATGTAATTACAACAGAAAATCTGGTGAAAAGTACGTACTATATGTGAACCTTTTTATTGTATTACAGAGCGAGTCACTACGTCTTATCTCAGCACGACAGCTTCATCTCAAATTAAGGTTGCATCCGCTGGGAATTTATAGTCCGTTTTATCCTTGCAGTTTACACATAATTTCACAGAGAATTATCAAAAGGCTGACTCCTAGCTCATAAGCAGGCTTTACACCATACCGAATTATTGATTGAAACACGATGGGGCTCTTTTATTGAAATGTTAATAGCGTCTCTTCAAAACTTGTTTTTCATTTCAAGAAAAGAATGAGACCTGGCCTACAATTTCTCTTCATCTGTTAATTCCGTGAAAAATTTGGTAAATATACATTTAATGTAACTGTTGGGATCTATTTCGTCTAAAAACACAAGATATGATTTTGCGCGGACCTACTCATAGCATTTTAATGGCAGACGAAGGAAACCTGACGAATTGAATGGGAATTTTCTTATCACGACGATCTGTTATTTTGGCTGTATATGCCCTTATTTGCAAACCATGCACCGTTCAGAAAAATATAGGTTCGTATTTTGTTTTGTCCAGCACTGAAGCGTTCATTCGATATTTTTCCAGGATTATGTAAGTTGTTCTTTTTTACGGCACTGTTTAGGAAGTATAGTTCTCACTAACGTTGGCGAAAATTTTCCTGACACGTACTTTGCAAAAGCAATGACATATACACTCTTTGCTTAACAAAACGCGTTTATCTAACGCAATGACCTTTGTACGAGAGACATGACAAACATGGGATACAGATTCAGTTTGTAGCCTGCTTGAAATCTCGTAATATTCAGGCAGGTCGCCTTGCTTTACCGTACTCTTATTTACTTCTGCTCGGGGAGATGATTAAATTTACATTATGTATAATTCTACACCCCCATGTTGAGCTACTTCCTATTCCTTAGTTTGAAATGTTTTTCTCAGCAGTCTTTTCTTAAACACTCTTAGCAAACATTTCATCCCCTAATGTGAGAGAGTGAATTTCACATTCATGTCATTAAACAAGTAGAATTATTCATTATATATTATTATTTTAATTGTTAGTCTTTTAGATATTCGATACTGTTTTGTAACTAACAATCCCGAATTTAATTAATTCTCTTTAGTTTTTCATGAAGTTCAGATTTTGCTGTTGTGTAAACATTCGAAATTGGACAGCACTATGCATCATGTTCATAAAGCTCCTATCTATTTTATTGTTGTGCATATCATTAATTCTGGACAAAGGAAGCAGAAGGACGTGTGTCCAGTTTTATCATATTCGAGATAATGCTTCTTTTTTCTTCGAATTTCTAGCTGTTTAAGATGCAGATGGTTGTAAGTCCAAATACTGTTCCAGTGTAGCTGAACCAAGAATTAAACAGCAGTAAGTGACATGATGGTTTACGAAAAATAATGTTCTGCTTCTCAGATACAGAATTGGTTTACCGCCAAGTCTAGTACCCTGAATTCTCTAACATTTCCCTTGTTTTCGCTTGGTTTTTAAATGCTGTCCCTGTCATGTGTTTTGGGCTAGGTTCATTGTGAATGGTGTGCTGAAAATGAATTAATAAGAGTAATTATAATTTAAGTTTGTGGAATAGGGATTTAATAGGCACTGTATTTCAATATCACAAACCAGTCTATTAACGTTGTATACAGAAATAAAGAATGTTGATTGTGAGAATCATTAAAAACTTGGAAATACGTACATGGTTAACCTCTTTCGTCAGGGGAGGGTTCCGCAAATATAAAGACATTGCGAGATGCATTAGCAACATCAGCTTACGATGTGTATTTTGTCAGAGCTGAGAGACCGTCTAGCGGTTTCCTGTAGTCGCTGCCCAGCATATCCAAGACACCATTTTTTGCAGATACCGTTCTTTCTTTCCCAGACATCATGTCGTGCATTTGTTGTTCATTCTTTCCAAGAAACCGTTTCCTTTAGTCCCCGCCCTGTTTTTCCAAGACGCGGAATCCTTCAGTCCCTCTTTGTCCTTCCAAGACACCATTTCCCGCAGTCGCTGCTTTCCCGCTCCAAGACATCTTTTCCTGTCTTATGACCTAAACCGTGAGAATTGGAGAACTTTCGTGGAGAGGAGGCCAGGGAATATCTTCTCCACTCGTGCTGGCACAGATCTTACAGGGCTCAAAATTACCACGCACCTGGATTTACACGAAAAGCATAACACGTCGTCCAGTGCTTCGTGTAAAGTATTATTAATTTGTTCGCCGGGTATCATCATCTGTACTTTTGTTTATTTGCATCCTCCCTTAAATTTTTCCTGCTTTACTCCTTACATTAATCCTCGAAGCTCTTGACATAATAGAGCGCATTATGTAAAAAATAATTGCATTCAGTTATTTCAACCTAATATTGGAAAAACACGCAGAAGAGCATCACTTTTTCCATAACAGATGCATTATTTACGTTGTCATGTGCTGCACGAACCTTCTGACGATTTGTGGGCCCTAAATGTTATAATTTCTTATTCCCGGATGTCCAGTTACTATAGAAACATAGAGCTGAAAGATTCCTTTCTTCCTTATTACATGCCCTCTTTTATTTAATGCACAGCAGATGGAACCACCTTCTTTCTTCTGGCTTTTGTTTTCCCTCTTTGATGTTAATGTACTGGAGGGCCGAAATGGACTCTGTGATTAACTGCCACATTGAGAAAATAAAGCATCATGAATATATTCAAGTTTTTGTGTGGCACTATAGCTGGAGCTCGCAGTTAGCCGCCGCTCCCTTCCATAATATAGGGCATGACGCCAGAAGGGATATTCGTTTGGTTTCAAACACTGATCGGCCTGATCCTTTTTTTTAGTGGTATCAATGCATGTTGCTTTAAAAACATTTTAATGGTCCTACTGTCGACAACTGCTATCACGCCAGTCTTATTGCAAATCTCGTCTTTTGACCGTCAGTAATTTCAAAGAACATTCTTCTCGAAATGTGTAGATTACAACTCACCATGCGAGATTTGAGGCTCACACGGCTCTGATTGTGAAGGTTCCTGTCTTCGGAGATGTGATGCCATCTAGCTTGGTAGTCATATCGATGTTTCGGGGACCTTGCTCTCTAAATCTTCAGGGTATAAAATTTCTACCATTAAGATGGTGGCAGCCCATTCATCTGACACGTCTGTCTGTCTGTCATCACATCTCAGAAAATTTTAATTTTAAAACGGAAGTACATGTGACAATACTTCATACGCATTTATACTTCCATTCCGGTTTCCTGTACAGCCAGTACCTAAAATTATGACTATGGTGTAAGTGTACGCAGTCCGGGAGCTTTGATCTTCACTGCATGCTGTTTCACAAACTGTCTTGTCTGAAAACATCTCGCAAACCACTCTGTCATTTACTGCTTTGAGCTAAGCAGAACTCTGCACTTACCTTGACAGGCTCTAACCCACTGTCTACTATCAATATATCATCCAAAAGATGCACTCCGTGATACACCGTTTATGACAGTGCATTTGATGAATGATGTGTTGATGTAAGAACATGCACCTTATGCATAATATAAAAAATCCACTATTGACTAATCGCTCACCCTGGAACATACCTACACGCACACTACAGACGCCAAGCTTGTGGATTCGTGTCGAATACTATGAAATGTTATTAACGTACTTCAAGCACCACAAATTTCTTCCAACTGTCAAAGGAATTTCTTTCACTTATCAAATACATCCAGTCTGTAAGGGCCAGTGTTCTTAGATGTACTACCTTGTGTGCAGCGTGAAAACGGATAAAAACAGCGAAGTTAGCCCAGTTTAAAGAGTGCTTTGTTTGGAAGGCTGATATTTCATTTCCAAGAAGATCAATTGGACTTTCTTCTTGACCTTCACTTCAAAAGCTCATCGTGCTTTGGAGGCTGCTAATTCTCATATACACTGAGTTCTAATTGTACTTCATATTTGCGCCTTGGAAACGAAAATTTACTGCTGTTTCTGCTGTTGGGTTTGCAAGTACAGCCCTTAAAAGGGACAGTTGTATAAAAAATACGAAGTTTCGAAGACTTTGATCTGCAATGAACTGCTTTAAGATAAGGTTAAGTGATTAGCTTATGAAACGACCGTAACTCAACCCCAGGTTACATGACAGTAGGGAATTGATGGCACAGTTGCTGGAAATTTAGCCTACCTCGGCCGTATATTCACTCATTGAGTTAGTCAGTCCATCAGTCATTCAACCACTCATCAAGTTAGTAAGCCATTCAGTAAAACATTATGGCATTCGTCAAGTTAACAAACCAACTGTTAAGCCAGTCAGTCATTCAGCAGCCACTGATGATATCAGTCAACGATTAATAGTATTTCATGAATCAAGTCAGTAAGCCAGTTAGCAACCCAGTCAGTTAATCAGTTTCTTGTAATACAGCCAGCAGTTAGGCAGTCAAACAGTCAACCCGTCAATATGCTGTCGTCCTTAACTATTCCTGTCACACTATCAGCCCGATTGTATGAAATACGAATATCAATTCAGGCTGGTCGAGACGTCGGATGTAATTTTGGAACATACTGGAACTCTGCTGTCGGTGAAGCAAGACCGGCAAAAGGAACCACCACGATTGACATTATCGTGTCGTGTATCAGAGCGACCACCTTCGACATAGCAACTGTCAGGCGGAATGATGATCAGGAGACACTTGACCGTAACAGCGGTTTTGGTACTGGAGCCTGTCGACGAGTGTTTCGTCATTAAAACCAAGCAGTGGAAAGAGCGTCATATGTTATCTGAAAGCATGAAGTAAAGCAATAGTGTCGTACCCTTGGGACGCATGTGTCCATCGTGCAGAACTCGCTAACCGAAAGTAAAAGTGACATTTTATTTTCTCACGGTCGTGACTAGGATGATTACTGTCGCTTGACATGCAAAGTTCACGGACGTTTCAGCAGCTCGTTCTGTACCTATCATCAGGGTAGACGCAACACAGAAGACAGCCATCTTGAAAATGTAAAAACATGACCATTAAAAAACGCCAAAGCCTCTTGTTTTGAGGCAGTAAAATACAGTACAATACAAATGCTTGGTAATGAATTTTCGGAAAGGGGCACAGATATTTTCTATCACAACGCTTAGCCAATCCCTGTGACCTAACCAGCCGGATGTCCAGTGGGTACCAGCTGTCTTTTCCCAGCGGTAAATCGGCCCAACGTGAAGCTGACCTCTCCCTAACAACTGCAGCCGACTTTAAGAATTCATTGAGGAATGGCTTCGCTCTCTCGTGTGTTGGAATAGCGTGGTTACATACTAAGCACAGGAAAGCCCTTGTCTTACCTTTGACAACAGAGAGCTGGAAAAAATATGTGTACTTGAAAAGATGCATGTGTATGGACAATTTGTGGGCATTACATTAAGGGAAACTTCGTGGTTGGGAGGGATGATCGACTATCATTATAGCAGTTAAAAAAGGGTGGATACCGTGGGACTGGGGAGAACAAGAAATGGTGAGAGAATTTTTATTGGGATACCTCTTTGAGACTGAGAGCGTGGAGAGGCTAAATGGTATTATGGGCGTTAAAGTAATGTTATAGAAATCTGCTGTGAATGTGTGGACTGGATTCGACTGGTTCAGCGTACGTCCGAAGAATGAGTTATAAGGAACAGGACATTGAACTTTCGGATTGTAAAAAAGCATATATTTGCTTACCAGAAGAGCGACTCTGGAATTCCAACCAAGTTTGTTACCCGTTTCCATACAAATAGTGAGGCCAGGAAAGAAGTCGCATAGATTGGCACCCTGCACATCTGCCTTCATTTATTACGCTCACCACTGCAGCTATCCAGCCATTCTGTTCACACGAATGTTGATAATGATAACCACGTCGTGACTTTCATTAGCGACAATCGATTTAGATTGGCTGGTAAGGGCAGCGGGAGTTGCAAGGACAGTAGACATTACAGAGGAATCTTCGAAGGCATTCACCTCGACTTTTCATCAGACTACTTTCTGTGGCCTCGCAGAAGGATTTTATTAAAGAGTGTGATAGAGACTTTTTTTTGATCGTGAGGCAGACAAGAGCAGCCACGTAGCTGCACTCGGCCGACACTAGTCAGGGGGCTGTGTCTTTTGTGGTTGAAGATGAAATGGTTTCTAGTCACCGCCACTTTACGTGAGGATTAGTATTTTTGAGGGCAGAGATTATCGAACGTTATTCGCAAATACTCATCCTCAGAATAACTTGTAATGAGTTTCCATCTCTTCAGGTAACGCAAGTTTACTTGTCATTCTTACATAATTTTACTTTATTTTTTATTTATTTATTTTTATGCATAGATGAAACTAGCTTTCTATATTTTACAGAATATTAAATCGTAGTATTGTGTATCTTGTAGTTCGCTTGAGATGTGATCAGTCTTACAAGGTCTTTCAGTGATGCTGTTCTCCGATACCAGGAATTTCACTGTTCCTAGAGATCATTCTTCTCGTACCTAAATAAAGAAAACAAACATGCTTAAGTTTCTATTGGAAAATATAAAGACTAACTGAAAGTTTCAGCTTAGTTTATGGCATTTTTAAAGAAAAATTTCAGCTGGGATTTTGGTCTTTCAATTTATGAAGAAAGAGAAAGATGTACAATACACAGGTTAAACTGACGCATTCGGCGAAGCTGTACGAATTCCAATTATTGATATTACCACTTGCTGAATATATCGGCTTAATATCCTTAGGAGGCAAACATTCAAGTGTGCACTGAATTGGGCAACGTAATTGCCGATTAACTCGTTGTGGCTAGGTGCCCGCAGTTGGAAATTTATATTTTAATGTTATGAAACTCATCAACATAGTTATTGATTGACGAAAACTGGTGTTGGGGAACCACTCTTTTGTGCGTTTATTCTTATATTGTAGTGTCCGCAAGCCTCCCTATTTTCCATATCTTGTGGAAGATCGTCATTAGTACGATATGAGTGTTTTGCGTATTATTTATCGCTAAGTGACTTTCGGTTGACAGTGCAATAAGGTTATTTTTATCTGCCTCTGTGATTTTAAAGTTTACGTGGACATTTTGTGCTTTTCTACTCTGACTTTCTAATCATATTCGTCAAGTCGGTACTGCACGTGTAGTAGTGTGTGTGGGTCTGTGACTACTCAGTAGTACTGGAATATTAAACCTACACTACTGGTCAAGAGTCCGTGGATTTTTTGATGAAATGATCATTATCGTGTCCGTACAAGACCAAAACCGGACCGTGTAATGTGCCACGTCAGTTTAGTCCACTCTGTCAGCTTGTCATGTTCCACGTCAGTCTGGTCTACACTGTCACCTTGGCATGTGCATTCACACCATTCACAGTTTTCCTCCATCACTGTCAACGCTACTTATTCGTACAGCTGAAACAGTGTCGTCATAATACACAAGACTTGCATCATTTCTCTCAGCTGTGTTCTGCATGCGGTGAGACCGATTGCTGACAATACTGAAGTGCTGCACGACATATCTGTTAGCCTATTATGATGATAGGCGAAGCTACCCCACTCCTTTCCCCGCAGATCATGATTTATTGCGTTACATTAACGGTTAGTGACAAGTTCTTATTCCTATCTAGAGTAATTCAGCCACGTCACTTGTTTGAGCATTTCACACCTCAGGGACATGCTTGTTGTAACACAGCGTGTGACAAAAGTTTTTCTCTCTTCTTCCTTTTGAATGGCCTACTGCTCTGAACTTTAGTTATCGCATATATTCTTTCAAATGTATTAAAACTACAGATATTACAGAATAATAAATTATTTATCTTGTGTTTTACTAACATTCGCCAAATTGGAGAAGTGTGCCTAGCCGTACACATAACTGTTCCAGTATCATTACGTATGTTTGCAACAAGTGCAGTCGAACCTGGGTGTAACGACATCGGTTTATGCGGCACCTCGCATTTTGCATCAGATATTCTATGGTACCAATTAATCACTCACCGTTAACCATAACACTATATTCCTCGGTTAGAACAACACTCTTTTGTAACGGCACAAAATATTCATTCCATTTCTTGTCATTATAACCGAGTTCGTCTCTTGTTATGAACAGGACCACATATGGCGGAAAACAGCTTTTTTATACAATTATCTACGGCGTTTTAGTATTTAGTAGCTCAGTATAGACGTACATCACACCACATCGCATTGTATATTTTATATTACAATGGTTTAAGAACAGTTTCTTTGTATGCTGAAACTAAGAGGTACTCAGAGAAAACTTTTTCAGCAGAATAAATGCTGCTCAATTTCCCTTTGAAATTTCTGTGGACTTTATGTAGGTTTAAAATAAAACTGTACTGTAAATCTTGCTAAGGTTAATATTTTAAGTAACAGGTCTATTATGATGTTTCATACGATTAGCTGTTTTCTAGAAAATTAGTAATTCTGTTTGTGCACCAGAATTTCGTTTTACTAGTTTTGTTATATGACTCCAGTACCAAATGTTATCGTAATTCATGCAGTACGTTCAGTAATGGAAGAAATAATCTACATGGCCTTCACTTTCTGCATTTATTTTAACTCTGCTGGGAAGGAGGAATAACAAGTAAGAAAAGTTAATTTGCTTGGTAGGTAGAGTTTTCAGTACTAGGCACTGTGCGTTTAATACCCCACCTGCTACCAACGGATAGGTTCACAAACATGTCATGGTGCGTATTTCATACGTACAGTTAAGGTGATTAATGTCTTGTCACATTAAGGTATTTTTTGTTTGCATATTATTTTTAACTTCTTTAAAAATTCGTCGGTAATTGGTCACGTATTTTGCCAAACGTTATGGTTTTACCGTTCTCGCAATACAAGTTTACACGACCGCCATCTTGATATTGCTAATGACGGAATTTTCTAGTGTTGTGAAATACGGATTACCAATTATTAAGAGGCCTTCATAACGATAATAACGAAACTCGATGCATCAAATTTCACTGTCGAGTAGGTAGAACCCCTGCATCGTATTTGCTGTATCTCGGGGTCTGATCTGGGCCTTGAGACAGGTTATGCTGGCTTAGTTTCCACGTGATCTTGTCAGTCCCAAATTTCGGAATATGTATGCAATTGCAACACGATCACTGTCCTCTTCGTCTTTCCCAATTCATGCTTCACGGTTATCCTACCATTCCATACTGTGTAACCTGGCCTGAGTTTCCAATGACACTGTTAATTGGACCACATATAAAGAAATAAATAAGTACATTGTATATAAATAAGTGTAATATATTTGTGTATGTGATGTTGGTGTCGGTGTATTCGTTTATTAAACCAACCAATTGCACAATATCAAATATATTGCTTGAGGGAAAAATAACCAACGCGTATAATATGGCCAAACGGCCTTTGCGAAATGGTAGCATATGTAGCACGTCGGGAAGACTGCACAGGCTGTATGTTTGTAACAAAAATTCCATTTGAAGGCGTCCCAGCAATCCACATTTTCGCCACAACCTAAGTTGTCTGTGAAGTGGTTGATGTAATACCAGCATGGTTAGTTGCAGTTTATCATAGTGATGTCAGTACACACGCTTTAAATTGCGTGCACACGACTAACAAGACCATTTTTTTGGAGTTTATGTTGTTGAATTAACAGATGTTGTAAATTATTTTTGTTCAATTCAATACTCTTTTAAAACAAATGTGGCGTGCCAGTCCTTAGCCCTATTACTGTTAGCACACGTGTGATCCTTAATCTGGCAAGTGTTACGGACTTCGGAAACAAATTAACTTATTTATTTGTTTTAGACGATATGCAAATGGAGAAAGAAATATTTAAGCGGTAACTTGCAAGAAGAGATTTGCAAAATGCAAAGAGGGCCGTGAGAACCTACAGTCAACTAACGCTGCCTTGATTAATTGCCCCCAGGATTTACAGCTCAGATGACAAGTCGTGGCAGTATGACGAGCGCAAACTTTGTTAATTGGCTGTAACATTTCAGCCGTTATAAAGTTGCAGGTATCTGCTTATTGGCATTTGACGGGGCGATATCACATCTGGGTTATGCCGCAGTGGAGCTGCAGACCGCCATGATATTTCGCTGTCGTGCCTTAGAAGTCCCACTGCAACCTATGGACAAATCTGTCTTTGGACCATTTAAGCATTACTGGTATGAACAGGTTATGCTATTTTATAACCATGGAAGGGTAGGTCGCACTCTCACGAAGCAGAGATTTGGCAAGATTCTCACTTAAGCATGGAACAAAGCAGCCGCACCAGCCAACATGAAAGCAGCATTTCGTGACACTGCATCTGTCCCTTCATCCCCTCGATTATTCCCGACGAAACATTTGCCCCCAGCCTTGTAACAAAGTGAGAACGCTCAAGTCTCCAAGGTTGTGACACTGATCGAGACGCCAGCGTCTGCTCTTTTGTCGCAGAAGACTCGGAAACTCCTCCTGTGCTTGGTACACTTGGCAAATTCGTGCACCAAACAAGAGGAATCCTGATAGGCTGTCTTCCGGCTAAGAAGAAGATGATGATGATGATCCAGAAAGGAATGCAATCATTGCACCTTCACAAGAAACACCAGAACTTTAAAAGGTTTAACAATAAACTCGTTTCAAGACATTCTGTCAACTCCATGGAATTTTTTTACAAGAGGAAGAATACGAGTATCGTTAAATTACCGGGCAGTAGTAATGATAAGAAGTATTTTCAGTGTAAAATAGCCGTGAACAGGGGATGATAAGAAAAGAGCCGCTCGTTCTTTTGCACGAAAGAAAGGAACGAAGTCCCACCGAAGCAGTCTAATGAACGTTGGCTCTGTTTCATCTGCCGAAGAGATGAAGTGCAAGACGCACGGGTTTCTGTATTATGCAAAACATATGTCCATGAAATCTGCGTTGATTTGACAGCTACAAATTTTGAATTTATTTGTCCTTTGTGTAAAAAATATTACTGCTTAGTGTTCTGGTTTCTTTTTCTTCAGCTTGCTTTGTGTGCTTTATTTTAGTTTTAAATATCTACTTCTTATATAATACAACAATATCAGAGTTTTAACTTCGTTTTGTTTCACTGTCCATTTCAAGTTTTCACACGTAACCATAATAAATCTCTTCAACAAAACACCAGTTGTGCACGTGGCTTAAAGCGCTGTGGACTGGAAACGTTACCAGCACTCTTTGGCCATATTGCCCTAAGGGGTATGGCCAATTGCAAACTTTAAAAAAATTCTTACATCTTCACATCCAATTGCATTTCATCAATAACCGTTCTTCATTGTGCGGAAAAATGATCTCTCTGAGCGACAAGCATGTTAGCTCCCTTCTTTACGATTTCAAGGTGAAAGAATCCATTTTCCTTAAAGTGGCCTTATTCCCCTCTGGTACCTTAACATATAAATTGTGAAGTTTGTAAGATATCTAACTACAAATTGTAAAGGTCTTTACTACGCATATATATTTGATGTTGTGCATTTAGTTGATTTAATAAATGAATGCATTGATCCGAAATGCACGAAATGGACAACTTTAAAATTATTAATCTCGGCATTTGTATTCAGGGACTTCCAATGTGCAGATCAGACATAACTCGCCGGTATGATTTTTGCAAATCTTCTACTCCTTTGTGGACAGTAATTGTTGAATTGCTTCAATTCTCAGTGTACGTGACGAATATTACACCTTTTGTATCACTTTTAATCGGTTTGGTGAGCTTCTCTCGAATTAATTAGTTCTCTTTGTATCGGAAATTCACACCAGTAGGTCTACACGTTCATGTACATAACATATTCCCACTTATTTTGTGTTAATTTCACTAATACAGTTTTTTTAATAACTTTTAATACATAGAAGTTATTCGAAAAGAAACAACTGTACTAGTGAAATTAACACAAAATTATTGGGAATATTGGCGATGAACCGCCGTCCACAATCTTCACTTAGTCGTACCGATGAAGGAGCCACGGTGATACGTATAGAACTGATATTCTTGCGAGTATTGGTGACAACCATGTGTTAAATTTATAATCTAGGTGAGAGTAAACAAACACAGTGCACGTTAATAAACGTATATCTTTCTTTTATTTGTATTCTGCTTTTCGACTTGTTTCCTTCCCGGGACCATCATCAGTGAAATAATTTTTTTTATCATAATCGATGAGCAGTACTGAAGTTGTTAACACCAGTAAGCGTTACAGTCATAACACGTACATAACTGAGCATTTGATAATGTGATGGATTCTTTAAATATTTGTAGATTGAAATTATTTTGTACAGAGGGGTAACTGGTATGGTCTAAAGAGTAATTGATTAAAATTTGATAAAAATTTATCCAAACTTGTTATTTGGCGCAATCGTCGAATATATTTTTAGTAATTACGGTAATATGGTTTTAATAGCTAGTGTTCTTTTTTAAGGAAAGTTTTATGTCGTTATATTCATTACATGTTTATACAACTGTGTTTCATGAGGACTTCTGTCCTCCGGGATGTTAAGCAGCATGTGTTGACAGTTGTTTACCGACATTTCGAGACTGCCTCTCGGTCCCATCTAGAAGGGTCAGGAGTCTGAGCTGCTTGATCCTTGCAAATAGGATAGTTAGGCTGTTCCGAAACTTCGGTAAGCAACAACCAACATAGGCTGCTTAACATCCCAGAAGAGCGAAGAACTCATCTACACCGTGGGGAAGCCTGATATCTCGCACTGAGGTTCTTGTTTATCTGTGTCCGTAATGTGAGTTGGGTTTTCCTGGTAGCTTGTTTTGGTGACGTGTTTCGAACCATTAATTTATAAATACACATATATGTCAATTCAACGTTCCGTGAAGTGTGATATTGTTTGTGTATTGTTAAATATTGTTATGCAAATTCGTGGGAGTTGATAGACGTTGGGAATCATCTGGAGTACTTTTGTGTTAATGCTCTAGATATGGTGGTGCTGTTTTACTGCGTTTAACAACAGCGTTCATCTCTTCGCCGCCGTTACTGAGCCTCGACTCTCGGGCTTCTATGACAAAAGACATTCGATGAATATGGGGTATATGGACAGAGGTGATATCTTCGTTTTTATTCAGTAAGTCTGCCTTTAAGCTAAAGGAATACCGATGTTTTCCATGTTGCCCGTTAGCCCAATAATAGGAATTGTATTGCCCTGTAGGCCTTCTTATTAATTACCGGTCTTCAATACAGGCATCGACGAGCCCTTCCTTCGGACCCGAAGAGGGGACCGGGTGCCTCGGAACACTTTCTCCTACGCACTTCTTGGCCGCCGCCGCAGCCAACTACATGGACAAAAACACACCCATAATAATGGTAGTAATTACGTTTAGGATTATATGCATATAAACCTAAGCCTAGAAAGAGATGGATATCTGTTTTTTTCGGCTGCCTAAATACTTGTGTTGGTGAGACAAGACTGTCTCGACGTGCGATATTATTGTACGAATATGATACAAGAGTACAGAGTAAGTCGTTAAGATTCATTATTTTACTTGTGAAACGTTGTCCATTGTATGTGGTTGTGCATAGACATATATAAATACTCAGTATATATATATATGTGTGTGTGTGTGTGTGTGTGTGTGTACACACACAGAGATTATATTTAACAAACAATTTCTGCACAATTGTTAGGGCGATTAAATATAGGAGAAAGAAGTGGACAGCGGATATAGCAAGCATTGGTGAGACAAAACATTCTTCCGGAACACGCAAGGAAATAGACAATTTCTGACAGTGTAAATTGAGATCGGGGGATAATATTAAAACCGATATTGAAGAAATAGGTTTTGAGCCCCCGTAATGGATATTTTTTAAATTGTTCACAAACAAGTAACTTTTACTGAAAATATTTAATTGAGCAGAAAATATATAATGTTTGCACGAGTTATTTTGTACGAGAAACAGTCGAATGCGGTAGAAGTATACCTGCAAACAGAGAAAGGCGGAAGGAAGAAACAATGGATATTGGAAGACAGTCTCGTGTTCGGCTCTTCCGCGTGAACAGTCCTGAAAACTTCATTCCGCTAGACTGGTTTGGTAAGTACTGGGGGAAAAAAGAAACAAACAAAGGGAATTCTACGATAGAGTTTGGCCGGAAAGTCCAAGTTCATCGACCTTGCGGACACAGTTTTCAGGCCAAAAAACCAAAGCTTGGTTAAAATAAATTAAAGGAAACCACTACAGTGTGGGGACATGCCTCGGTTCAACTGATTCATGTTAGGGTCCAGTGGCAGGTTGTTGTGAAGACTGTAACGAAATTCTGGGGTCTGTACAGAGGACTTTTTGACCAGTAGAATAACTATCGATTTTTAGGGCAGGTGCTGCACAAAGGAGTTGGTTCATCAATTAGTGGTTTATTGGAATCTTAATTAGAGTACAGTAAAACACAGACCGGGCTGAAGCAAACTGAAAACTTGTGCTCATTTTAATCCAGTTCCAAGTGTTTTTCATATATATCAATTTATAGTATACTACAGAGAGTCTATATGATGGACAAGAAACGGGACCATAGTTATTTTTCCCCATAAGACATATTCTATTTTACTTGCGTAAAATAGAATGTGTCTTATGGGGAATTTTAACACATTCTCTCCATATATGATGTTTTATATCTTAATTTAGCACGAAGAGGGGCATTTCTACGTGCTGTTATCTCAGCATCCCATTAATAAAGAAGCATCTAACACGTATGAATGAGGTCTGTCTCGAGATTTTTTTCTTAGTGACAATTTGTAAATTCACTTTTGAGCGATGGTGCAAATGATTAGCCGCAAGTGTCAGTATGCCATAGGAAGTGATAAAAGTAGTCCTGTAATGTAGGTTTTGCAGCTGTTACTTCTCCTCCTTCATTCGACGACTTTTTGTGAACGTATTTATATTGCAGCATCGAATGTGATGTTTGTGGATAGAGAAAATGGAGGGAAGAGGTCACTCGTCACGGTATGAATCCGCGTTTGTTCTGAGGTATAGCGGGTGCCATATTTAGATTTGCTTTTTTAAAAACCTGAAAAAGCTACTGAAATGACTGTATTAACATTTACTCCTTAGTGCGAGACACGTTATAGAGGCGTATTGTTGTTACGATTTTGTTTGCAAAAGCTGTGACATTTTCTAAAATAGAATTATGGATTTCAGTGTCATTTAGTTTATTACAGAATGTATGGCACCGGAATAAATGAAACTTAATTTTCCTAGCCTGAAGGTGGAGGTTGCATCATACCTCAGAAAACAGAAGGCCTGGCCTTTCTAATGCCAAGTACGGTATAATAACTGCGCTTGCTGGACACCCGAAGTTCGATTCCCAACAGGGAAGATATCTCTCTACTCGTTAACGCATAATTAATTCTGTGATATTTCTACCAGACGTGCGACTTGTTTTTCTGTGTTTGAGTGGCATTATTAAATATTATTTAGGTGAGTTTACTTTAAACAGAAAATAATACAAATCTGATTCTCGTGCAACATCTCTTGTGGAAACATACCAACCGTACTCCATAGTTATAACGGCTTCCTAGAGCTGGAGGGTAATTACTGGATTTTCTAAACTGTGATATAAGTGGCACGCATTATTATGTGACGTCATGTGATGAAATTTTAACTTTTTTTAATAAAGAAAAAGAAACTGGATTGCCTGAGGATGTTACGAAAATATACGCTTGTATGCCGTTGTAGCGCGAGGGCCTGACGCGTGCTGTAATAGAGAGACGTAACTGCATGTTATTACAAACCATTCCTTCAGTGGCGTTTCTCAGTGGCTTTTTTGGAAGTGTACAGCACCCTTGAGGCACCTTATATCACGCGCTGACATATGCACGCGTTTCGACCCATAACGCCATCCTGGTCTCTGTGCCTCTATGCTATTCTACTTACATGTTTTTAAAAATGTTAATATTACTGTCAGACTCTTTTAAAAATCTTGTTGTTTTTTTACATTAGAAAATGTATGCGTTCTGTGAGGTTAGAGCTGGCCCCGTGGTCATAAAGAGGCAGAGCTTTCTTATATATAGTCATGAAAACTCAGAGGGGGATGGAATTTGGGGCTTCCGTCCTTACTTTGACATTCGTCGAAATCAGGACGGCAGAGTTGTCAGCTCTAGGCGCCGGACACAATGTACCTCCAAGAAAATTCTTTGGTACACATTTCTGTTAGAGGCTGAGTCGAATGCGTTCAGAAGGAACAGGTGCCTCGAAAATTTCCAAGGAACCTGCCGGGAATCGAACCCGGAACCTCCTGTTTTGTGACGCAATACCTCCACTGACGGCACAATGCCCCCTGTGGTCAAAAGCGAAATTATTATTTCATAGCTTAACACCACATAGTAAAGTCATTTATAAGTAATGGTTATGAAAGTATTCTGTTTTTTGACGCAACACTATGAGAACCAGTAGTCTGAAGTGCAAGAAGGGTGAGGTGTTTAGGGAGTACCGCGAATCCAAACAGTGTAACAGTGCGTCAGAAAGCACATAAGTTTATAACCTAACTCAGCTCATCAGTCGTTTCGCATGTCTTAATCTCAGGGAATCTAAGTGTTCATCATCATCATCATGTTCCTGAAGGGTTAGGTGTGTTTCCTGTTCCTTGATCCCCAAGATGAAGTTGGTCCCTCCATCTCTTCCTCGGCCGTCCTATGTTCCTTCGTCCTTTTGGTTTATATTGTAGTGCTTGTTTTGGTAGTCTGTTTGTGTCCATCCTCTGTACGTGTTGTTGCCACTTTTTCTGGTACTGTTTTATTTCCTTTACTATGTTCAGTACTCCCGTTTTTTGCCTAATACATTGATTCTTTTCTTTATCTAGTTTTGTTATTCCAAGTAAGTGTCTCAAAAATTTCA
>Ga0123354_10001115_pt1 | contig 31263 bp, 17 predicted proteins | sample TergutLab28metaG_2_FD_97872 | JGI IMG/M metagenome (GOLD analysis project Ga0123354, IMG submission 97872) | Labiotermes labralis P4 segment gut microbial communities from Petit-Saut dam, French Guiana - Lab288 P4 | ecosystem: Host-associated > Arthropoda: Insects > Digestive system > Gut ... | reverse complement strand
TTGTGCATCAAGTTGGTTAAATACTGAGATAAAAAAGAATGACCTTGTTTATTGTTTTGGAAATATCGGTAATATGAGTGTGAGACACAGTTTCAAACACCCTCTTCTTAACCATTTGACGCCGAACGACCCCTATAGGGGTCGTACCGCACCGCTAACCTCTAAAGTTGCATTTTATATATTTATTCAACAAATATAGGTTCTAAATATTTCAATCATGGTATATACTCTCCGTTTTTTCCTCTTCAAAATGCAGTTTGTTTCATAATTCTAACGTATTTGGTTCCTGTATTATTCACATTTTGTATACAGAGTGTGCTAGAATTAAAAAAATAATTCCGGTGCCAAAAGGTTAAAAATATTACAATGTTTATTTCATTCAGCACCATACTACTTAAATGCAGCTTTACTTCCCTGCTTCCATCCATATACAAAAAGCTGGAACATTATTTATCTATACTCAAATATAATCACTTCGTCTCCTGGAAATTAATTGCTGGTGCTTATATTGTGAACTATACATAAGAAATTCTTATACCAACACATCTGAGCCCGAATGTGAGTGCTGTCACACTTTTGTCTTTGCGTTTCTAAAATAGCACTCATAAATTGAAATTGGAATTAATATTCTTTGTATTTTATTTTATGTATCTTTGAACTTGATTTTAAAGATTTGAGTTCCACATAAGTAAAATGAATAATAACGCCGTCGGCACAACTAAACCTCTATAGAAGTTCAGTTGTGTTGATGGTTTTACTCCTTTTACTGCAACACACAACGGGAATGTCTGGAAGATATATGTAGTATTCACAGGGAATTTGATATTTGGTCTAGCATTAGTGACACGGCCCTGTCGGTTGAGAGGTGTAATGCAGATTAACACATAAACTGAGTTGTTCCGGATAATTGCAGGAATCAATAAACAAATCAAATATTTGTTGGTTTGTAAGGCATTTGATGTGCGTACATTTTACGTAGACTTAACACAGTATCGAATTTAAACAAAACAATTGTTTAAGTCAATAGGACTTGGGGCTGGAACGTTATTTTTCGAATATGAGACAAAGTATTATGGCACATCTTAACTTCTATTCGACTTGATTTCACGGCTATTGACCTCAGCCAAATAGAGGATATTTTAAGAATTAATATAAATTTCAATATTTAAAAATTAAACAATCCTCTTCCTAATCAATTTGTGAGATCTGCAAGTTTAACAGCCCAATTTTTGCACATATTTAATAGGACTATAAACTGAAAATAAATGTATTTGTAATTAAATAATACGACACGATGAAATCATATTTAATAAAATAAACTGTATAGCCTATCACAATAGGCAGTTGATGCACCATAAAACTGGGCATTGTATTGCCTTACCTTGAACAGACTCCTGACAAGCACTCCAAACAAGCAAACTGTTCACAACGCTCCAGTATGCACTGAAATGGCGATGATTCCCGCTAAGACCGGGTACTTTATTACAATTGCTATCACGTGACTGGAGTATGAATTTTTTTTTCCGTTCCTCTCCCGTGGCTAAAGTCTGTAAATTTGACGACAGTGAAGGATAGTTTCCCTTCCACGTTGGGCTATTATTTAACCCCGACAGTATGTTTTCATTCACTTACAATAGCACGTAAAACATTATCCCCGCCTCCATGTCAAATAATTCATTGTGCTTTCTATTTAGTTCGTACTTGCTCCGTGAAATTGCTGTGCGTCTCGTGACTTTGGTGGTGAAAACAGCTTCTAATCATGAAGAAGTGCTTGAAGTGTCTTTTAGTCTGACAGTTGTCACCCACGTGTCGCAATTGTTGTGCATGTGTGAAGTTTCAGAATGATGAGGAACATTACAAACTCGTGGAATAAAACTAGACATTAATGCGTAACTTTCATTAGAGACAGACGTACAATTTGCATTAAGGCGAGTATGATATTATGTTTTTGTGTAGACGACGGATCTATTATTCCAAATTCTTGACAAGCATGGAACTCGTAAAAGAACTGACGGTGGTGGCCTACCTAACCGCACTGCAGCCAGATTGCCATATTTAGGGTCTTTGAACTCTGCATTACGGGGTGTCTGGATCAGAAAAATAATAATTTTCAAGTTCTGAATTGAACATAGAAAAAAAAGTTGATTTATAAGAATAGGTTTAGGATGAGTGGAACAAAATTAGCGTAGCATAATATATGGAAATTCCCGATCAGCAGCGCTTCCTTGTTTGTTTGTCTTTCCTCTGACCTTTTGGGAAGCACAAACTTTGTCTGTACTCATGCTTAAACATCCTAATGAATTTAAATTAAAATAAGAATATCATAAGGTTCGTCATCCCCGTTGTGTTTATAATTAAACTAGATTGGAGTGTATGTACTTGTCTAACACAACTCTATGATGGTAGATATATGTATGGAATTTATTACATAAAGAACAACTACATGTTTCGGCCCTTTATATTGGCCATCATCAGGTTGAGAAATTAAAAAACTTAGTAAGCAGTTATACTCGAGTTATGTGGGTTGTGCACAGTGGGGAGGTAAGAGGTGAAGTGGGTGTGAGATCTCGCTTGTGTTATATAGGATGGGTGGTGTGGGTTCTACTATTATATGCTATTCTGGGTTAATATAGTGGATCGACAGTATCGTCTTATGTTTGTAGAGATTATATGTACATGTACACTTAGCTTATACATATACAGTGTGCAATTTTATATAAATGTACACAACCTACATAACTCGAGTATAGTTGCTTACTAAGTTTTTTCATTTCTCAACCTGATGATGGCCAATGTAAAGGGCCGAAACATGTAGTTATTCTTTATGTAATAAATTCTATACATATCTCTACCATCATATAGTTGTGTTAGACTAGTACATACGCCCCAATCTAGCTTAAATAAAAAGATATTTAATTTGAAATATTTCTTAACTTACGAGAGACTTCAGTAATTGTAACTGAAGCTTTTTCCAGCTTGAATCTCTTCCTGGTCCCCGGTTGTTCTTATGATTTTCTTGCCAATTTTAGGCTAATTGCATAATTAGTATGTTTATAATTTCTACTCCTCACTGATCATTAGGCCGGATGGAGAGGGTCATCTGGCACTTATGGGGTAAACAAAAATACACATACAGTTTTGGTGAGAAACACCGAAGAAAAGAAATTAGAAGACCTAGGCTTATGGGGAATAATATTAAAATGGAAATTAGAAATTGGCCGGAAGGGCGTTGATTGGAGTAATCTGGCTGAAGAAAGGAACATTTGGAAGGTTGTTCTGAAAGCATCAAGAAATTTAGGTTTTTAGGAGCGTTCACAAACTTGCGACAAGCAACTATGAAATTCGTCATGTCTGTACGTCCTTTCGTCCGTCGGTTCGTTTGGAACAACTCGGCTCCAACTGGACGATTTTCATTAAATTTGATATAAGAGAATTTTTCGAAAACCTGTCTAGAAAATTCAAGTTTGATTAAAATTTGACAAGAAGAACGGTACTTTACAATATCTCGCTGAATTATTCTTGGAATGAAACATTTTGCAGATAAAAGCTGTAGAGAAAACCAAAACGTATATTGTGTGTTTAATAAGTTATTTTTCCGAAAATCGCGTCATTTACGAGACAATGTGGAAAAATTTACAAAGCCAGATAGGCCACGCCACAAATAACAATACGGCGCAAAATAATGCAAGCATACTGAAATACGTTCAGAATATTTAATATTTATTGCTTTTCCACGGTAATAATAATTACGCGAACGCGACGCAGTGTCACGTTATATGAACGTTGCCTGTATTTGAGGGTTGTTTGACCGTGCATCTTCCTCATGAAATAAAGTGAATTGCCAACTTGATGAAACTAGGCACTTTTATTGATGTATTCTTAGCTCGACATGTTTCGGGCATATACGCCCATCATCAGGAGCATTAGAAATTGAGTTGCAGCATATGGTTTTCTGCACCGAGTTTTTGGATGGGTGGTGGTCTTGAGAGCCGCTACGTAGGTCGTGTTTTCGGTGCAGAAAACCATACGCTGCAACTCAATATCTAATGCTCCTGATGATGGGCGTATATGCCCGAGACATGTCGAGCTAAGAATACATCAATAAAATTACCTTGTTGCATCAAGCTGGCATTCACTCTATTTCATTGCCTGTATTGTTATAAAATGAGGGACGTTTCTTGACTAGCTGTGGGAGTATGTGTTTTTCAATTGGACTTTACCTCCTAGTTAGGTAGTTAGTTAGTTAGTTAGTCAGTCCGTCATTCAGTCAGTAAGTAAGTATATACGTTAGATAAACCAGAGGCCGAGAAGTTTATAATTATATTCTAAGAGCTGCAATCGCTAAACCGTGGGCGAAGGAAGAGCCATAGCTAATTTTCTACTGACAATGGAGAATAAAAACTAGAATAAGCTAAGTTTTTGCCGCAGACTGAGAAAAAAAGGAATCTAATTTGCTACTAGCGATCGAGGAGACGGAGGAGAAAAGCGGGCGTTAATTAGTTACCGGTGGCTTTTAAAAGTAATCGAGACACTCATTTGCTGCCGGCCAGTAAGAAGGAAAAATACATTTGTATAATGCTAGCTGACAGGAAGGATAAGACGCTAACAATGCTATGGAACATCAACCCCTATCTGTTCCTGCGTTTGCGTTTGAGGAAATGTAGCCTAGTTAACGTACTTTGATACCAGCGATTAAAAAAAAAAAACAGAACTGGGTATCCCACTTGCGACTGTGGAAGACGACAAGGCAAAGGAAAAAGTAATTTGTTGCTGGTGATTAAAAGGGTGTAGAATGTCATGCTATGTAATGACTGAGGCTGGAGAGGAGGAGCTACATTGCAACTGGCAATTAAGAGGACAAAAAGCAATTTGTTCTGGCGACTGGCGATAAGACTGCACAACTGCGGTAGTCCTGTAGCGGAAGGCAAACGTAAAGGTAATTTCTGCTAGTGACTGAGAGCAAAATAAGAACACATTAATTTTGTACAAGTAATGAAAGATGCTGAAGAAGAAGAAGAGGAAGCATGTGATGTAATTTGATACTACAGATTGGGAAAAATAAATCGAAAAGAAAATTAATTACCGTCTTTCTGTATGAAGATGAAAGACAGAAATAAAATAAATGAAGTAAGAAGAAGAGGAGGCACAGACGGCATCTGTCAGCTGGGTAGCAAACAGATAAGGAATCCTCCTTTTTCTGTAGCAGTTTCCATACAAAAGATATCGATAGAAATTGACGTTCACGAGTCACTGAGGGACCCGCCCTTCTTTGTTCTATTCTATCGGTTCATATAGAAGGTAGCTGTGGCGGAATTATTACAGTCAGAAGATACGGATATTGTGACAAAGTGACTTAGCAGACGCGCACTTTTACAGAAAGGGACGAGATTTGTCGAAGGAAATAAAGGAATATTATTTACTCTTCATCTGGCGTATCCTTCTGACAGTATTTCGAAGTCGTCGAATGTACTCGGCTTTCTGGAGGGCCTTAGTTTTGTCTGATACTCCTGAGAATCGCCCCGGTAAAATAGTTTTGATGAAATTCCAGAAGCTGACAAATTTCAACGTGAAATTGGCACCTCGCCCGAAACAAGTCGGGCAATGGCTTCTCACCAGATATTTTAAAAAATTTTACAACAATCATCTGAATTGCACAAGATACAATTTATAAAATTATGTGCGGCCAAAAGAGTGAAGCCCGCTTGAAACGTTAAAACACCCACTGTTCGAGAATTATCTGACCCCGAAGAATAACATGGATGTGGGTGTGCCCCGAAAGTCGGAAAAGGGACGGAAAACGGTTACCTCAATGCGTAATGTCTTCTGTTCATATGTGGCAATTCTGACATTTATATTCTGCAGTTTGGCACACATAGGTAATAGAATTTGTTACAAATTGTCAAGTATTAACCTCGGGCTTAAAAAAATAACGAAGTTAACAAAGATTGATTTAGTGCTTTAGTGGTGAGAAGGAGAAAGGAGAGTAGGAAAGAAGCGAGAAAATAAAAAAAGTGAAATTAATAAATAAAAGAAAACTAAAACATATACTGTTGAATAACCCGTAATGTAAGTTTGAGTAGACCTGCACAGCATTAATTTCTGATTTGTACGAAATTTTAGGTTCCCGCGGCGGTATCAATTCCACTGTTTTCTGGTATGTGGGTTTGGTCTGAATCGTAAACACGGTAGCAATATATTAGGCAATATTTATGTATTGGTAAACAAAAACATATAAGGAAAAAAATATATGAGGCATTCAGTTGTAAGCGGGTTTCAATGCTCCTGCATATCGCTTGGAAAATAATTTTTAAGTGACATGTCCCCGTTGTGTTTTCGGTCTATACATTTATTGAACACTCCGTCATGCAACAACACCATCAGCAACACTCAATGGTCACTAGTTTCGGCCTTCTATTCAGGATATCATCAGACCATGCATCATTTAGAGTTACAGAAAAAAACCATATAATCGAATTTATGTAAAAATGGGAAGAGATCGAGTTCCTTTGACATAAATTTGATAAAAGTGTTAGATCGTTTAAAGGCCGGTGAAACAAACCTTGTACATTAAAACAGAAATATTATTATTAAATAAAGATGGTACACAACTGGAGAGGTTTACGTACGTGTATTGCACATTGCAGCTTCCTTTTACAAGTTCCGAAACTGCCAGTATGTATCCAGAACGTAGGATTGCAGCGACACATACTGCCAAGTTCGGAACTTGTACAAGGAAGCTGCAATGTGCAATAAACATAAAACTTTTTTGACGTTTTGCTGACCATGCATCTCAGTATATTTATCTCAGTAATTAACCAACTTGATACACAACATTTTTGTTTTACATTAAGTTTATTTCATGCCTCTGCATGTTTCGAGCACATGTATGCAGAGGCATGAAATTAACTTATTGTAAAACAAAAATTTTGTGCACCAAGTTGGTAAATTACTGAGATAAATACATAAAACTGTTTAAACTGCCTACCCTTTTATTTAAAGATAATATTTATTTTTTTAACACAGTTTTTTTCACATAATTTAAATTTTTTAATTTTTATCAAATTTATTTAATGGGAACTAGATGTTTCCGTTTTTACATTGTGACGATTGTATGGCTTTTCTTTAATTCCAAATGATGAATGGTCTGATGATGGCCTGAATAGAAGCCCGAAACTAGTAAAAATTGTAAACTGTTCAGGGCGTGGTTGCATGGCGGTGTTTTCAATAAACGTACGGAATCTTTATGTTTTGGTGCACAAATGTTATACAAGGTATTCTGAAAGACGGTTTGTACATTTAATGGTGGTTGGTACGGGAACGGGTTAGGAGAGTGTAAGTTTGACTAAAATGATTCAAAAGAGGGCCCATGTCTCTCCGGACGGTGTCGAATATCCCAAATGTGTCAGCCTTTTAAAGAATGCCATAAATCTAAATTATGGATGAAACTAGAGGCACTACTTCGTAGAGATTACACGTCATGTCCGTTAACGAAGACCAGTCAGGTAATATCTAAGGAAGTAACTAAGATTTGTGGGGGACCGCGGTGGCACAGCGGTTAAGGTGCTGTGCTACAAATCGGAAGGTCGCTGGTTCGATCCCAGCTGGTGTCATTGGAAATTTTCATTGACATAAAATCCTTTCGATCGCACTATGGCCCTGGGGTCGACTCAACCTCCAACATAAATGAGTACCAAGAGCATTTCCTGGGGGTAAAGGCGGCCGTTGCGTAAGGCTGACAACCTTACCACCATCCTGTGCCGTTATCATGAAATCTGGCAACTTTAACTTCCTGGAACCCTCTGGGCCACTCCAGGCCTGTAATGGGACTGCTTTACATTTAGCTAATATTTATCTTGAAAATCATACGAAACAAAAGATTACACCGGCTGAGAAAAATACTGAGATTTAAGGCGAAAGCAGTTGATACATACAGTTGATACATACAGTTGATACATACAGTTACCACTAGTTTAAACGCTACACACCACGTGTCGTCTAAACAGAAAATTTTTGCACTCACATTACACTGGAACATTTGCTAACAACTTTGGAAATTTGTCGTATCGCTTTGGTCTGTATCACCAGAAAATGGCCTTCAGACGCAACATCACGTTCTAGTGGATACTACTCATGGAATTTAATCTGGGGGTTTCGAGTTGAAGTTTTAGGTTACAGACCGGCTGTCCTGTCTTCGAATTATCTTGGTTTTACTCCGTTCCTCCATGCCAATACCCCTATCAGGCCATTTAAGTTTCCTTCTGCGCTATTTCTAATTAGTAATTAACTATCAATCTGACATTGGAAGGACACATAATCTACTCTGTTGAAGGGCTGCTACAGTATTCGACATGTACTCTATGACGCCAGTCAACATTCCCTCCTCCTTGTGGGCAGATTATGGCAGACCCTCTGAATAGTGTGTTTCATGCGTCCATGGATTTCAATTTCTATCCAGTTTTGCTAATCGCGGCTTTGACTTTTCCAAACTAATTCTATTTTTCCACCTGAATCTGAGAGTTTTTACATTTTACACGAAGATCTACATATGTTTTTGTGGGCATTACTGCCGTCAATCGCTAAATGTTCATCGGAGCTAAAACTCTTTCGAACGCAACTTTTGGATAAGACACACATTTTGTGTGAGTACCAACACATTTTTCAACAATCCTTTCGGTATTCGAGATAATGAACGAACAACTTTCCGGACTTGTAGAATAGTGAACAATCGACAGTGTTCTTAGTAAAACGTCATCATGTTATGTGAATAAACGAGATCATTTAGCTGAGTCTGTAATACATTGAAATCTATTTATTTTATGTTAACTTCGTACCAGAATACGACTTGAAGGATAACATTAAGAACGTGATGACCTTTTATATCATACTTGGTATCAGGCACTGACGGCGGTTTTAAATGTTATAGATTCAAATCTTCTGGGATGTTAAACTGTGTGTTGGGGTTATAGATCCCGAAGCTTCAAATATATTTTTTCGTGGACAAATCCACCCAGAAAAAGGAAGCATTACTATCCTGGGAAAGATAGGAAATATATCCCCAATAACATAGCACAATGTCCCAAAAAAGCTATAATCTTAATCTTTTATGTGAATTGAGCTTGTTCGAACAAGCGCAATAAACAAATGAAACAACTTAGCTTTTTATAAATAATATCAAAAGCACTGCATGGTGAGGTGAATCCCGTCCAAAAACACAATTATAAATTATGGCTAAATGATGGTGTTTATTAGCAAGGAAGAACTACATGTTTCGGTCTATAGCGGCCATCTTCTGTTTCTGACAATTTTCTGCTAAAAGAGTTTATATAATATGCTTAAACCGCGTGGTGATTTTGAGATCTCATCATCTCAAATTGTCAGAAAATGAAGATGGCCGCTATAGGCCGAAATATGTAGTTCTTCCTTGCTAATAAACACCATCATTTAGCCATAATTTATAGTTATTTTTTGACGGAATTCACCTCATCATATAGTTTAAACGCACAACGGGGATGACACACTTCAGAATTAAGAGCACTGATTTCAGCATATTATCTATAATTCATTTTGAGTAAGTCACGTCTTAAGTGTACAGCGTATATACTATTACAATCTTGTGAGTTTTACACAAATAACAAATCTGTAGCCTCCGCAAAAAAAAATTATATTAGCTGAGGTCAACGATGTGGTGGAAAAACAACCAGAAGTATAGCTTGAGAATGGTCACACATTTATGTATTTACACATCTACATATTGTGTGTAATAGACTTGGGTATGTATTGACGTATTTTTTGTGTTTAATGAATGAATAGGGGAGTTACGTTTTGGCATTTCTTAACAGCTAAGGCGACTCCGTTCTAGTTTCGAAGTTCTTCAGCAAAGCTGCTGGAGATGGATTACTGGGTACCTACATCACTTTGTGCATCCAGCTGTACGAATTCAAATTATAAGAAAATTGCGTCTAGCATTATGAAAGCACGCGATTTCTTCTACTCAGCAAATCACTGCTGCAAGTGGTCAAAATATTGGGGTTCCTGTCTCGCTTCTAAGTTTTAACCTGTCACGCTTATGTTGCCATATGTTTGCTCGTAACAAAATTCACAGACATGGAGTAAACACTAACATTTTAAAAAGAAATTTGGTTCCTATCTCAATACCCGTGCTCTATAATTGCCACCTGTGTTTTCTTGTAACATTTTTGTAGAAATTTACGCCACTGAATATTGTACAACAGCAAATTTTATAGGCTGTATTCGGTTTTCATAATTGTATTGAGTTCTTAAATTAACTTTCAAAATTTATGAAGTTTTTTTTGTTTCGGAAGAGAGAGTTCAATTATTCAAAACACAATATTGAAGAATACTATATTTATATACTATATTACACTAAATCGTCAGTCACAGCTAAAATGTTTGGTGGTTGAGGATTTAATTTAATATATTTGATATATTATCACAACGGGATGTACAGAATAAAGGTTATACAAAAAATTAACTACACAGGTCATAAATTATTTACAGTAAAATACGAACTGGATTATATGTGTTTGTAAAAACATAATGTCTTGTCATACTCTTATGATGTGAACCGGCCTAACAGTTAAAATTATAGATATGAACGAACTGAAAAGTCCAGCGTATAGTTCTCAAGCGTAAGGTGCTGTAGATAGAGCCCCAAAGATTAAAACACCCCTCGAAATATCAGATACGTTCTTGAAAATAAAGACTTTAGGAGGAGGTAAAAATATTTTATGATTCCTGAGTAATTTCTATACAGCATTAAAAAAATACATCTTTACATATCTAACAAATTATTTTCTTTTACTAAACCAACTAAGTGCATGTATAACCTACACAACAGTATAGATTTTTATCACTCAAACATATTGCGGCATTACTGTGCCATCTTCAGGGATTTCTTAAACCCAGTTTTAAAACTAGCTGAAATATGATTAGATTACATTGGTAATATTTGGATATGTAACATTCGGCAGTAAAGTTCAATTGGTACATACATATATTACAGCAGTATTATGTGCACATCGTATTATTTTGACAGTTATTATACAAGTAAAAATGTAAAATTTGTTTAGAATTCTTCTTTATTTATTTGTCGTGGCAGTATTCTTTTGCGTGTACAGACACCTGTTGCTGGTCATGTCCCTATATGACTAGTCGAACGGTATGTGCATGAGGCGTCTGTGCGTCACCTAGCCTATTCAGGCTCCTACAGGGTGGGGCATAAAGATCTCCCACTTTTCGAAGGGGCACTGTGAGGGCTGTAGTGGTAGTAGAGAGGTGGGGTAGTGTCATGCGGTTGGTTAGCCTCTACTGTTGTCAGTAACCATAATGGGTTGGACCGGTGAGCATCGGGGCTTTGTTGTTGTTGTTCCCTGGGCATTTGATCTCCTTAAGTGGAGACGTGGAATGGCCGGCACGGTCACCAGATTTAAGCCCGTGTGACGTTTTCCTTTGGGGATACCTAAAGGAAAAGGTTTTAAAACATCGTCCTCGATCTCTTGAGGATTTAAGGGAAAGGATCCAACAGGAAATCGACTCCATTCCGCCTGAGCTAACCCGGAGAGTTATGAAGAGCTTCCGGGAACGTCTTCAGCAATGTGTTGCCAACGACGGCTGCCTTGTGTCTGATCTGATTTTTAAAACCCATTAAAAACTGTTTTTAATGTACGTTTCAGAAATATATTCAATTTTTTTCTATATGGCTTCTTTCATATTTTATACCTCTTCGAAAAGTGGGAGATCTGTATGCCCCATCCTGTACATCACTCACATGCTACCTTCATATCATACGATATTGAATGCAATTCAACTGTACTTCGCATAGTTTTCGGAACTCCTGGTTGTCCTCTTTCTGGTAAGGGTGATGCATGTGCTGATGAAGAGTCTAAGGATAATAAGAAGGGGAAAGTGAAGATGTTAGAGGAAGTGATGCTGGATAAGATGGAGAGTGAAATGCGAGTTGCTGCCGTCGGGCGTCATTATCGTGTGGATGAAGTGACATCTCACTTATCGGAAAAATGAAGACAAAATTAAGGGAATCGTAGAAGTCGAGTACTCTATCGAGTAGGAAAATTCCTACATAAATCTTTGTGACTTTATCTCGTAAAGGTGGAATGGACCTTGTGTGAATGAGATGTCCAAGGAGAAGGAATACTCAGGAAAGACAATCCGTAACTTTGATGACCCTGGTATGAAATTTAAACACGAAATGGAGTTAACCAGGGCGCCATGAAAGGAGTGTACAAAGAGAGGCAGATAAAGAAGGCAATAGAACGTTACGTATTTCTTCACGAAGTATTCTGTACCCCTTCCACCGTGAATTCTATATGATTTGAAAACGTCAAAAATTTCAGCCAGGTTTACCAACATAATTTAAATAAGTGACAACACAATCCTTTTTTGTGTACGGTATTACATTTCATAAGGCTTTGTTTTCTCTTATATTACATTTCTTGTAGATTTCAGGAATTAATTAGTTTCTTTAAATAGACAGAATGAAGTAAATACTGAGGAGAAATGTTTGACGTTTAAATCAGCGATGCTTAAAAATCATATGTGCAGGCCGTGAATGTCTCGTCTGCGGTTTCCCAGCCCCCTTCCTCGTGTAAAGTTTGCCAATAGAAGCGCTAGAAATGTTACTATGTGTGTGGGGCGATATGATCTCTTTGTTCGGGTTAACAAGCCATTTGCTGCCTTGTCTGCGGAAGTGGACAGAAAATGGCTGCGGTTTTCTAATGCAACTTTCTGTTAGGAACTTAAACACATGATGCAGGGTGCAGCAGGTGTCAATTTCATTGGGATTCTGTGCACGTGTTAATCACCTTCACGGTGTCTTGTCAACTTTTCACATTCTTTAGATTTGCTGTAGTACATGTACGTATGTTACTTCCTCATTTCTTTCCTTTCTTGGTTCCCTTCCTACTTTCCGTTGTCCAATTTCATCCTGAAGACATTGTCCTTGTAATTTCATAAATACCCTCCATGTGACACAATATTTGTTGAGAAATTGAAAGTCGCTCAGTTAATGAAGAAATTCACCGTCCGTTACGACAACCCGAGGTTTATTGTCAAGTCCAAATGAGTCAATGTTTGGACCCTTTCCTCGGCCAGATGAATCCCCGAACTCTAAGATATGTTTCAATATTCCCTCCAGCACCCACAATAAGATCTCCATTCCGGTCTCACGACCATAATTTTGGGGTGTTTGTTTTTGTCTCTCCCAAACCTGCTACGTGCTCCATACATATCATAAACCTTGATTTTATTACCCAAGTAATATTTGGTGGAGCGCCAATTTAGAAGCTTGCATTACGCAGTTTTCTTCCATTTCCATGTTCTTCTCTCTGTCGGCTCCACATAGCATTATATTCAGAACCCTGTTTTCGACGACCCACCCCCTGTCTTGAAAACTTACGTCTATTTGATAGGGTCGAGTTGAGACGGCAAACCGCCTGGCATGTAATTTCGTGTGTATCAAGGGAACTTCACGCCGTCTCTGTACCAAATTCATACCCCTATTTTAAATCACTCAATTTTTTTTAATGCAAGCGACTATAAAGCGGGCTGAACTTATCAGAAGCCCCAGCCTTTTTATGAGACGAAGCGAAGGAATTCATTTACTGAAACTTTGTGTTAAGTTTAGCCTATGTATTTCTGAAAGTGGGAGGATGGAAAAGTTCAAGAATGCGTGTATTCAAATTAGCCTAAGTAGTTTGTACAGCGGGCACACGAAGTATCGGGAAGTGGAGAATGAAGCTAAACATTCAAAAGGAAGCTGTCAGGTTACTTTTCGGAAATAGTTGCTACTGCTGAAAATATTACCTTCATGTTTCCTAGAAAAAAGGAAATGAAATAAAAGACCGAGAACTTAAAAAAAAATTATTGAATCTCTTGTATTAAAGGTGTAGTGTGTAGAGCACGCGAAGCGGAAAACAGATTCGTGGAGCTCAGAATATTTGGAACCAAGTGAGAGAAAGTGACAGAAGGCTCGTGAAAACTGCGTGGACAGAAGATTCATATTTTGAATTCTTTACGTAATATTATTAATGTGACCTAAGGAAAGAGAATGAGATTGGGTAATGTTTGAATAAAGATAGACCAACTTGATGTCACTTGCTTTATTTCATTATTCAATGCTCAACATGTTTCGAATGTTAGTACATCCATCCTCAGGAGTTTGCGACTTATTTGTTGAGTTATTTCATGGGTTGTATTGCTCTGTTTCGATGTGTTTTGGTATTACTTTGTGATTTGGCTGGTGTGGTGTGGTATCCGTGTGCAGGCTGAAGCCTGCACACGGATACCACACCACACCACCCCAGCCAAACCACAACGTAATACCAACACACATCGAAACAGAGCAATACAACCCATGAAATAACTCAACAAATAAGTCGCAAACTCCTGAGGATGGATATACTAACATTCGAAACATGTTGAGCATTGAATAATGAAATAAAGCAAGTGACATCAAGTTGGTCTCTCTTCCTATTCACCTATCAAGATGATGCACGGTACAATAAACGTAAGATTGGGTGATGTATTAGTCTAGATCACGAATCGGGATAAAAAGAAATGCCTACCGATTTTATTTCGACAGCCTGAAAGGAAAAGACTTCTGGAAGTACGTATGTGGAAATGGCGGAGATGGAAGATACTATTAATATGGATCTTCAAGTTATAGTATTGGCGGTTGTTGACTGGATTCGCAGAATACAGGGCAAGAACCAGTGACGGGTGCTTTTTGAACAAGGTGTTGAACTTCGGGTTTCCATAAAAGGCGTGGATTTGATCGACTGGCTGATCGACTGTAAGCTCCTAAGAAACACTTTGCCATCGATGAATGGCCCGTGCCATTCAAGGCACAACAGGAAAAGACAGACTGACCCCGGAATTTTTTACGGAAAGGGAAGGTGTATAAAAACATGGAAGTTAGGCCTATATTATATAAAACATGAGAACAGTAAACACGCTGAACGCACATAGCGTCTGACAATAGGCCGCGTGACGCCTTGCTGCTTCTTTCTCCCTTCAGTCCGAAAGAATTACTTACTGTTGTGTAAAATATTGGCGCGAAGTAATGCTGTATTATGAAAATAATTTGCTGATACAGAATGACAGAGCCGAAATGGAAAGTGCAAACAAGCTACGACATTTCTCTCTGTGACAACTGAATGTGTGTTCTGGTCGAGGTCCCAGCGGCTAGCTTTTGTTTGTCCTTTACCTTCACATTGTCTTTCTGTTGTTCTCGTTCACGTAAGCGTTACCAAGACAAAAGCTTCCACGAATTAGTTTCGTACAGCTCTTATAAAAATTTACCTGCGTTTTCTAATTCGACTTCTACATCGACATTTTTGTTAAATAATGAGTCATTTAACTATTCGCTTTCACTCGCTTATTATTTCAAGCATGCTATATTTTTCAAACGTATTTGCGATCATTTGCGGGAGTAAACAATGTACAGTTAATTATAATAACTTATCGTGGGGTACACGACAACAACAATGCACGTATGCAGATGTATTTTATTCTGTATTGTTGTTCTATTACTGTGATGGCTATTTGGTGAAAGCTGGCAAAGAAAATTAGGAATATTTAAGAAAAGAATAAACAATAAATAATCTTGTAAGTTGTTCATTTAGATATTACTTGCTTTATCTGTTGGCGGTGGAATTGTCAGGTCCTAAGGAGGGGGCGGGGGTTAAGGTCACGTGTTACCGTAGGCTGGGAAGTAGGCATTTGTGAGACTTGAGGTAATCACAGCTTTGTTGATGAAGATTCAAACCTTCTGAGATCTGAGGCCATGGCTCCTGGAAAAGAGTTACTGGCGTTACGCGGAAGCATGCTGCTTCCATTTGCTTTTCTTGCACTGTCGAGACTCTGACGATGGCGGCAGTAAGGTCCTTCGTAACGCGGTAGCCATTTACTAATCCATATGGCGTCATGTTGCAGGAGGTTGAAGTCTTAATATCTGTATTCCTTAGATTTTCGGGAATACGGCCACCCTAATTGCAATTTAAAAATACCTGCCAAATATCCTTTTTCACTAGACGCAGCCATCCGTCATGCTCGCTTGTACTTGTACATCATTTTTTAAATTTTATTTTTAGTCTTAATAAATGATATAGGCCTAAATAAATAGGCCTGCGGTTCACCCAGCCTCCTATACAATGGGTACCGGGTCTTTCCCGGGGGTAAAGCGGCCGAGGCGTGTCGTTGACCACCAACCCCATATAGTTCCGAGGTTAAAGAAAGAGTAGAGCTATACCTCTACTGCACCTTTGAGTCTTCGTGGCCTGTTGTAGGGTGAATTTTACCCTTACTTTAACTTTACCTAGATAAATGGGGCATTTTTACAATAGAACAAATGTTTATATAATAAACATTTTTTGTCATGAATACTTTATTGTTTTCTATAATGTGTTTATTTCCTGGGGTCTTAACCTGTGTCTAGTGTTTTGCCCCCGTTTGCCCCCAGGGTCCACCATTTTTGGCTTCATCGACGTAATATGAGAAAAAAATCAATCAATGCTAATTATACAAGAAGAATACACAGAATTCGAAATGCTACATATCTAACTGACAGCATTAAGAATATAGTTGATTGGATTGTGTTACAATAGCGTCACCTGTCAGAATCTACGGCTATGAAAAGAATTATATAATCTGCATCAGTGACAATATTTTAAGGAAACTGTGTTTGACTTTTAATAATTAACATCGGACATGGTATTCTTTGAGTATCACACACATGGCAGTCGCGGGGCTTTGACATTACTCCTACAGGTATTTGTTAATGAAACTACATGGTATCCTGTAATATGCAAATGGACAGTAGAAACAAAAGTGAAAATAAATAAGCAAATAAAAAAAAAAAGATGAAGGGGAACACGCAGACAGTGGTACATTGACTGGATCGGCGAAGTTGAGAAACACTCAGGGAGCGAAAAACGGATTAATGGGCCTGCCCACAGATATTCCTAATTAAAGTCAGTCTGTCTGCACGAAACAGGTTTAGAGGATAGAAAAGTTTAACTTACTACTTGTCTTTCCGGTTAAATATGTATCTCTAAACTACTTCTGGATTTGTCCAACCAGATGTAAACAAATATCAATATTTATTGATGGTAATGTGACTGTCTTTTTGGACATGCTGATAGCTGTAAAAGATTTATCGTAGGTTAGACATTATTCTCATAAAAATATTCTTCAAATGAATCATTTGCAATTAAAATTGCTGCGAGTGATAGTGAAAAAAGTGGCCACGCCTCTGATATTGGAGAAAATTACAGCATAGGCTAACCTAGCATGTGTACTTCTATTGATAAGCACTCCTCAGTACATCGGCTCTTTTGCCGTGTCTGGCGTATTTCCCATAATACTATCCATCTGTGATCTCAGGAATTGTTGTGCTGACATAAATCGGGGTTATAAAACAGAGTTAGTGTGGGAGGAGCGAGAAACACTTCAGGATCGTAGATTGGAAAACATATTGGGAACAGTCTGATTCACAGACCTTTCGAAAATATCTCCTGAGGGTAGGAATTAGACTAAATTTTCTCATGCAGGTGTTCAGTGACGGTTTAATGTTTGATCTTCGATTTCGATACCAGAGAGATAATTTTCATTTCAGTTGAGAAAGAAGACTACATGGGCTGGAAATGTGACTGGGCAGTGACTGTGGCTACCCTGAAGCAAGTAGGGCTGCTGGCAAACGATTCTCACACCCCACTTGTGCCTGTCGCACCCGAAAATTAGCATTTAATGCTGAATGGAAAATTGTTACAAACATTACAGCAAAACAATAATTAGAGCAAGAAAATAAGGTTCCTCTGTGAATTTATCTCTATTGTTTCCTTCATCCATTCTTTTTTTTTGAATACTATGAAATCTCCGCTGTCAAACTAAGCGGCGTCTCTTCCAGAACGAAGCCTTTAGGTTCAGTAGAAGATCGCAAATATTTCGGAGCAATGGCTACAAGTTTATACCAGACTACAGTTGTTACATCGTAGAAGACCTTTTTGCACTAGGTTAAGTCACTGCCCTGATGAGCTAAACATATTCAACTACTTTTACAATAGAAGGTCTACAAGTACGTGCAGGGTCATATACAAACTGGAAGCCCTATTTTAATACTGTACATGCCGTGCCTCATGTTCATATTTACTTGTCTTTTTAAAACAACCTTCAAGTCGCTAGCAGAAGTGCACAGGTGCACTAGGGGACTATTTTGAAGCAAATGTTGCAAAAATGGTTGTACTATTTTGTATTTCTCAGAGACTAAGTGATTCCGGGAACAATTTGAAGATACCATGTCCCTCGTAACTCGGTAAAAATAGAACACTAGGCACTGCGAAACATTTGGGCGTTTTGGTTATCTGCAGTTTCGCATGGAGTACCATATTGTGTTTTAGAAATGCAGATATAATTTAACGATATCAGATGAAAAGGGTTTTTTTTAAAAAAAGAAAAAAAATTGGTACACAACCTAACCTATGTTTTACGTTTTATATAAGAACTGTATTACGCATTTCTATGTAGAAGATTCTATTACCATTTTTTTACATGAAGTTCCATCTAATGGCACAGCACTGTTACACGCGAACGGAAGGACGATAATGAAGATAATGGGCACTTTATACTGGCTTTTCTACCAGAGCGCCTAAACAATTGCTGACAGTCATTTGTTCCCACACAATGCCTGAGCTAATGACAACGTCCAGTAAAGAGGATATTCGTATATTACTTGAAAACAATTTAGGATCAGCATAAACCTAATATGGCATAAGGTCGCCTGATACTGAGTAACCTTTTTTTGGTCACAGTGGAGATGCAGCTAACAGTTATTACAAAACGTCTAGTGCAGGGATTCTTAACCTTATTGTGCCATAGGTCCCTTGAGTGTCTGGTAAAATGTATGGACCCCTTCCCAGAAAAGTGTATTTAAACATAAAAAATAGAGATAGTGAAATTTACGGAAGTTAACAAACATTTTAAAGTTTAGAGACCGTAAATTACTTTGTTGACTACATTTATTATTGAATGAAAACTAAATTTCCATTAGTGAGGATAAATTTGTAATTTGCTTCCCATCCAGGTTTACGGACCCCAAGTTAAGAATAAATGGTTTCGTGCATTTTGGAGTTCAACTGTCCTGCATTAGACACAGTGGCTATTAGTTCATAAACTTAATTCACTATAGCAGTGTTTTCTCAACTTTTCTGCTGTCAGACGTCTTTTGGCTTCGAAAAATAACCACGGATCCTCACATTCTTGCGCACGTATATTTACAGTGACCGGATGATTTTTCCCCCCTGGCGCAACAGCCATAGTAGGCCAGGGCCTCTTCATTATCGAGGTGGCACGATTACACACAACCTTCCGTAGTACTCCTCTGGACGAGTGATCAGCCAGACGCAGTGAGCTCTACCTGACGACACACAACACTCACAAGAGACAGACAACTATTTCCCCGTCAGGAATCGAACTTGCAATCCCAGGAAGCAATCGGCCGCAGACCCACGTGCGGCCACTGGGATCGGCTGCCCAGATAATGGGTATCCATCTTAATATTTAGTATCTCTGAACTAATTTTAGATAGTTACGAATGCATACCAGCAGTATATGTAACAATGCACTGCATGATTTGACCTTAGTTACACCGATTGTCACTCGCGTCGTGGGTGTAAGAGTTCTTCATTAGATATTCTAACAGTTATACGAAATAAAACACATCACTAATTAAAGAAGTTCCACACTATTTTATCCCTTTAATTAAAAAATAACTAAACTTCAATGCAGCCATATTGATATATATCCACGGTTCCCCTGGGAATCCAAGGAGCACACTTTGAGAACCACTAACCTACAGCAATAACTGAAATTTTACATAAATCGACACTGGGTGGTTCCTAGAATGAGGCGCAATACTGTTGTTTTCTAGCATTTAAGGTAAGAAAATTCAGAAATGTCAAAAACAAAACACTTTTAGTTATTAAAATAAAAAATTACTAACACGTTAATTGGCCACAATAAAAAAGTGTCTCTCAGTATATATCTGCCATGTATAGAGGTTTTTTTCGGATAATTTGCACAATCAGCGTGCTCACACATTAGACATTTTTTGGCGTCACATCCATTCTTCTTTGTCGTGGTCTTCAGAGAAGTAATATTCGGCATCAGTTTCGTTCTTCCTCACATCCCCCCCCCCCACACACACAAACATCATCATCTTCTGAAGCCGAAGGCATTCAATTCACTTGACCTTGTCGTTAAACTTGTCTTCTTTTCTCTGTTTCCTTCTTGTATGGAGAGACGGTTTTGATCGTCACCAGATTAGCTCTAGAATATCTAATATCACTTGAGACTTGTTCCGAAATTGCAGGCAGTAACTGTCGTTTTGTCAGAAGCGAATGATCTTGGTTTAACAGAAAAGACTGAGGGAGGATTAGAAGTTGCCACTGAAAGTTTAACGGAACAATTCCAAACAATTGCAATCCCATACTATAATGTATTACATCTTCGTCCAATGGAATACTTCGTCATATTTCTGCTTCTACTTTGGACTTCAGGATATCCAGGTACATCATATACAATTTTAATCTAACTCAATTACGATTAATGTTCATACATAATTGATGGACCTTTTCTTCATGAAGATGATCCTCAAGGGAGCGAAACATGTTGGAATTTTACTGTTTTAATTGTAAATTGTATAATGCAGTAGAGTGCATTTGTTGGATAGTGCAATATATATCGTATTATAGATTTATTAGAAACATTGGCTTCACTTCACTAAAAGTCGCTGAACCTTTTCTGCACAGCGGGACTCAGTTGCCTGTAGGTGGCGTAATTGGTTCATGAGCACTTTGTTAAAGTATGCACCGTCCACTTCAATTAAAATTGGAAAATCCTTATTCCTGAAGAAGTTGCTGTTATGTGCGTAGATTCCAAATACATGGCCTGGCAAGTGCGCACTGGTCAACAATTAAATTTCCAAAACACAATTTAATGCAAGTGATTTCAACCGTTGTTAAACAAATGAAAGTGCCCCAAGGAAAATTCGGCACGTGTTTCGAAAATGTTACTTTATGTTGTTTTTACTTGTTAAAGCTTGCCTCATTTGAAATTTCTTAAGTCGGAGCAAAGTTAATAATGCACACTGAAGACATTCCCGGGGGCCAAAGCTGCTTAGACGTGAGCTGACCATTCGCCTCCATCTACTATTCATTCCCCCATACGTCTTCATGTGGCAATAAGTATTTACGTTCAGTGGCACCTTGCATCTCCATACGTTAGGTACTCAGATCTGTTGTCCTGTGCTGGAATTCATTACAGGGCGTTACACGTGCATTTCCATCTCAGATTTGTTTTACGGAGTCTCTTGCTGCAGAATTGTGCTGACGAGAGGGCAAGGATTTCCGTACCTATCAGAACAGGGAATACTGTGCTCTTATATTTATATGTATGACTATGTTCATTATGGTAAGATGTGACTTCGTGCGAAGGGCGTGCTTTTTAGCGTCACGCAGGTGTGATGACAATCGGGCGCCACATTCTTTTGTTAAGTGTCCGCGTGGTTGACTTTAAACAAGAGACACACGACAAACGAAAGTGACAACAAAAGATCATTATTGTAAAGTACTGTGACAACCTCCCTTATATAAATGTCTCATCAGATAAAGAACGTCAGTTCTTGTTATTTTCTGTCCAGCACCACACACGCCCGCTCCAGATCTGGTAAAGGAATCGCAAATAAAGTAAGCTAGTTTATATGCATTTGTGAATTAGAAATAGTAACTTGCTTTATGAGTGTAATACGCGAATTTGCAGTGATTTCTGCGGTTAACATGCCTTTCGCCCGTATTACTTTACCAAAATGCCACGTGGGTCTTCATTCTCTATTTCTTTCGCAATAGTTTCGACAAAACGTAAGGAGTTCTTTCGGTTCTATTTCTTTAAACATAAACCTTAGCTTATGCTCGAATTACTGAAGATGGAAGGAGGATGATAGTTATTTGACCCTTTCGCTGATTAGAATTTTGTTAAAAATAAAAATCAAATTTATTTCTATGCTTCCATGATAGCTAATCACATATAATTTTCTTGCAATTCCACAGAAAACTGTACTACAGTTCCTACAATTCACAGCCTGTGTGTGGTTTTGTCAACACAAACACTAAACGTATTCTGACGGGGCGAAATTAATACCTGTAAGTGAAATACTTGACTCTCAGCTTTGAAAGCATTAAGATATTAGAAGATATGCCGACTAGTATTACAACATTAAATTTGGAGTCATGGTCCACAAGAAATACTTTTTTAATTGCTGTAACTGATAAATGCTCGTAGTTGTTCATCTTTAAATTTCCTACAATGTGTTTCTTTTGTATAATAATAATAATAATAATAATAAGAAGAAGACGACGAAGAAGAAGGAACACTGGTATAAGCATGCATCATCATCATTAGAAACCGTTTACGAAAGTAAGGTAACCATATTAGGGAATCAACACATGAAGATTGACAGAAACATGTCTAATAAACCGGACGTGTTAATATGCATTGAACTTTCAGGAGATACAAAAGCATCAAAGACTGAAGTATTTAGAAATTTACGCGAAACAAGAAGATAGAACGCTGCATCGGTGTGTGTGTGTGTGTGTGTAGTCATATAAACGGACTTATATCCATACTGTAGAATCAGTGAAATTCGTTGTAGGAAATGTGTTGACATATGCCATATATAAGCACTTGGAAGAATCTGAGAGCTACTTATGTCACAAAGGGTCTCCACCTTTCTTGAGCGCCTAAATTAATTCTTGTACCGCTGAAAATTGCAGAAACCGTACGTAAGAAATGAATAGAATGTAATGAGATCAGACACATTTGCATTGTTTTGTTTGAAGCGATTAATTTTTAAATGATGAAACATATTTTGGTACATATTTTATGCTTTTATTCCATACGGCACTGCATATTTTTACAACATTTTTACAAAACTTGGTTGTGGTATAATTGTAGGTTAGCGATACTTAGCATAGATTTTAATACAGTGAAAGTTACTGGATTAACATTAGGCTATTTATCAAATAAGAAGTCGGAAAGAAAGGGGAGTGAAAGGGAAGCTTCTTCTTGTACAGTTGAAGGACACATGATAAAAAAAGTGTATGAGAATTATTCAGGGGAAGAAATCAAGACCCTGTGTGCAATATTAAGAGGAAGAGACTGTTTAATTTAAACTCCCCGATTTGCAAAAGTTAGAAATGTATAACGTTGGTAACCTTGGCTACAGCGTTCTTAACAGATTTTACAAAAGGAAAATAATTTTAAGAAAGTACAAACACGAAAGACTTGTTAGAATTATTTAGAACTTGATTGTGGACGTAACGGGTACACAAATAATTAATAATTAGCATACTGAGACATATATATTACATCCATATTATATATATGTGAACATGTATGTAAAACTCTTCTTTCGCAGATTTTATTTCCATACACCTCAACCTAATATGGGCAAATGGAAACAGAATATTTCAAAGTAATTTTGCAGCTTCCTCCCGCTCTTCTTCTATAATGTACATCTTATTCCTACACGCCTGCCTTTTTTCCCGTTCTGACCATTAATTTGTATTTATGATAATCTTGATTCGTAATGTTGCAGACAATGGATGCAGCCACGGTCCGCAGCATAACCTTATTTCTGGTGATAATCGACTCTTGTCTCTCCGCTCCCAAGCAAAATGATGCCACAGGGTAAGATTACTTGCTTGCAATGCTAAAAATAATTCTCAGTTCTGAATACGCGCAATATTAAGACAGACATGAAGCATCATCTTGTACGCAGCTCAGTGTGAAGTCCTTCACAGTGTTACACACCTTAACAGCACTGTCAGCTTTCTTTCCAGAGTAAGTTGTGCTAAGTGCTCATCAGTCCCGCTACAGTAACTCCAGCATGCGACCTTGAAGTACAAGTGTCATGACCGTTTAATTATAAAAATTCTTAAATTTCAATATAAGCAAGTAATACAATAGAAAATACTTTCTATGGCTGACACAGAGTAATTAAAAACCACATACTGATAACATTCAGTATCAAAATTCAACACACTAGCATTCAAAATAAAATGTGTAGTGTCAGTCTATTATGGAATAATTACATTTTAACGAGGATTTCCAGTACCAGTTTTGATAGCAATGCGCTAAACCGAGGGGCAGTTCCGCAATACACGTGGTCATGGCATCTTATTTGGTGCAATTTACGGTCCTCTGACAAAATGCGTATCTGAGGGCGAAAAGGATCTAATGTTGGAGAAAGATTTCATATAAAAACGACGGAATATTACACAAATCCACTGAAAAAACGGCGCATTCTAATGCGTACAGTGAGTCTAGGCGTTTATGATTTATTACAACCGGTAAATTGGTCACGAATATTGGAATACATTTTTAGTGTAAAATGCGTACCTGCTTACAATACCTTAAGAAATATCAGCAGTAAATATACAAAATATCCTACAATCATAAAAAGGATAATATTTATATAAACAGTAATAATGTTAGAAAGTATAAACTACGTCAAACGTTTGGAGTTTCTTCTGATTTCCCATAAGAAAATAACAATGAGAGTGACTTAATTATGGAGACAGCTAAACTGAACTGAGAGTGATTTGCGCAGCGGCAGGAGACTGGAGGAAGCCGAAGCACCAGTCACGTGGCCTCATACCGGTTCGTCGGAACCAGTCACGAAATTTCGAAACTGTAGAATTGAAATTGGTGATCACAAAAGCTCGAAATCCCGAACATCGAAAGTATTCTGTTCATCGACAAAATGAAAATTTTGCTGTTCCCAGCCTTAGAGTAACAGTTAATTAATGAGAACTGCACACAGATGCAATTCGAATTTGCAAACTTGGATCAACAATGGTAATTCGCAAATCATAGACAATAACATTCGCTAGAAATTTGCGAAATGTGAAAGCAGGTGTAAAGACGCGTCCACACTGCTCGTGCAGTGATGACTGCAGTGACTGTTGCTGTACACACATCTGTTCGGCAACACAAACATCTGAACTCGGACAGGCCTTGGCAGGACTCTTGGTGCATGCGCTTGGCTCGGGCTCGTGGAACTGTCCACATTTATGCAGACTCGCCAAACGGAACAAGTGCACGAACCCAGGCACGAGTAATCTGGACGTGTCTCTGAAAATGTCCTCAGAAATTCGTCTTTATATTAAGTACAACTTAAATTAATACAGCAAGTTCTTTTGAGAATTTAACAGTTTCTCAGCCGGTCACGAAATCCCCTGCAATTTTGGAACAGCCAATTAATCACTGTGCTCGCCACTGGTCGTTTTCCCCTGCCAGATGAATAGGCTGCAGTTTACAACTTATCATCCTGTGTATTGAAGATCCATCATGGTATCATTATTCTTATCTTTGCCTACTTCTACAGAGTGGTTCATATCCTTCAGTTTTCCTGTTCAAAGTCCTGTCGTTTCCTAATCTCTATTTGCAACATGCACCGACCATATCATCCTAGCTCATATCATTGTCCTATCGTTATTGGCGAAGAGTATATTTCACGAAAGTCATAATTCTGCTGCATTTTTCTTCGTCTTTCTTCTAGTACCTCCTCCTTAGGTCGAAATATATTCCTCCGCAGCCTACCCGAAGACAACTTCGAAGTAATTTTCTCCCTTATTGTGACAGACCAAGTTCCACGGCCATATCAAATGGACGGTAAAATTATAATTTAGAATATTTTAGTTTTTAATTATTCTCCGGTAGACATGGAGATAAATATTTTGAATTGAATGGATGAATTTATTCTCCTTTTAATTTAACTGTGAATAAGATTTCGGCTTATTATTATTATTATTATTATTTTCGTTTCCAGATATTTGAATTTTCCCCATTTATTAATGGATTTGTTAGCTACTTTTATGTTGTGTATTGTCCGACATTTTGTTGACAAGGCAGGAATGTGTAGTCAATTGTGACAGCATTTGTTTCTGTTCCAGTCTCTACACTTGCTCAGTAATTAACATCATCAGCGTTGATTAGCAGCTGATGTGTCCCCTAATTTTGTTTGACGTTTATGGCACATTCTAAAGCCAAATAATAGAAGTGGAGATAAAGAATGTCCTTCGTTCAAACCATTCTGAATGGGGAACATATCTGACAAATATCTGCCTATCCGCTTTTTCTTATAGGACGCATACAAACATACTTTCATTGACATTAATTTCTTTAGTGTATCACACTACACAATAATACTGCACAAAATATCAGCACTAATTAAATAAATATTTCCTTGAAGATTTTATTTACATTTGACGAATTCACAATATAGGGTATTGTCTTTAGTTGACCTGCTACATGGACTTTAAATAAATAGAGCCATACACTGTACAGTTTCTCCAATTCTCTTTCCTCACCTTCCAATACGTATTGCAAAGTTACTTTTATTTGGACGTTACTTTCCTTTTTTATAATTGCAAGTAATGTCTATTTTATTAAATTTCTCATAATAACATCACTTTTTTGCTTTAATTAGGATTCTATAGCTTTCCTATTTTTCTCCAGATTTTAAAACAATTCCACGGATATTTCTTCCCTCTGTGTATCCCTTTCACGGCATATCTGTCTTTATTTCACCACTGTGAGAGTTTCATGTGAATTACCAAGTTCCAGGTTATGCAGAAGTTAAAATTAATAAAAAATGTCTCAGGTAACTTGGGCCTATATTACAGCCCAATCTTAATTATGAAATATTTTCTTTTTGCATCATATTGTTTCCTAATATTGTTCGCCTAGACATAAAAATGACGTGTTGTACAACGTGAAGATAAAGCAGACCGTTCTGCATGTATACACTTTGTGTCGTTTATTCTTGCTCTGACCGTAGGGGGTTTCTGCCCAGTCCTAGCAGTTACTTTCTTCATTCGGGAGATCAGATCGCAATGGAATCAGAACAAATAAACCAAACAGCGCCACGGGAAAGATCTAATGACAAGAAAGATTTAGCGGCAGAATCAGTGAATGACATTGATCAACGGCATGGGGAGCCCAGGTTTGGTTTCCTGACATACGGAACGACGACGACAATTCAGGTATGTGTAACTACTCCATTAATTAAACTCCTCAAACCACGTAATTCCCAACCCTCCATTTCCCCTTTGCTGCAGCGTGCTATCTTCAGTTTCGGATCCAAACACATTCCTTCCCATTTCTTTCTTGTCATTACATCAACCCTCACTTTTATCATAGTGGGACATTATTTTACATTCCCACAACAGTTTGTCATTTCTCGTCGGGTTGCTTATGCTGTATGCAAGCCGGCTCTGCGGCCTGTTCCCACGCTGCTTGTCGGAGACATAGCCTACAGAGTTATTTAGGTCTATATGAGACATCTGCAGTCACTATACGATTTCTTATGGAGTACAAAAGGGTTTGGTATGATATATACAGTCAATAAAATTTCTACAAGAACTTTAACCGTAAAATCAGGAACGTTTCTTTTTGTGTATGTTCCAAATAGAACAAAAATATACAGTTACATGAAAAGAGTAGAAGGTTCCATTCCAGGTAGCAAGATAACACGCAGAACGTATGTGTTGAGGGAGAACTAAATGAAATTTGTGTTAGAATTGTAATAGCTTCAGGAAATTAGGGAGGGGGTGGGGGTACGTCAAAACACAACTGTCTTGTATCCTACTTTATTATGCTGACGACGACATGTTTCGGCCACTGTGGGCCATCTTCAGGTCACAAAAATGTATATTGAGGAAAACTATACAGAGTATGATCATAGTGTAGGTGCATATTCTAAACTTTCAACGAGATCTCGTTGTCGGTTGGATTATACACGTTGAGCTAAAAGTACCTCTTCTAAGTAGAGTATAAGATCTCGTTGAAAGGTTAGAATATGCACCTATAATATGATCATAATCTGTATAGATTTCCTCTATATACATTTTTGTGATCTGAAGATGGCCCACAGTGGCCGAAACATGTCGTCGTCAGCATAATAAGGTAGGATACAAGACAGTTGTGTTTTGACGTACCCCACCCCCTCCCTAATTGCTTATAACTCAACGGGGATGATACACCTAAAGAGCTTCAAGAAAAACTGGCTCGAACTGAACAATACACAGACAGGTGTCTGTGTCACCAGTATGAAGTGCAACAGTACTGCTGCATTTGCATGTGTGCTGCACAAACTCTGAGAAACAAATCACCTTAAACCAAGTCTAGATCTGTAAACTGTTAACTTCGTGAGGCCTGTGTTGGACAAATAAACCTCACATTTGTTGTGTTTAGTGACGAAACTTGGTTTAATATAAGAGAATATGTGAACTCTGAGAATAACAGCTACTGCCCTGCAGAAATCCTAAATCAATCCACTAAGTGCCATTACATGATGTTTCAAGTTTTGTGTGTGGCGTGCTACTGTAAAAGCGAAGCTGGAATTATTAGCCCTATTTCCTTTTGCGACCATAAATTTCCATAAAATGTAACGGATTTGGCACAAATTTGTAAATATCTCTCCGATTACGAGAGGCTCTGCGCCTTTTCTCAACAAGAAAATGAAACAGCTCTCATCACGAACAATTTAATGAGTAGTTTACAGAGTATTTTTGGTGAAAAAATTATAATCAGGGGATTCCGGCCACTCTTCCGCCAGGTATCAACCTGTTCTACAGATTTGACCTGTGGGACACGTTAAAGGATAAGGTAAAAATATATTATAACAATCGTCGCCCTGAAGACATTACGAAAGAAAGCATTCAGCATATACAATATTTGACTGTACCAGCAAAAGTTCGACGTGCCACAAACAACACACTTTTTGCCACGTATCTGTGAGCAAAAATGAAGTACTTGGACATCCACCCAATGTTTCGACTCTTCTCATAAAAGTGAACGGAGTTCATGCATGTCAAGCATTCAAATACCCAGTTTTAGTCGTGCTAACAAAATTGCGAGAAGTGACTATACGTTTCGTCATTCTGCCCGTCCCTCCATCCCACTGTGTATCTGTCTGTCCGCATGGAACGACTGGGCTCCCACTGGATGGATTTTGAAGAAATTTTATATTTGAGTATTTTTAGAAATCCCGTCGAGAAAATTTAAATGTCATTAAAATCTTACAAGAATAACGGGTACTACATATGAAGACCTAAGTATATTTGTATCTCACTAACTTCTTTTTATAATGAGACATATTTTAGACAAATGTTGTAGAGAAAAACAAGACATAATTTATGCTCGACTTTTTTTTTCGAAAATCATGCCATTTATAAGATAATGTGGAAAAATATGGCACAGCCAGACAGGCCGCAATATGGTTTATGCGCATTGCATGCTGGACAACTAAAGCTACAGATACACACTGAGAATATGTAATAGTTATTGCTTTTCTACGGCAACGATGATCAAACAAACTCGCTTCACTGTTACGTTCATACGTACATCGCCTCTCCTGTTCAGATTAAACAAAAGACCTGCCCAGTGCCACTTTACACACTACAAATTCCACGTGGATTATCCTGGGATAGACTCTCCATTCCCGCGGCAAGGGTTTGTGACATGATCGTAGAATTTTAGCGTCCATGATAGGATGACTAACGAATAATAAAGCTGAAAGGATTTCGGAGAAGTCTTTCCCTCCTCCAGGTACTAATCCACAAGTTTACTGGAGGAACTGTGGAAATCAATGATAAACTTTAATCATTATAGCCAGATTCCCGGCGGAAATTCAAACCGCTCACTTCCCGAGTACAAGACAGAAGCATGCACGCTCTTATTTGTCTCAGAACGGCCATTGTGATGTACAAGTGCCTATCTTCATTACCTTACAACTGTCCTCTTTAAATAGACATAGGTGCACAGTGTATGTACAGTCTCCTGTAGTGGTTAAGCGTTGCCATGGGTTACGTACAATATATTTTCACCTAATAAAGGGAAAGTTCATATTTGCTCTATGTGTATTTTGTTGACAAAGGACCTTTAATAACTCATTCTTTTCACAAAGCAAAAAATGAAATATTACTTTGGTCATTTAATGTATAAAACTTAGCGCGTATAAAATACATTATTTGGAAAACTATTTTACTGTGAAATTTCTCAGAACCACAGAAATAAATGTTTAATTTCAGTGTGTCCACATACTTGTCGGAAAGATTGCCTTCATAAAACAAATTGTGCTTGCCTGTCTTGCTAAAATGCTCTGTGACAGTGGAATTATTACAATTTAATGTATTAAATAGGTCGCAAACCAAAATCCTCTGTGTAATCTGATGCTCTAGAAATATGTTGTAAAACTGATCATTAGTATATGAAAAAGAATTATTTGCAAATAAAGAGCCTTATTTGCCCTCTATTGCACCTGCAGAACTCAGGGGGAACTGGTCTGACTGGTGGCCAACTCAAACTAGATCTTGGGGGAGTTGTACTTGGTGCCATAATTGGTTTCGGAGCCGTATTCATCCTTCCCAAGATCCTTCACGTGTTCAGTGCTGGAAATGAGCCGGATTATGGTGGTGTGATTGGCGGTTATGGATACCGAAGTAAGTAGCTATAAACAGTTTTATCCGTTGTATTTTGAAGACAAAACTAACATGTTCATTCTTCTTGTACAGTGAAATTTGTTGAATGTTCACCCTATTCTTATTTCCAACACATAAAAACAAACTAGGCTTATTGACAGGATAAATGTTTCTGTGAGTGGGATAAGAATAGATTTACAAAGATGTTGTATAAGAGGCAAATGTCGAAACTGCTTCAAAACTCATGTGCGAGATATCATTCACAGCGCAGCCCAACCGCTTCTCTGTGCAACGTATTGCAACCTGCTGACAAAGCCGCAAAACACACCTGCGCTAGGCAACAGCGCGCGACCAGCACAATAGTGACTCAAGTACTACTGTGTTTATTGATGCAGGCACCACCACCACACTTCTCACCACGGTGTTCGTAAGCACTAACTTACGCCAATTCGACCGTCGTATACTTCTACATGCATTATTTTAGTTTAATTTCTGCGCTCAGAACGATTTCTTACATTGACTTAAATACTCGTCTTTATGCACCCACAATTGTTTTTAATGTCTTAACACATTTACACTCTGCTTAGTATCTCAGCAGACATTTACAGGATTAATGTCACATACACACACAAACACACACACTGTGTACGATATAAATGAATAAAATTATGTGTGTGTGTGTGTGTGTGTG
>Ga0123354_10001114_pt1 | contig 31269 bp, 23 predicted proteins | sample TergutLab28metaG_2_FD_97872 | JGI IMG/M metagenome (GOLD analysis project Ga0123354, IMG submission 97872) | Labiotermes labralis P4 segment gut microbial communities from Petit-Saut dam, French Guiana - Lab288 P4 | ecosystem: Host-associated > Arthropoda: Insects > Digestive system > Gut ... | reverse complement strand
AGTGGACCCCGTTCCAGACCCACTACTACTCAGAAAATCTGGTAGCGCCGGGGATCGAACCCGGGACCTCTGTATCTGTAGCCAGAAACTCTGACCACTAGACCACAGAGGCGGTCCTTAATACAAATACTGAAAATAAATGGCATGTCGAGGCAGGCAAAACCCAAGGTGCCCCAATGGACGCAAACACTGAGCCATAATTTCTTCTCCACAGGAATCACAAAGGTTGTGTATCCATTGCTGTGGAGATTACCGACAAGAAAAGTCTACTTACTACTTGTTCTGCGGGGTATCTGGTTAAGTAACAATGTAGGTGTAGTGCACAAGTAATTGTTACTTCTTGAACACCCCCATCAGTACTTCATGTCACTTGTGGGTATGTGTGTATTCAACCCCTGACACAGGTACCTTAGTATGTATTAATGAAACGCTGTTCTTGTATGTCTATCAACAGTTCAAACACGTGATACACAAAATATAAACTGTCTGATTTTCCATCAATGAAACACATTTCTTACATCCTTCTGAAAGCTGCCCAACACAGTTACCGAAGGAATTTAAAAAAAAAACTAACTCGGCAGTTATGTTGCTCTTGTCGTCGATGTCCTGAATCTTCCCTTCTTGATTGTGGAAGGAGGGCAGTTTTCACTTTAGGGAACAAACGTCGGCTGGCATGAGGTCAGGTAAATAAGGTAGTTGGCTGATCTGCATCACACCATGATTCGTCAGAAGTGATTCAATCTCGCAGCAGAATGAGGACGGGGACCATCTTGCATAAGAAACAAACTGCTCCTCTCCAGAAATCCTTGTCAACAGCCTTCCGAGTACCTGTACGTAAAATACACCATTCACTGCTTTTCCTCCAGCTACAAATTCCTTGTGGATCACAACCTGTTAAAAAAAAAGACAGGCAGAAAGAGAAAGAAAGAAAAAGTGACCAACATTACTTCGATCAACTGTCGCACAACTTTCTCAGCGTTGGTGATAACCTGCAGTTTTTTTCCTTGCCCTGAAGTTTCAGGCTCATGGTAAAACACGAAGACCTGTCTCCAGCACAGCGGCAACTGAGGAAGTGCAAACAGTATGACATGTGGATGGAGTCTTCACAAACTGTGGCTCTGTGCTCCTCTACTCATCCATAAGAGTGTGGAAGAAACTTCATGCAGATGCTCCTCTTTCACAGCCCGCAAGAAGAATGTGATGATATCTCCTGGGGGAAGTGCAGCTGATCCGCTAACAATTTAGGTCTCTAGCCACCAGTTCATAAAGTTTCGCAACTGCTCCTGGATTTTGGGTAGCCGACAGCTGCCCACTATCTGGATCATCTTCCAGGTCCTCATGCCTCTCTCTGAATCTTTTAAACCATTCAAAACATACATACAAGACAGAACCTCATTTCAATAAATTGCATCACACAAAACCTAATGCTTATTCAGTGCTCCATGACAACAAAGAAAAACCACTTACGAGGTACATAGAGTGATAAGGGGAATTATGCTTTGGATGTATTGATCGAGCTATAATTTTCTTCTCTGGCAGTCAGAGGATCAATGGACAATCGATACATTTGTCTGTGCACCCAACCATGCTTGCAACATAGATTCAGTCCCTGAACTTGTTTCACATATGCTTAATGTGGGTCTTACAATCACAAATTTTCAAAATACATTCAGCATGTGACTGTTTGCAATATGTGTGTGTCCTGTGTGCGTACAAATCTGTGGTACAACATTCACATTCGAAACAATTAAGTAAATAAAACTAACATAATCAGAAATGTACAATGCCTGTACATATGCCATTTTAGACCAGGAGACTGCTCTCTGTATCATGGTTATTACATATGTACTAACACTCACATGTTTTTTCACTTTTTCTGGTCATTGTGCTATTTTCTTTTGCATAATTCAGCTAATCACTGTGTCACTGTGCCCATCAATGGTACAGTGACAGACCACATATTTTGTAGCTGTATCAGGACAGATACTTCAAAGTAGCTAACGTATCTGGCATCTTACCTTGTCACCACTGTAATAATTCAGTAATGGATTTTGTTTAGTTGCCAATTTGCTGTGGTATTTCCATGGAATATTTGTGGTTGTTTCACTGCCTGTTGCTGACCATGTCATTGGCATGACAGTTTCTCTATTCCTATTGCAGTGTGCTGTACTGCTAGCACCGCTGCTGTATGTGCTGCGATCTACACAATAACAAACTGAAGGATTGTAAGCCACAACAGATAAAGCAGCAGTCCTGACAACACAACACAGCAAAATAAGAGTACAGACACCACAGCGAAGACTCTGCGACAAGCAAATAACGAATGCACCAAATCAAATTGGCAGCTAATAAAATCCACAATTAAAATCAGTGTGACAATACATCAAATGCCAACATGCTGCACAGCAACTACTGCAATAACAGGTACAAAACATGCAGGCCATGAACACATCATTCACGGCCACAGCAAGAAAGCAACCAGCTAAACCACTCAAATGAAAGTAGTACAAACAACAAAATGTGAAAATAATTTGTGATGTCCCAGTATATGTATATGACAATTATGATACAAAAAATCCTTTCTACTAATTGACATGCAACAATGGAGAAACTAGAGCACTTAATAACAACTGTGTTTGTAACAATTTCCTATAAATTATATTGCAACATGTTTTGGTTTTTTAAAAAGCCATGATCAGACAATGTAAAATCCTTATTAAAGGAAGACTATCACATAAAGACAATTAAATGTTTCTTTTGCATGCAACTGAGTTCTCAAATTTAGAGTACTACGAAGGGCAGTACACAAGTGATTCATATTTTTTCTCAGGAAGTATAATTAGTGTTGCAATGAAATTTACATACAGCATGGGAACATCCTTAGCAAAGTTGAGATTATTTTTCCACAAGATCTCCTTCATAATCAACACACTCTTTCCACTTTTGTGTGAGATGCTGTATGCCAGTCCCATGAAATTCTTTGCTGAAGCATCAGAGCTCTTCACACTAGCTGTGTTTCAGCTTGTCATCATCCACAAAAAAAAGCATTATTGGAGTGCATCCATCAGTGAGCCGAGAAGATGGAAGTCAGAGGTTGTTAAGTCAACTATACGAAAATATTTTATTCTGACGTATTTTATAATGTTTCAAGTATTTTACACTGTCTGATGATAGCTTATTAAAATACCCAAGACACAGTGCAAAACAACACAAAGTAACCTGTTACAAAATACTTGTGGTCGCCTGCACTTATTTCTCCATTGTAGTTTATGTATCACAATGGGATAGCCCAAATAAAGATCTAACTGACCCACAAACATCACACAATTCTCTTATAATCTTAACTAATATTATTGATGTGAAACTGACACCATGGCTTTGCAGGTACAAAGACACATACCAATTATAACTACATACTGAAATTAGTGAATATTTTGCCATCGTAACAATGACGCACACAAAACCAATGAAAGCACATATGTATATGAAGTACAGTGGGGTATGTGTGTAAAGCCTGTTGGTTGCTGTGATATACATTTGAATGGTACAGCCACACAGTACAATACAAACATACCGACAGAAACTGCAAGGTAACTGTTGTTACAAACTTTGAAAATACTCATTAAGAACAACTGAAAGATCACATTTCTTCAAGCAATGTAATAAACTTGTCCACATCTGCACAATAAATGGAAGATCCTGTTAACTCATCTCATGATCACCAACATGACATAAATAAATTCAAAAACGAGATTATGAAGCACTCCATTCAAGAACAAATCCATCAAGACAAACAAATGATATGATTTCATAATTAAAATCATGCAATGTCATCTGATGGGAACATATGTGCATCATATAATACTTGTATTAATGTAATAGAAAGTTTAAAAAATCAGTGGATTCATGTTTTGGATTATCTTCAAGGCATCACTGGGCCATCTCACAGACACAGATGTAAGCTAACAGAGTATAAAAGGAGTCTGAGACCTCAAACACTTCTTCATGTACATGCTGTCATTTGTATAGTTTGTCTACAGTGCTCCTCCGACACACACACACTCCAAAAAACTCCCACCCAACAAATAATCATAGCTAGTGACAAAACAGAACCAAATACCACAAAGCATACATGTCTATTCTGCTACACATTATGATGATGATGATCTACTACAATACAAACTTTTGTTTCAAGCTACTATATGACAAACTATTCAGACAAACATCCCAGTTAATTCTTAAACAGTGCAAGAAAATACTTAATATTACTGTAATAACAATTGAACAAGAATTTTATATACATGGGTCCGTGCATCGTGAATCAAATTTAACAATTTTCCAACAAGATGCGACTTATTCATTTTATTACATTACTGTAGGCAGCTCTACATGTCTCGCGTGTTGACACCCATCATCAGGAGCTCATACAACTGTAATTACAGCTTCTGGTATTGATTAACCAGATCTACTACCATCCGCTTTTGTTGTCGAGTTGGAACTGATCCATGTGTCGTTGTTGTCACATGAATCAGTTCCAACGAAAGCAGATGGTAGTAGATCCAGTTAATCAATACCAGAAGCTGTAATTACAGTTGTACGAGCTCCTGATGATGGGTGTCAACACCCGAAACATGTAGAGCTACCTACAGTAATGTGATAAACTGAATAAGTCGCATCTTGTTGGAAAATTGTTAAAGTTGAACAAGACTTACATAATTTTCATTCAAAATTTAATAAATACTACAATCTAATAAATTCTCCAGATAACATGCATGGCCTGAATAAAAAAGACACAATTAAAAAAGATATCTTAAATAACTTCAAAATACACTTTAAAACAAAGAATTTCAATGTAAAAGAATATATTTAAAGATGCACGTGAAGTGTCCTTTAATGGTATGTAACATACTGTTGTACTGAAAATCGCATGCATGGACGTGCATGTGTATTATCGGGCTAGTGACGACTTTGAGAAAAATCCAAAACATACATCCACTGATGTCTAGATTCACTTTTTACTACATCAAGCACAGTGTCATGTTCCTAACACATACCTCCCCATATGACCTTATTACATGCAACGGGATGTCTCAAACCAGAGGTGCACAAATCCTGGGTGCTACATCATCCTGTCGAGTTACATTTGTATGATGGTGCCCAATATTTGTGTATCCTTTGTGTGGAACTTCTTTTGTGTCACTCTTCTGGCACCAATAATTTTGATGGAGCCCCTAGATTTGTGGAATATTTATGCAAACCTGCCTAAAACCAAGTACACTGAACTCATGCTACAAGTCATGTAAATCTAGTTCACAGAACATCATGAAGTACGGCATTTCAGGTGCGCTACTTCAGCTTCACGAGTTCATGCCATCCTGTAGTTTAAGTGCATTTTCAGTCACCTTCTACATGATGGTAATTCACAATGCATCCATCATTCAATGTAGGTTCCAACCAGTTACTTTATATTTATTTATTAAGTTCTTAAATTTAACTTACAGTTCTTGTGAATATGAGGTGCATGGCTTTTTGTCACCAGCACTTGCACAGGCAGAACAGAACAGAATCTCTGTTAAAGATGCCCACTTCCTAAACATCACTGTTCCCAATTGCACATAACATAAATGTTTCATGACATATCTGAATGAGTAGTGTTATAATGTGGAATAATACAGAAGCAAAGTATATACACAATCATATCATACTTCCACCCAAAAGGATACAGGATAATTAGTATGCACAAACAATTAATAATGAAAGCACCTAATGTTGAGCACACACAAATTTGTATTATGTGGCAATAACTATATCAAGATGGGCAATGCACGTGTAACTTAATACTGCAGCTCATTTGCATAATGCTTATACCTCCTTGGCTACCTTTACAAAGATAAAGCTTTCCTGTGCAGGCCTATTACTGGCCCTGAGGATTTTCAGGAGGTTAAGGCTCCCAATTTCAAGACAAGAAGGTGGTAAGGTTGTCAGCACTATGCACTGGCCACCTCTAACCCCTACAAAATATTCCTGGTACTAATATCTGTTGGAGACCGAGCCAACCCCAGGGCCACTGTGCAGCTGGAAGGATTATGTCAATGAAAAATTCAACGACACCATCAGGAATCGAAACCAACACCTTCCAGCTTGCAGCATGGTGCCTCAACCAATTGCACCACCTTGTGCCCCATCTAACCTAGCAGCCTAACATCATTTCACTCGAAGAGAGTGCTTCTATGGCAATCTAATGTCGCCGGAAACACAAAACAAATTAGGCCTTCACGTGGAAGTACCTGATTTTAAACAAATTTGGAATTTTCCCCACACAGATTTTCAAAGAAGTCACTAACACAAAATTTCATGTCAATCTGTACAGTGAGAGAGGTGATGAAACATGCTGACAGATGGATGCCATAATAGCCTGACACCATTTCAGTCAAAGAGCGCTTTTATAGTGATTTCATGTTGCCAGAAACAATAAATCGTATTTATGTTTTCATGCAAAGTGCCCAATATTGTTGCCCCATTTGAACCAACATTTAGTTTTCTTGACAGAATTTCCCCAGTATCATAATTTCATTGAAATCCTGTGGCAGCTGCAATGACACATGCCAACAAAGGACAGACTGAAGACAAACAGACAGACACGTGAAAGGTAACAGGCATTTTTCGCGAGTATTTGAACATGCATGAAAAAGAAAATAAAAACATAATGTGAAAAATATAATGTTCTACCGTACCCACGACAAATTTATTGCAGTGTTAATATGCAGTGTGTGATCATATGCAAAAAATTATGTATATACACACACATACATATAATATCTGGAACACATCATTATGTCAACACAACAGTCGTGATGGAAAGTCAGACTGTCTGATGAAATACATAAAAGGTATCATCAACATTTCATGTGTCATCTAGGTACATGTGTTTCTCCATGTACCAAGCATACACTATCCCAAACATAATATATATTAAAAAAAACATTATTTGTTACTTAAATTTAATCTGTCAATTTCATCTATGTATGTATGTATTTATATATGAATGTATGTATGTATGTATGTATGTATGTATGTATGCATGCATACAATGTACTTCTGCAATCATTTCCATCAGAAAATAGTGTTTGAAAACAAAACAGTTTGGTTTGATATACACTAACCAACAATGTACTGCTGCAATAACCTAAATTAAACATAAACACAGTGTTAACTGCACCCTAACCAGCAATACAAACACAACTACCATCCTCACATATGCAAAACAATATGGAACACATAACAAGAGGACTAAGGTCCAGCCAACTGCCATTCTCTGGCTGGAAACCAACAAATGGAAAACTACTGCAGTGAAGGTTCAAATGCACTTCAGAGAAAATGCTACAGCAATTCATATATAGCCCAGGTGACTAGGGACACACACAAACCTATAACCAAGATATTTCAACAATATGCAAAGTATTACAACACAAAAGTCTTCTCTGCTATCCAATATTCAAAAGTGTCTATCTGCATCATGTGGCATCATGCAGCTGTCGTCTGGGTGGTGGAAGGCCTTGGAACTCTGCTCCTCAAACGGTTGCATCCTGAGGCCAGGTCCTGGACTTCCACTTCGTCGGAGTGAAGGTGAGAACCGATCATGATGGAAAGCGTTGAAATCCTGGCTCCTACACAGTGTCACTCTGATGTCTGGATTCCCAAATGAAGGAAAACTGGCAGATGTACTACCAAACATCATGGATCCTGAGCTTGAGACAGATCGTTGTATTGTATTGCCAGGCTCCATCTCACCAAATAAACTGGAACCTTGCCGCACACTGTACAAACCAGGAGAATTCCCAACCTCTCTCCAATATGACTTTGATGTTTGAAGAGGTGATGTAACAGAATATCTGGGCAAATCACATCCTTTCAAGGGTGGCTCTTGACCCGGAATATGTGGTGAAGGCATTGGTGGTGGCTGCAGATCTACGTTAGTCCTTGTTTTCAGAATTCCTCTCGGAGGCTCAGTAGTATGAGGAACAGGCACACAGAGTGCCCCTTCTTTATCACTCCTACCACTAGATGAAGCTGAAAATGAACTTCTCCCATGAATTTGATATGAAGATGTTCTGTGAGAGGTATCTTTATCCCTGCGACCACCCTCAGCATTTGTTGATGTGGATAAATGACTTCGCCGTGGAGACTGCTGCCTGGACTCAGAACCTTCTTTATTCATGTCCTCCTTCAAAGTGGACATTCCACCCGTACTTGCGCTCTTGCTTACATTAGCATGAGAAGCTGAACTACATTTAGTCACCTTCTCTCTATCAGAATCACTTTTCACACTACCCCGTTCCTTCACATTACGTCTTGAATTTCGAGTTCTCTTTCGTGTATCCAATCTATGCAAAGTCCCAATGTTAACCATCTGTGCTTGCACACCAACACTGTCAACACTTATACGTGGGGTTTGGGTACAGTTCCAAACCATAACTTTATCACTAATGCACATGTCTGGTGGTGTTTGTGTATAATTCCAAACCATAATCCGCTTTGAACGTTCCAAACAACTCAAACAATCTTGCAACTTGCCTGCCTTTTTTAACAATGTCATATAATCACCACAAATATCAGTCATTGTTGAAGAATCCATATACACTTTAAAGTTTTCTACAGAGTCTCGCGCATGTGGTGATGCAACAACACCAAGTCCCAGCAGTTCACTACACAACTGTCCTTGTGCAGACTTAGAACCCAATTTCAGAATATCATATGATGATTCTGCTACGTCATCATCACAAACAGGAGCACTTGTAAAACTGAGCTGAAGATCTGGTTTCTGTAGAATGGGCGACTGGAACGCGCTGGCATCTAACAACACCTGCGGAACTGTTGTGGCTGATGAATGTGCCTTTGGCGATTCTTGTAGGACTAGGTGACCAGGACACACCAAGATCATATCATCATTCGCTTCAAGTGTACGGATAGCTTCTTCACAACGAACCACCAGCAATGGATCAAATGACATCTGCTTCTTTTTAGCTGCACCACCAACTGGAATTGTGCATGCAGTAGTCGAACATGATACAATATAACAGTTCTAAGAAGGAAAGGTAAAGGTGATTCTGTGCATAAGCACTCCCACAAGAAGTGTAGAGGAATCAACACACACAAACCTCGTATGTCATTTTTAGACTCAGCACTAAATGGAGGCAGTTGATTTACACCCTGCAAAGTTTACTTTGGACAAAGAATTACCACTACCTATATGACAGAAGGTTTAGAGGTCTGGAATGAGGGAAAAAACTGAAACCCCCGCCAGGATTTGAACCATGGACATCGTCTAGTCACTCACAGGTATCCCAGCTCCTCTGTGACGTGTGATATTAAACAAGTAAACCCTTTTCAAGTGTACTGAAATATAATCCAAACACATCACTTCACAATGATTAAATTGTGACAGTAACAATTCCAAAATACATTTTTGTAATATTACACATGTTGAAACAATTCTGCCGCAAATGGAAGGAGATGGATGGAGGGAAGTGAGATGAAAGCACAGCCATGCAGAAATATTCATCTTAAATGTCCTGCAAGCACACACCTGCATCATCAGTTTCTGAAACCATTTCATAACATATACTAAAAATTAAATTTACAAATACAGTCCTGAAGTTTACATCACTGGACTTTACTGGTGAAGCAGGTTAACAAAATCTGGTAGGTACAATGAGATTGGTTTCAACCTTATATCTTTCATAGAGATGTCTACAGTATTACAATCCTGTGTGTTGATTAACCTCTAATAGCTTACTCACTCATATACAGGCTTCAGCACTACTTTGGCATTAGGACAGTGCAGGGTTATGTTAGGAACTTGTACAGTCCACAATATATCATGTCCTCTGCGTGAACAAGTGCACAGGTACTGCAGTTTCAGTGACTTACAGTACAGTAACACTTCCTAAAATTCCAGTAGTTCTCCAAAGGTTGTCGGTTCACTTACTGCATCTGCATCTCTTACCATTCCCTGTTCTAACACTAACATACAGTTGAGTATCTCACGGCACACCTAACAACACTCTACAGTTTTTTGGTACTTGCGGAGGCATATCTGTGTTCACTCTTCTTTGAACACCCGGCAATTTACATGCACCCGGCCAATCAGACATACAGGACAATAACATTGCCAACTCACTGGCAAAAACTGTGTCTCAAAGTTCATGCACAGAACTGGTATTAAAACGATGCACAGTTCACATCTCATGCATGACACAGGCTATGCTAATTGAATTTTTTTTGTCCCTTCAGGCAAATTCTGCAACAGTACCTTCATCAAGCCATCATTATTCGTACTTCCTTGTGTTTAGAATTTACACATACACCTTATTTTCAAAACAGCGCACATGATATATGTGCCAGGTCAAACCAGAACACAGGGCAATGAATCTCCCAACTCAGTGGCAAAAGGAAAATATTTATATAAGTTCACTTACAGAATTTGAATTGGCATGTGACACATCCATGTTCCAAGTGTGCAATTAAAGACTGGATGGACAGAAGATACTACACTATTACACATTTGGCAGGAATATGGAGTGTTCACTTATAAATATTTGAAAATGGAGCCGGGGACCTATGATGACTAAATGGAGACTGCTGCAGACTTGTGGCTGGTCTACTACAGAAAAGGGTCACACTCAATCAAACTGAGGCTAGCAGATAATGCCTGTCATAACACTGCCTTAAACATTATGCAACTGGAAGATCGCTGTGAGACTCAGGCCCATCACTGAGGGGACCAGCTACATGACCACTACAAGACTAAGGAATATCTTTTAAGGACCAAACTGTGAGACCGCTGTGACAATGAAGAATATCACCTAGGGATCAAACTGTGAGACCACTGTGAGACTAAGGAATATCACAAAGGGACCACACTGTGATACTCGGAAATATCACTTAGTGACCACACTGTGAGACAACTTTGAGAATAAGAAATATCACTTGGGGACAAAACTATGAGACCACTGTGGGACCCAGGCACATTACTTACAAGCCCACCTGTCAGGTTGCTGTGAAACTCAGGCATATTGTTTAGAAGCCCACCTGGAAGACCAATGTGAGACTTGGACATATTTCTTACAAGCCCACTGTGAGACTGCTGTGAGACTCAGGCATATTACTTACAAGCCCACTGTGAGACTCAGGCATATTACTTACAAGCCCACCTGTGAGACTTGGGCATATTAATTAAAAGTCCACTGTGAGACTGCTGTGAGACTCAGGCATATTATTTACAAGCCCACTGTGAGACTCAGGCATTTTACTTACAAGCACACTGCGAGACTTGAGCATATCAAGGGGCCAATTTCCAAGACAACTGCTATACGTTATTTCCCAGGCACAGTTCTTGTGGGTTATACAAATGAGGAAGCACTTCCCTTTGTAGTTAAATTTGATCTGGGTAATTTGTCTTGTAAATATATATATATATATATATATATTACAGCTTACAGAAAAAGTAACAGATTATTTAATATTTTAGAAATAAATAATATACATAAAAAAAAAATAGTCAGACAGCTAATTCACCACAGAAATGGCAGGAACAGATGATACAAGATCTTACAGACATGACCAAATTGTGTGAACCATATCTCACTGCCATGAAGACATATACAGGGAGAAGAGGTATAGCCCCACTCATTCCTAACTTTGGCAACAGAGTGATGTTTGCACTTGACATTAACCCTGGACACATTACTCCCAGGAGAAGGGGCCCCATTACCCATTGAACAGGAGGCCGGGTGGGCCCTGGAGCACTTCTGGATGTTTTGAGAGGACAGAAAATCTCCTGCACCTGCCAGGATTTGAACCTCAGACTGCCCAGGCTGTACCCATGCCTCTGTACTGACTAAACCATCTTGGTTCACCACATATAACTATTAAAATCTCATATATGGCTATGGAATATAAAGAATACTCACTTTATCTTGGCGTACAAAGAGTAGCCCACTTCATCAACTACAAAACTTTCTTTAGCTCAGCCACAGAATTGTTGCTGGAAATTTATAGGTCCACTACATTTCATTATTCCATCTACCAACAGCATGTAGGCAATAAGGCGAGCACACATGCACGTGCGCGCGTGTGTGTGTGTGCATGCGCACCTGTGCAGCAGACATTGGCTGTGCTCTTTCACAACCCAAAATGTTACTTGAAGCACAAGTCAAGCAATTAGATATTTTGCATTCTGATTTTCTGCAGAAATGGAAAGAATGTACAAAGCAAGTAGACATTTGCCAGATGTTCAAGAAAGCTTCTAAGTGTCACAGAAATTCTTCTAGCATACCAAACGGAACAGACTCATGTGAGAAGGCTGGGGCTGGCATCCCTCACAAGAGGAGAGGTACTGGGAGTGTGACATGAAGTACAGAAGGGAAGCAAAGAACTAAAGCTCAATTTTCTGATAACCAGTAAAGTTTCAGTTTGCAGTGAATTTTTTAAACTATCACAAAAGACAATTTGCATGGTAAATTGACATAAGGGTAACGAAACAGTTAAGAAAGTGGCAGCAACATGTGTAATTCACTGTTGTGCATATGACGATGATAAAAGAGTAAAATATTCGTTTTTTGTTTACATAAGGAGTGATGGAATGGACACTGAAAGTGAAGTGGGCAAAAGAGGACAGAATATCATGTGACAAACTAAATGCCAAAGTTTGTTCACGACACTACTAGTAAACTAAGGTAAACACCAAGTATACCATTCTACTATCTGAAAAGCTGTGATATTCAGCACCCTTTTTTAATGTTTTGTTGACTGTACATCATGACATATCTGTACAATAAGAACCAACTGGCTGTTGGCAGGATAGGATCTGATCCTGCCAACAGCCAGTCAACATAAACGTGTGACATATACCAACTGCTGTATATACAGAGTTGTACCTCCTGATGATGGGCGGTAAGCCTGCTTGAAACATGTAGAGGTTAATTATTGAAATAAATTGAAAGCAAGTAGTGCATCCTGTTGGTTCTTATTACACGGATTCATCAACCCTTTTGGTCCCAGAGGAGCTGCATAAACCTGCCTTCACTGTTTATACCTACACAGTGAAGAGAAAAAGGAACACCAATAACATGATGGAAAGATAATTGTTTAGGTAGTAAAGACCCTGTGCATGGAGGCAAAAAATTGACTGTCAACATACAAATTTATCAGCAGAAGCCTATATTAAGTTCCTATAACATAATTTGCCTAGAAATATTGTGAAAAACTAAAAAAAATATTAAGTCAGAAGACCCCAAAACCCCGAACCACGGCTCAAATTGGGGTCTTTCCAAATATGAGTAAGCAGCACAGGTTCTTGAGCTAAACTGCAATGTCATATGACATTTGTGAGATAGGATCCTGGAGCTTTGCTCTTGTGAGTAAATACCCAACATTTAGGTATTACTTCAAGGCTGCACAGCCACTGGCCAAAATGGTAAAATGCAGACAAATAAATAGCTGACTGTTTCATCATTAACTATGAATACAAAACTATCATTATTATCAATAAACTCTGTTACAATTAATTTTTACATAACAGATATACCTTGATTTACACAGTACTCATTCTTAGGTATACCAGTCTCTATATAAGCACTTCATTCCTTGAACAGCCATGGAAAATAAGGATGAAGTGCTACATTACAAGAATTCAAGTCCCTCAAAACTCATGAACTAATCACCAACTACACATCCCAGTAGACCTTAACGACAGTCCCACTCTGTCCAACCAGTCCACGCACCTCCATCGCTTTTAACTTCAGCACATTATTTTACATAAACCCACAATTTAATGCCAAATTTACATCCTTAAAACACATTCTCAACTCCATGCAAATACAAGTGGTGTTCACTAAGTATCATCAGAGGATGTCCAACAGAACCAGCAATAACAAACATCATGTTTCTTTAAAAAATCACCAATGTCTCAGACATATGTACCATTCACACGCCTACTCAATTCTAGTGAAGAAGAAAATAGGGCTCAATATTTGCTTCATCAGGATTGCTTCCCTCAGGTGTGGCAGTGCTGAACAATAGCAGTACATGCTGAGTCTGGCTCTATGGTCCCAAAGTTGTACACATCGCAAGCTGCCATCAACAACTCCCTGCAGACTGCTGGGAATGTCTTGCCCATCACCATTCAGCCTGGGCCTTGTGCTTAGCAATTTTGCACTTGAAGAAGTACCTTGAAGAAAAACACTTCCAACATGACAGCATGATTCAAAGCAGAGGAGCACTGGTGGGTGCAAATATTTAGCATGTATGTCCTCCTGTTGGCACTGAACATATGATGTAAAACTGGAACAATGTCTCAACTGGCGTGACACACTGGGAGCAGTGACTGTGTCCATAATTCTTCGTTTTGGTCAACCACATTGAAGTAATCAATATAAGTGTTAACATACCTTCAGATGATACTTACTGAACAGCCTTTATAATTTCACATAATACATAATCACCAAGTTCACCCTTGAAATAATCTGCTATGGAATGTCCTTCACATTTATAATATGAAGTCTATGAAAAGAAGAAAGTCTCGAGTTATTTTCATGTTAAAACGATTTTCCTGCCCTATACCTGCTGTGTAAATCAAGATACTGTCACAAACTATTCTTAAATCTGATTATACACATATTCTTGCCCTCAAGCTTTGGTGGCTTGTGTGTAATGCATAATTTTGACTCTCAAGTTTTACCCACATTGTATGTTGAAGGTGCCCCAAACTATTTTGGTATAAACTGCATTTATCATTTTCAAGACAATAAAAGTACAAGGTAAAGTTCATACTAGAACACACCACAAAGGCCCAGAAGGGGAGTAGAGGTATAGTGCTAGTGTTTCTTCAGCTTCAGCGCCAGATAGGGGTGGGTTGTCAATGCCACACCCAGGCCGCTGTACCTCCTGGGAAAGAACCGGTACTCATGGGATAGCAGGCTAAGTGGGCCCGTGGGAAAGTCTGGACAGGTGTGGAAAATCTTGCCCCCCACTGGGATTTGATCCCTAGACCATCCATCCCATAGCAAGTCGCTATAACAACCGCGTTATCTCAGCCCACATTTTCAGGACGGTCATGCAGTGTGAGAAAATATACTAAGACACACGTCTTACAGCAAGAGTATGTTGCTCTTGAAATGGAAGGGACCATGAGGTTCAGTAGGGTTGGTGAAAAGAAGTACTTCCAGGCTGTACTCAGTTCACACCAGTCTCCAGGACTGAACATGCAAGGATGCCAGGAAAGTGAATCGTCTTGTTAGTTTATTTCAGTTTTTTCACTTTTCCACTTACACTGTCCCTTCCCTTAAGAAGAGAACACATGGTGGTATTCTACATGTCTAAATTAACTCTTTCACTTCCATTGGACAGGTGCACAGATGAGTCAATGCAATGTTGCTGAGAGGTCCACCTAATAAGAAATGTTTCCAGAATCTTTGAAGTTCTGTAACTCTTCCAAAATGGAGGGAGGGAGAGAGAACTGGCAGCAATGACTTATTAGCAGAACTGAAAGGAACAAAGCACTGGATTGCCAATTAATAAATGTACAAGAATTATTGCTTTCATAGTGAAATATCAGTCATAAAATAGTACAACTTTTTATTCTGGAAGTGCTCTTTATAAATTAGTTTTTAAGCAAAAAAGAATTATGTATTTCATAGCCATGGGGGTGGGGGATGCTTGTCCTACCAGTACACCTTCAACTGCTGCATCATGCCAACACTCAGCACGCAAGTTGCAGTCAAAACACAGGTTCATGCACACACACACACACACACATAGAACACCTGCCATGACAAAGTGTTACAATGCAGGATCATCCTACATCCCCTTTCCATTTACATGAGATCAACTGAACAGAAGAAGGCTTATGATCTACCTCCTTTAATGAATACAACTTAAGCAAAAGACTTTATAAATTGAGGTATTAGAGTTTCAAGAATCACAGCTCTCCAACATTAAACAGGGTGCACAGTGCTACCACATTCAGAACACCTTATTGTATCTTACTTACAACCTACATTCCACACGTTTTTCAAGCTACTCATCGTTAAAAGAGAATAAAAGGAATAAACATGAACGAAGTTCAAATATGTCCTCTTAGGTCTCACATAATCACCTGAGTGATCGAGGCATTTTTTCCAGCAATAAACGAACTCACCTGTTTAATTTCCACATACAACAAATAAGAGTTCTGTGTTTGCACCTACCAGCTCCCTGTTATCATCCCACAAGTGTTATCAACCTTTGAAATTCTTAAGCAGTGTGAAGAGGCTAAGTTCTGGTCACAAGGTCAACCCTGTATGGTGGATGGAAAAGAGATTCCCAGAAACCTGTTATAAGCACTGCATTGTGACAAGGGCTGCACGTAAGTGCACACAGTGAGAGATTAATCACATTCTCTGTGAGCAAACCAGTGCACTTTACCTGGGTGACCTACTTCAAAAGCTGCAGCATTGTGCAGCTGCGGTAGGCATTCTAACTGCTCCATTTTCCACAACCCATGAATTCAAGGAGGATGAAGTCCAATATATCCTTGAATGCCATCAAAAATTTTCTCTGCAAACAAAAAGTGTCACACACTTTTTGCAAGAGACACAGTATGCTTCTATTCCATGCTTGCTGCCTTCAGTAGTGAAGTGAAAAGACAAAACCACAGTTCAATGCTGGTGACAATGCACCAAGGAAATTAAGTATGGATGAAGGCAGTACTGACTGTATTTTGGAACAAACATGGCATTCAGTTTGAGTTACTGGACGAAGGTGAAACAATGACTCAACAAGCAACTGCAAAACACCGTAGAAACTGAAGGAAACAATCTGGTTTGCCCATGGACAGAATGACCCATCTTCACACAGGTCATATCCCAGAGAAACTGCTAGACCTGTTTCACTAGAAATAGCTTGCCTATCCACTACGAGGACCAACTCTACACCTAGCACCTTCCATGTCTTCAGACACATGATTAAGCATCATGAAGGAGAGCAGTTCTCATACGACAAGGTGACAGCTGAGGTGCACCAATGGGTGTGAAACACTAGGTCCTGCACTCTTCTACAAGGGAAATGACATAATTAAAAGACAAATGTGTCTGTCAGCAGCTCAGGCAAATATATGATGTAATGGACAGTTTGTTATTCTTGATCTTTATGAAGTATGTATCAACATAATTAAAACTGCAAGACCCTACATCAGATTTTACTTACTGAAAACACCTCACATATAAAAAGAGGGATAAAAATACATGACTAAGGATAGGAATAAAACAAGAAGAAAGTGAAAAACAATTAAATAAAAGCAAATAAACAAACAAACATGTAAAAAAGGAAATGTGATAAAATGCCAAACAATGAGCTACACAAGGTATTGCTCATCAGAGAAATTAATGAACATTCTACACAAGGGCCTGAAGAAAAGCATAAACCGCACTACTGGCAATGGTGTAGTGACACAACAGATGCCAGTTTGGCACCTACCCTCATATTAAGACTTCACTGTTGCATGTAATGTTCTTACCTTTGAATTCTTCTGCATGATCTTTTGATGCCAGTTCCTCTTTACTGGAAAGAGTACCTGTTTAACACAGCCATTAAACAGAATCTTATTGTATTGAAAGGATGTCGCAACATGCAAGATATGAGGATTTCACAGTAGTGTAGCTGTGGTTTCCATTCTTCTGGGATATGATGCCACTACCACATCAGTAGCATTCACTACTTTATTATCTTTTGTAACAATTTCTCAGTTTAGCTTTCAGATGGTTTGTATTTCTTAAAGGTACCCTGAATATGCTCCCAGTAATACAAGAATGAGATCATAATGATCATTTACTGAAACCCCATATGACAATCCTGTGCACATATCAAAGGTTCATAATTCTGCCAGCTCATCTGTGAGATCTTACCCTTATGAACATTAATTGAAGGTACAGGTAGAAGCGTTAATGAAGAAATGGACCAAAGGTTAAACCATCTCAAATATAAAAAAAGGGTAATTATGAGGCATATGACAGTTCAACAGAATGACCGATTTTGAACAAGACAGTAAACTGGACAGTCCAGCATATGCTGGCACAGCCAGAGCACAATGAAAGGTAATGCATAAGACCAGTAAAAGACTCTTGTCAGACCCAAACCTCGCAAAACCCCAAGAGATTCTGTAAGTAACGAAATTCAAATGGCAAGTGTTCAGGTTACCTACCACGTAATTTCAAGAGTGAAGATGCCACAATAATGAAAATATTGCGTCTCTGAAACTGTGATGTCACTTGACAATTCACAGTTGAGTAAACTTTTACAGTTAACACTCACAACTTCCTACCAGTGATTAAAAATGAGCAGTCAGAAAATCAGCAGTACACTGAAACTGAATCCTGTACCACTAACTCACCTAGGAACTGTGTTTCACTCAATGCCTGACACGACCATAGGGCAACCCCATTAGCTAACTCCAAGATGCAGAGAATTTCTTGAGAAGTCTGTCTGGGAACTTCCTACATTTTATGGAACCAAAAGGCCCTTCCTCTTGTTTACATGATGCAACCCCGTCTCAAGACAGATAAACCCTTTCCGCACCATCCCATTTTTCACAGTACATTTCAATATTATCTTTCCATCCATGCCTAGGACTCAAAGTGGTCCAGTTCTTTCAGGTTTTCCCACCAAAACCCTTCAAGCATTTTTATTCTCTGCCATGAATAACACAAGCCCTGTGTCATCTCATCATTCTTCCCCATGCGACTGATCTCTTTCATTCATGGCAAAACTTCACTACATCTTGAGAGTCAGCAGTCTAAAAACACCTACAAAAAGCAATGCTGATGCACCAGATTAACTGATAGATGAAAGCAATTCTGTGAATGGTTAATCCCACAAGACAACTCAATTGTCTGCAATACGGTAAGAAATGTGGCCTGTCAGAATCATATGTCAGTATACAACCTAACATAACTATCTGTACTAACTAAACACAAACCAGTGCATACATCAAGAGCAGTGTACAACCTAACATAACAATCAGTATCAATTAAACACAAACCTTGGCATACACTAACAATCCAATATGAATCAGTAAAACATCCTGTATACAGAAAACATGTTCTGTGCAAACTTTCCATACCTTTAGCAGAAGCCTCCAGGAGACTTGAAAGGCTCATTTTCTTCACATCACATGACTGTAAAGGAGAAAATGTACTGTTAATGGCTGTTGATATATGTGCAACAAAACAAAATTCGTATCATGACTCTGACCACCATCACCTGACAAGGCTGATAGTAACAGCAAAAACTGTATGGAAATCAAAAGGAAGTATAGAGCTTGAATATTCAGCATGTCACACATTATTTTTACTTACTGCTGGTCAACTACATGTCATTTAAAAATGTGTCAAATAATGTCAACAGATTTTAACAAATTATGTCTCACATCCCATATCAGCCTATATACTCATATATCATTAACAAAATATTCTGTACTCAAGGCCAACCTTCAACTGCATGTTGCTTTCAACATATTTTCAAGGGCATTCCTGCCTCCCCCTGTAACAATTATATATTCCACCATCTGTCACTCATTACTGCTGCTCTTAATAAACTGCTGTGAATTATCCTAGACAATGCGTGTGGCTCTTGTATGAAGACCTTTTACAGTTTGTAATTTTTGCCAAACATGATTAGAGGACATGGTAATTTCAATAAATCATGACACAATGAGCACTAATCTTTACAGAAATCTAATAAATTTCTATTTTGGCATCATGTATCAAGCAGAGAGCTAGTGACTAGCATCAGAAAACATTATATTCATGCAGTAACACTCAGTATGGATCCTCGAAACTTAAGTTTTATCCAAATGTGTTGATAGTTTCACAGATCATGTGTACTCACATATGCTGCCTCCCCAGCACACATTCACTGTATTAATTCAATTAGCATTCTCTCTTACGACAGGCCCAAAGCCTCTTCCAAAACGAGCTCTCCACATAGTGCGATCTAGAGCTTCCTCCTTCAAATGAAAGTATCCTCTCCTTTCCTTAAGGTCATCCAGTAGCTTCCTACGTCTTCTTCCTTATCATCCTGTCACTTCTAACCCCCCTTTTATCTTTCCTTCAATAACCCATTGTAGATGGCAGTTTCTACACAAAATGTGACCAATCCAGTTAGCCTTCCGTTTACTTATTTCATGTAGGATATTCTTCTGCTCCTTGACTCTAAGCGATACTTCTTCATTTCTCACGTGATTGGTCCAACTGATCTTCTCAATCCTTCTCCAGCACCACACTTCAAAACTTTCCAGGTGTTTCTGATTGACTGCCTGAAGCATCCAAGTTTCAGCACCATATAAGCTATGCCCCAAATGTAGCATTTTACTAGTTTCTTCCTCAATTTTAGGTCCAATGTGCTAGTAAAAAAGAGCCCTCTTCTTGTTGAATGCAGCTTTTGCCATAGCAATCCTAGATTCAATTTCACACGTACATCTTCCATCATTTGTTAACATGTTACCCAAATATTTAAAAGATTCCACATTTTCTAGTTGCTTGTGGTCTATCATAATTTTTAATGGGAATGGTTGTCTTGAAATTCTCATTACTTTTGTTTTTTCCACATTCATTTCCGCTCCATAGAATCTCTACTACTCCAATAGCATAACTCACAATCTTCATCATTATGTTATACATGCAGTAGCATACTTCATCCCTCTTAGATACCCATATTTTATAAGCCTCTCTAATTTGTGTCCTCCCTTCCAAGTAAAACAGTGTTTCACAATCACACAAAAGAACAGGCATCAGCATTTATTTACGAACACTGATCTACTGTTTTGGAAATAATAATTTTTAACTGAATAATAACCAGTAGTTCTTGAATTTACTTTTCTCCTAACTGCAACACAAACGTTTCAAATGTATTAAATTTATTTTTATTTCTTGCTCCCAAATACACTTCAAAACATTTTCCAGTAACTCATTACTATGACAGTTGCATATTTCTGATTATTCATTCCTCTGTATGATTTGTGCAGTAATGAGAAAAAATAACATCACATCAAATGAACTTAATTACCTGTGATATTCTGGGTGGTGGGGGTACTTGTGGAGAATCTTCTGACATCTCACTATCAAGTAATAGCTGGCTGAACACATTTTCTACTGAAGAAAGCTCGGTGTTGACAACAAATGGTGCTACTGTGTCAGTAAGCTCCAAGGGAAGAGCAGGAGGCGGTACATTGTATACTGGAGGGGGTACTGGTTGGGGTACAGGTGTGGGAGGCATAACTGGTGGGACAGGAAGAGGAATTGGAGGAGCAGAACCAAAAGAGGGAGGGATGTGACTTTGTGGAGGTGGAGGTTGAGTTACAGCATCTGAGAAGCCAGTTTGAGGTGGGTAACCATGAGGGTATGTTGGAGGGTATGGAGGGTATGGAACAGAGGAAGGAGAGAAAGTTCCTGGGGCAGTAGTGCTACTGGGGTCATAAACCTAAAGAGGGGCAAACAGAAAATGCAGTATTAATAAATAAGACAATCAGAAGTGAACAGGTGTATTGCTTGATCAGAACTACACAAGACTTCACACTATGATACGTCAACGTCAGTGGTGGAAGACAGTTCTCCATAAATTTGTTCCTAGTGCCAGTGTCAGTTGTCTTGGACTCTGCACCACATGCCTCCACTGAAGAAATAGCTAACAAGCTCCTCTCCCACACAACAATACATACTTTACTATAATGTCCACATCTCTGTCCTGGACAACAGAACACAGCAGAGCAGCAGCTGCCAGAGACTTCCTACACACACAACACAGTTCTAGTATCTGATGTATATTTACCCAAAAATAAGTATTAAGAAACATGAAATTCACTACCAAGCAACATAAAAGAGCTAATAGAGCTACAGATGGATCATTCACAACATTAAACTGGTTTATCATAAGAAAGCTTAATAGAAAGTAGGTGAGAAAAAAAATTCAGCCCATCTTACCTTAACCACCAAAATTTGACTTCAGTAAAATATTATGTTGCAAACAAGAATGTTACGTTCCAGTGTTATGATTCAATACAACAAGTCCCCAAAAAAATTTAAACCGTGTAGGATGCAAGGGCTTCTGGGTGCAGATATGCAAGAATATGTGAACAAAAATGTTTGGCTCTTGAATACATGATCAACAAAACTGAACAAATCACATACAACCTGAATGAAAATGTCAGCAATGGCAGTGACAATATGATGGCCTCAGTAGCTGCAATGAGAATACTGATGGTAAAGATGGGGACGAGGACTCGCAGGCATAGGAAGTACATTATCAGTATATTTGCACTTGCAAAGTGCCTCTTTCAGTACACACAGTGATTGAAAAAATGTTAATAAATGTAAGGATTTTCTTTCTTCTATAGGTTTTGTTGATTATGGAACAATGACATTGCCATAAGGCTTACTTTGAAGCAATATGGGAAGGAAGGAAGGAAGGATGGATGGAAGGAAAGAAGGTAGGTAGGTAGGTAGGTTGCAGCATGGATGGAGGCCTATCAGGCTTCAATCTTCCCTCACTGCTTCGAAGTCAGCCTGGCTGCAGTGTCAATGTTCCTCATTCAACAAACACACAGGACAAAAGAAACCCCATACATGTAACATCAGAAGTACCGACAGGTAGACTATTAAAAAAAATATTCCATTAATGAAAGACCCTACATGTTTCGGTGGGCCACCATCATCAGAGATAACATGAAAACATACAGAAGGATTTTTCAGACCATCTGTTTTCATGTGATCCCTGGCGATGATGAACCACTGGAACATGTAGGATCATTAAGGAATAAAATGCGTTGCTAATAATTTACTCTGTTGGTATTTCTTATAATAGTGAACTTTTATACACAGTAATAACATGTTACAAAACCCATACAAGTGATAACATTTGCTGAATCACCGTGTATTTTATGTACATTAGCAATGTATCTAGTCATGGTGGTATGGGTCTTAACACAGACAGTCTTTTGGTCATGACCAAGTATTCAAATACATCATATGGTGTCAAAAGACAACCTCCTATGTTTCACAAAAATAAAGGAAACACATGTAAGTATGAAATGTTCCACAACGAAGTTGCCACTCTTATATCTGTACAAGCATGGCATATTTTAGATTGAAACTGACACCCTTTCAGGGCATGTCTTTGGTTTCTCTCATCCACTGCAAAGAGCACAAATTGCTATCTCCACTTCACTTCCACAGAATATACTTATTACTTAATTTATTTGATAATAATGCGAGTAGCTCAAAAGCATACAGCACTGACTAACTAGGTAACAGTGCATAATGAATTGAAAAGGTTGTGGAAGACAGTGGTGACATTCTAATGTAAGACATTATCCTGGCATCTGCCTGCAGACACTGAGGGTAACCATGAGAAACCAGGTAGAGTGGTCAAAGTCATAGCCAAGATTTGGATTTGGCACTTTGAGAACACAAGCCAGGCAGTGTTACTACTTAAGCCAACTAGCTTTGTTTATCAACAATAGATCTAGACCTGTTGGTCCATTCTGAACCACTATGAGTGAACTGATCTTTCCATCTCTTTAGACATCTTCCCCACTGACTTTCTGTGAGAATTTTAGTCTGGTATCTTCAGTGGAATTTGGCCTATTGTCAGTTCACTGCACAATACAAACACATAAAAAGAGTCATCAATGAAATACAGAACATGAAGGATAATTGTACGCATACAAAGTCAAAATTACAGATTTGATTTCTGTATGTAAGTGTTTTAACAGTTAGTACAGTAATAACCAACCACATGGAGCAAGTACTTTGTGACATGTCAAAAGTTGTTCAGCTAGTAAAACAAATACCTTGATATTTATAGGAACTGCAAACTTTTTACCATGTTCACAGGAGTATCACAGTAATTCATCATGCTGTACCTATCTGCCATTAGCAGATAAGAAAAACTATCACACACACATCAACCAAACAACTGTATGGGGCAAGGTCTTCCTTAAAAGCCCACCAGTGTATCCCATCCTAAGCCTACTGCATCTACAATCCCTCCTCAAACAAAATTTCTCTGAGACTGACAGTAAAAGTAGCCACTAACTGTACTAAGTGATGTACTCATTTGATGTTTTCTGACAAAAATTCTGAACACATTTCCCATTTCTGTTCTGCATGCTACCTGTCCTGTACACTACATATGACTTAATAGCCTGAATAATATGAGGTGAAAAAGTCAGGGTAGCTCAGTCAGTGAACTAGCAAAGGGCTAGATGGCCAGGAATTCATTTCCCTGAAGGCAGTGATTTTCACTCCATCGCAAAGTTCAGGGCATCTGTAGGGTCATCCAGCCTCATAGTACTCCCCAAGTGGCACTTTTCAAACAGAAAATAAGAACATTACAGCAACCACTAGTGCTGTAGACTGATTCCAAACAGGCATTTTTCTTGTGCCCCCTATAGGTCAGTGTGTGCAGCTCAGGCACAGAAGAAACACTGCATTTCACCTCCAAATCTGACAACATTCAACAAATGAGTACAAACATTTGCACACAACTAATATTATAAAAACAAAAAAGAAACTTGTACTTACCCCATGGTGTGTTGGCCCAACTTCTGAAGGCAAGGGGTACACTACTGGCTGATTAAACACACTACTGTGAAAATCCTTCGCAAATTTACGCTCTATTTCCTTCCAAAAGGGTGAGCGCTTTCTCCTTGGTTGTCTTCTGTAGTATGACTCCTCAGACAAAGACAGAGACACATCAGAGTCTGAATGTGAGAATGTCAACCTGCTGCTAAGAGGTGAAAATGAGGAACCACGATAACTTCTTCGACACTCACGCATTCTTCGCTCTCTACTGAGTGAACGAGACAAACGTCTTCGTTCTCTCTCTGTTGGAGAAGGAGACAATTCAAATGAGATACTAGAAGATAAGGACACACGCCCAGCAGAGAAAGGAGAGAAGTCAGGTGTTCTATGTTTATATGTACCCCAACTTGGGGATCGCCTGCTCTTCAGTGATAACCTCTTCTTTTCTACTTCCTGACTGACTGATCTTCTAGATCTCTCCTGCATGTCTCGATATTTACTGGATACATTCCTATAGTCTCTGTCTCGACTATGAGATCTTAATTTTCTTTTGGGTAGAGAAGAATCACATTCTTTATCTCTGCTCACAGATCTCACCAACCTCCTACTCTCATTATGAACATCATTCTTTCTCTTAAATCTTTGTTCATTAATGTCAGATTGCCATCTCTCTGCACTTGATGCCTTCCTGTACTGATTGGCTTGATCTCTAGATCTTCCCAAACTTTCTTGTTCTAGAAATAATTCACGTTCTTTGCCTCTACTCCCAGATCGTGAACGCCTGGTGTCATTCTGAGTCTTTCTGTACTGTCTGTCTCGACTTCTAGATCTTCCCATTCTTTCTCGTCCTACAAATATTTCATGTTTCTTACCTCTGCTCCCAGATCGTGATTGTCTGGTGTCATTCTGGTCACCTTTCTTCCTCTTTAATCTGTGTGGATCACTGTGGTGTTGCCATTTTTCTCTACTTCGTGATCTTGTGCTATTTTTGCCACTGTCAGATCCATATAACTTCCTCTTCCTTCCTGTTTCATCCAGTTCACTTTTAACTTGTGCTGCTCCATGTTTCTTCTCTAAACTTGTGGAATTCCTCTTCTTTTCTTCAGAGGAATTGTTTTGTGGTTTCCTTTTCCTTTCTTCATCTAAATGATCACATTTTTTCTTGCTCGCTGAAGACTTTCCCCTCTCTGAACTACTGGATCCAGACCTCCTCCTTTTCCTCTCACTTGAATAATCCAATCTTTCTGCTTCTTTATGTGGTCGCTGACTGTTAGTATATGAAGGATCTTTTTCACTTTTAATTCCCTCCAGTACTTTATGGTCAGCACTATTTTCACGTGCTACATGAATTTCTTTCTCTGATATTTCTGTTTTTATTACAGAATGCCTGAATGATTTCCAGTCTCCAGACAAAAGATCCGTATCATTTACAATCCCAAATTCAGGCTCTTCTTTAACCCCTGTAATATTTTCTTTTTTAAACTCAACAGCTTCATCTTTTGTGGGAAGAATAAAGTCACTCTCTGTACCAGGTGGTACAAGATCATCCAGCTCCTTTATGCATGTATCAAGTTTTGTGTCACTTAATGCTGAGTTATTAGGCCTGGTAACCATATGATTTTGATCCCCTGTTTCACCCTCAGTGACATCTGAAGGCCCATGAGACACTTCTTTCTCCATACCATGCTCCCTATGTACAGACCCCAACTGAATTTCTTTGTTACCTATTTTAATGTCAGAGCTTTTCTCCTTCTTAAGGCTTTCATCTGTGACATCCTCTCTTCTGCTGCTGTCTTTGACGTTTTGCAACACTCCATCTTTTCCATCCATACAGAGATTTTGCAAATCAGATTTCCTTTCTTTCCCACTTTTATCTGAAGTCATCCCTCTGTTACTTACTGTATACTGATAAGAGTACCTGTGACCTCTACCCTTGTCACATTTTTGTATTGACCTTTCTACACTCTTGTCATTATTTTCTCTACCACTACTACTACTACCACCACCACCACCACCACCACCACCACTGCCACCTTGTATATTCTTTTCTGCATCCTTCTCCCTGCTCCTTCTGTCTCTTCTATTCCTGCTATCTCTCTCTCTTCTGTCTGCATATCTTTCTCTATCTCTGTCCCTCACATGTTGATGTCTTCTTTGCACTTCTCTTAAGTATTCATCTATACTTACTCTCCTACTTCTTTCCACTGTTCTCCCTACACTTCTTTCTCTGCTGTCCCGTTTCACCTCAACTGAGGTGCCAGCATGTCTTCTACTATCTTTTCGGATGCTATTATCCCTGCTCCTCCTACGGTCATACGATTCTCTTCCACCTTTACTCACTAAATGCTTGCTGTTGGATTCATTTTTCCTTTTACTTTCTGAAGGTGACCGTCTGTTCCTATCACTCTTTCCCCTTCTAGTATTATTCTCCTGCTGTTCATGACCATTACTTTCACAACTCTCATCAGCATCTGGATTCCACGCATCAACAACAGCTAAGCTATCTAAAAAATCCTCTTCCAAAAGACCATCAAAGAAACTGTCTGGTGGATCATCAACAGCTTCTAGCATTTTCTCATCCAGTTCACCTTCATCCTGTGTTTTTAGAGCTGTATCATCTTGTGGATCCCCAGCCTCAGTCGTAAGGTCACTATCTCTGATATTTAATTCATTTTTAGCATCTATAGTCACAAAATTTGGTACTTGCTCTGCAAGGTCTTCTTCACTGCATTTCTTCCTTACTTGATCTTCATTACTTTTGTTCTCACTAGTTCCCATTTCTTTCCTTTTATCATCTTCATTTACAGCTCCGATATTTGCAGTAGCCAATTCATGGTGAACAACCTCCTCTGCCATCACCTGAAAGAAATTTGAAAATGTAACAAAATACTATTTGCCGCAATGTCATGTCTGCCCCTTTCCCTCCCCCTCCACACACACACACACACACACACAGATTAAACTGTTAAAAAAACAATTTTTACACATCTCAGTAGAATTTACTCATGAGTCTACAAATCCTGTAAAAAACACAAATGTAAACAGATGAATAAAAGACCATCAATCATGCCTATATTTGCACAGCATTTTAGCTGCCAAGGGTGTTACAAGTTTTGGCTTGCTCGCAAGCCATCATCAGGTACAGACTATAAACGTATATGTAAAAAAGCACATAGTCATGTGCTGTGTAACGACATTTCGGTCAACAATGGACTGCACATACAAGGATGATCCCATAAGATTGTAATATTATAAAACTTAACATTGCATTACAATTGCCTACAGTATTCAGTACTGTAACATGATGCACAGGTTTATAGCCTAGGAGCAATAGGCTATACCATATGGCCTAGGTGTGCCATAGTCTATACCATCTCGGTTTGTGTAAGTACACTCTATCATGTTCATACAACGACAAAATTGCCTAATGACACGTGTCTCAGAACGTATCCCCATTGTTAAGCCACGCATAACCGTATATAAACACAATTATTGATTAAAATGATTGAGATCTCAAAATTGTTGCTCAAAATTATGGAGATCTCAACCTTACACTGTTTAAATAGGTTTTTACTATCTTCTGCCAAAACTGTGTTCAATTACTATTCAAATATATATTAAAATAATACATTAAAATTATGCAATGTGTCTGATGCAGTACTCTGCTAAAAACATGTTCTAATTTCCTCCTTTTGAAGCAGAATGAAAGATTAATGTGGATACCCTCAAGGGACAGCAAAATACTTTTTTCGCTTTACACTGACATTCGCAGCCTAGAAGTTTACTGTCATATCCTTAAGGCATCAATTTATTTTTGGTTTCATGTTAACCTTTGAAGCACCACTGTGCCTTTTAAGCCATGGCAGTAGTATCCCTAGCTGGCCTACCGTGGACTGAACTACACAGCCTAGCACATAGGTGGCATTCAGATAGGGCCAGCGGGGTATACAGTTCTTCGAACACCTGGTACTTTGAGGGTTCATGTGTTGGGCGGTTCAATGTTCACACTTAGGAGATGTGTCACTCGTGTTTATTGTGGAAGAATGACTGTTTGTTATTTGTGTCAACTGACACATTAAAAACAACCGGAAATCTTTCATAGACTCTACTACATGCACAAGAAAGGCTGAACTATGAGGCAGAATGCAGGAAATTGAAAGAAGCTACCTGTGATTCTAAAACATGGCTCATGACACATATCTAAAAGAAAAGTGCTGGCTGTAAAAGATAACGATTATAGTGCTTGTATCAAGTCTGCATATGCGCAGGCAATTTGGCTGTTGGCAAACTGAGAGACATAATGACAATGTTTGCTGCAGTTAGCGTGTTGTGTCATGTCGTGCATTATGGCAGAGTTAAATCATGCAAGTTACACAGAAGACAAAATTAATCATTCATTTTCACACAAATCTTCACCATTCTGCTCACCTGTTCCTTTCAGAACATGTCTGAAAGGAACAGGTGAGCAGTACATTGTGCACTAATAAAAAAAATATTTTGAGTGGTTTCTTGTATGATGCTCAGTACCTCTGACTAGCATATAACAGTAAGACAGTAAACTGGTACAGCACCCCCCCCACCCAAAAGCCAACCTCTGGCTTGGCCGTCATAGAGGGGGGGGTTAACATCTATAGTTGGCTAACAGAGGTAATCGTCCAATGAAGCCAAGGGGACAGGCATCAATCTGACAGCTCTGTGACACTGTGGTGGCGATACCAGCGTCATGAAGGATCGCCTCAGAGCACCAGGCAGCAACCAGTTCTATTTATGCCTTCCAACAGTAAATGTCTCTGTGGGTGTTGACTGCTATTTCCCCAGTATGTGTGGACACATATGGAGACATCTAGTAAAAACAAACCCCTTAAGCACTGGGACTCTACTGTACAGAGACACATATACAGTGCTGCTCAGCAGGAGACCAGCAATGCTGATGGACCACCCCAGGGAGCTGACATTTCTGGCAAACCTGCAGACAATATGCAAAAAACAGAGGGTAAGGACATGCCAAATGTGGCACATTTCAACAATGCAAAATAAGCGTCCAGCAAGCCAGTTCATCTGGCATACCACCATAGAGCACTAACAAAAGTAAACCTGTAGAGGTCATGGGTCTGCAATCAACATGTTATCCATAGCTGCTGACAGGAAGCTTAATTGGGGCAGGTCATACTGGTACTGGGGGCTTAGCGCAAAGAGGGCACAAAACCTTCCACAGCAAACAATGGGTCCTAAATGGTCCATATCTGAGGGATATAAATCTGCACCACAGCAAGGCTGCAATGCCCCTTCTTTATCGAGAACTTGTTATAAGGGAAATGGATACAGCACTGATTCAGGAACCCTGGATCTATGAAGACTGAATAAACTGACTGTGCAACAGGAGGTGGAAACTGTTCTCTGCAGAGCCCAGTGTCGCTTCTAGATCCTGCACTTCTGTCAGCAACAAAATGTATGCCTTTCCACTATCAAAGTTCTGCTCCAAGGATATGACAACAGTGAAGATAACATTAGAGAAGGGAGCAAAAGCTAACTTGTCATTGCCTCAGCTTACCTGTGATTCAGACAAACCACCACCGCCATCAAAAGGGAAGTTTCTGACTACTGTAGTGGGACTAAAAAGCAGCTCATCCTTGTAAGTGATGCCAGTGCACACCCCATTATATCAGGGAGTGCAGACATAAATCCACAAGGAGAATGCTTAATGGAACCTATGATAAGTACAAAACTTAATATTATCCATTAAGGTAAAGAGCCTACATTTGTAATTAGCAACAGGAAGGAGGTTATTAACTTGATTAATTGACACTAGGGACTGATATGAGAGGGGACCTTGTGTCCAACCAGCACATATGTGATGAAATTTCTTTGTCAGATCATCCAACCACACATATTGTTATATCCCTGGGAGCTGGAGATAGGATCTTAAGGAAGACCAAACGATTGTCTTGTTGAAGGATCCATTTGGACACTTAAGAATTACTTCAAGACCATTTGTAGAGAATTCAGATGATGTATTGCGAAGATATAAGGTAGATAATTTCAGAATTTCTAGCGACGAGAGATGAACGAAGTGTCCCCCGCACGTAGTATAATTACATTACCTTATATATGGCTTGGAAAGGTGTCGTGTGAAAATTGTACATCGATCTCAGGCGTGGCTGTGTGGTGCTATTGGTAGAAATTTCTACTTACTTACTTACTTACTTACTCCATGGTGCAGAGTCCTCCTTGAGAAGCTAACTGGTTTGCAGCTAGTCAAGAAATTCCCCGCATTTCATGGAACCCGAAGGTTCATCACCCTACTCACAGGTGTCCGCCACCTGTCCCTATCCTGGGCCAACACAACCCAGTCCACATACCCACATCCCACCTCCTGGAGATCCATCCTAATATTATCCACCCATCTATGCCTAGGTCTCCCCAGTGGTCTCTTTCCCTCTGGTTTCCCCACCAAGACCCTATATGCCCCCTTCTCCTCCCCCATACGTGCCACATGCCCTGCCCATCTCATTCTTCTCGATTTTATCACCCGCACAATATTGGGTGAGGAGTACAGATCACTTAGCTCCTCGTTATGCAGTCTCCTCCATTCACCCGTTACCTCGTCCCTCCTAGGTCCAAATATTCTCCTCAACACCATATTCTCAAACACCCT
>Ga0123354_10001113_pt1 | contig 31274 bp, 23 predicted proteins | sample TergutLab28metaG_2_FD_97872 | JGI IMG/M metagenome (GOLD analysis project Ga0123354, IMG submission 97872) | Labiotermes labralis P4 segment gut microbial communities from Petit-Saut dam, French Guiana - Lab288 P4 | ecosystem: Host-associated > Arthropoda: Insects > Digestive system > Gut ... | reverse complement strand
TTTTTCATTGACATAAAATCCTTCCGATCGCACTATGGCCCTGGGGTCAACTCAGCCTCTAACAGAAATGAGTACCAGGAGCATTTCCTGGGGGTAAAGGCGGCCGGTGCATAAGGCTGACAACCTTACCACCATCCTGTGCTGTTGTCACGAAATCTGGGAACCTTAACTTCCTGGAACCCTCTGGGCCTGTAATGGGACTGCTTTAGTATTATTACACCAAAGTTTAAACTCATTCACCCATCATCAACACTATGTAACTAACAACTGACAACAGTGATAGGTTGTTTAGCTTTGCCTTGTTCAGCACTCTAATCACCATGTTCCTGTCCGTCACCTTTCACCCCATCATGTAAGACACCCCATGTTCTTATAGTTGATTCTCAGGCCCCATATCCATTTTTGACAATTCCACGCCATTTAAACCTGAGAGGAGAGAAGTCCATTTAGGGTGCAAGGCTTCTACAGGGACATTGTTTCATGTGACTGGTGTCATTTGCTGCCTGTCGCATGAATTGTACCTGATGAGTGACCTGCCCACATGTGCATTGTTGTAGCAGTGGGAAATGACAGATGATATTCATCAGATAATGACCCTGCATAATAAAAATAACTCAAAATATGAGTAGGACCCAGTTGCTAAGTGATCCTACACATCTATGATGTTACAAGTGACCTGTTGCTGCCTGTATGACAGTCACAGTTGAACCCTCACTTCCAGAAATGCAGCATTATAAACTGGGGTTTCATTCATGGATACCCACTGTGTAGCATAATAATACCAGCTGATACCATACATTCTTTTACAAACATTTAATGAGTGAAAACAGTATATGAAAGCAAAACATATAAAATACATTTGAAAATCTTTAAATATCACAAAAAATTCCATTCACAAAGTTCCTTCACTGTAACAACTGCAAGACAGGGGATTCTGTTGGTGGAATTCTGATGCAGAGTTCAAGTTTCCTGGGTCATTCGAGTCATCAAAATTTAATCTTATTGCAAGGCTGGGATGTTGACTAGAATGGGGGGCGGGGGGGGGGACAATTGTTTTAAACTTGCTGCACTGTGCATGAACTGTTGAGTGCAGTGCAGATAAGGTGACAGTGTGTGTGGTGCAGTCAAATAGCTATGAACTGAATCTGTTTACCCATAACAACACGTACCTTCTAATCAATTTTGTCTTCTTCAGTGTACTCCCCCTGGAACTTCATTCAATGAGCCCAACAATCACAGCACCACTCAAAACATTTTTTGAAGGGCACTGTTTGAAACTTGGCAAATGTGTCTGTCCGTTATGCACACTTTCCTTTAACAACATCCTAAATTCTGTCCCCTATGATAATCTTTGAAAGGGGTTCTGGGTCTCTTTTGCACCTCTCTTGAAAGACCTGGCACATGCTGACACAAGTTCCCCACAGGAGGCTGGGCACATTCAGCAGAATCTGACACATGTTCAGAGTGCTGTCAAAGTGCTGTTAACCTCTGAACTGACCCCAATGAAGTTCCCAACATATTAGCAACTTTGTGCTCTTCATCCTTCTATTTTTGAAAGTAACCTCCTTCACTGGATCCACATTTATATCTTTTGCTTCTTGATGGCTAAATATGTATATTTATATTCCTTAGAGGACCAACTGCAAGTTTCTGTGAGGAAACTCTAGTGACATACATTGGGTAAAAAAGGTAAATCAGTCCCATTACAGGCCTGGACAGGCCCAGAGGGTTCCAGGAAGTTAAGGTTCCCAGATTTCGTGACAACGGCACAGGATGGTGGTAGGTTGTCGGCCAAATGCACCAGCCGCCTTTACCCCCAGGAAATGTTACTGGTACTCATTTCTGTTAGAGGCTCAGTCAACCCCAGGGCCATAGTACGATCGGAAGGATTTTATGTCAATGAAAAATCCACTGACACCAGCTGGGATCGAACCAGCGACCTTCTGAATTGTAGCACAGCACCTTAACCACTGTGCTACTGCAGTCCCCTGATATACATTAGGAGACACAGTAAATATAAAATTGTTCCTGTGCTTAATTCAGCACCATGTCTTGAAGGTATATTTGGTAATGGAGGTATAGCTACACGTTTCTAACCGTGGCACTAGATGGAGATGCCACACAGCCAGTGAGGATACTCTGGGGAAGAGAAAAATCTGCTGCTTCCAGCAGTCCAGCATGTACCTCGGTCACTACATTGACTGAGCTATCTCGTATCGGTCCATAACTTACAAGCATTGGAAGAATGTATGTTATATACAGTGTTACTTGTGTGAATTTCAGTACTCTACTGAACAACATGTTTGTCTAAACTAACCTGACATTCATAATGTAGTCCACCCCCTGCCAGCACTTCCTTCTGCATCCTTTCCTGTTCAGTATTCATCAGTCATCATATCATTAATGCTGTCTAAGTGAGGAGCCATTTGACAGCACTGTGACATTATTCAGTACTGTGATTCACTTCACTGTGAGTGACTTCCTGCCCCTCGCTGCCATGGGGAACTGTTTGTGGCGAGACTTGGCGTCCACAATGATCTGTGCCTGCCTCTTCAAGAAGCCCCGTGTAGGAACCTCATCTTCTTCTTCTGTCTCAGAGGCAGCTAGTGCAGCAGATGTCCTGCTGTCCACTGCCGCTGTTGTCACCTCCACAGGCAGTCTCAGGCGCTCGGACTGTAAACACAGTACATGTCATTGTTACAGTGTGAGGAACCCAAGAGCACTTGCAGTTGGTGTGGTGCCATGCTGTGCCTCTCACTTCATAGTTCCAGAATATGTGGTGTCCAAAGTGGCATTGGAACATGTTTTTTCCCAGTACTTCGGTTTTCCCTTGTCTGTATCATTGCACCAACACTCCATATTCATCTGTCACCACCAGTATGTAATGTTAGTAAATACACACTGCAGTTGATGTGATGATGCATTAAGGGTTCCAAAGTGCTGTAACGGTTTAATCCTTGTGTGTATGTGTGTGCATCAAAGGTTAATGCTTGCTGCTATGTTGCTACTCTGCCATTATGTGCTTTAGCACATAATTAGAAATAGAAGCAGAAGATGGCAGCAGCGAAAGGTATGTTTTTGTCCGTATTCCTGTGTGCATCTTTGCCAGGGAAATTCCCATAGATAGCATCACCACTTTTTGCATCTTGCCCCCCCCCCCTTTTTTTTTAATATATAATACCAGTGTTGTGTTCATGTTTAGGATTTAAACTGGTTGTGGTTACCCATTTTAATACTACTATTTTGACTTTTTGTGAGTGGTGCTGACAAACTTGGCAAGACCGCTCACTCTCCTGCTAGTGCACCAATCAGTCTCAACACACGAAACCTCCGTTGTTCAGTAAGTCAGGTTGACTGCTTTCATGCTATGTATAATGATACCATCCTTCAATCATTAATGTATTTATGTTTTCAGTTAGTGTATTGTATTAAAAATGAACTTTCATAAGTTCTTGGAGTCAAACTGGCATTTTACTTTGACGGCGCGTGCCGATGTTCTTGATAGTTTTATTGGCCCCAGTTATGAATATCATGAGTAATGCAATGACAGTTTTCAAGTTATTGAGATTGTTTTTAATAATTATCTCATGATGAAATTTAAATGGACCATATCATAGTCATATACAATACAAAATGTGAGTGTGTTCACACCATCAGCATCACAAATGCATGGTATGAGTGATGTTTGTTAGTGAATGCTGAATGCTGTCAGTAATTAATCACCACATAATACCGGCACATAGGATTGTGTAATGTTGTGCAAGTGATGTTCAACAGTGTCTAGACTGGTGCTGTACACTTAACACAACAGACAGTGTCTAGACTGGTGCTGTACACTTAACACAACAGACAGTGTCTAGACTGGAGCTGTACACTTAACACAACAGACAGTGTCTAGACTGGTGCTGTAAACTTAACACAACAGACAGTGTCTAGACTGGTGCTGTACACTTAACACAACAGACAGTGTCTAGACTGGTGCTGTAAACTTAACACAACAGACAGTGTCTAGACTGGTGCTGTACACTTAACACAACAGACAGTGTCTAGACTGGTGCTGTACACTTAACACAACAGACAGTGTCTAGACTGGTGCTGTACACTTAACACAACAGACAGTGACTAGACTGGAGTTGTACACTTAATAAAACAGACAGTGTCTAGACTGGTGCTGTACACTTAACACAACAGACAGTGTCTAGACTGGTGCTGTACACTTAACACAACATAGTGCAGCATTTGCATCAAGTTGAACAACATTTTTGTCCTTAGCTTTGTATTGACCTGTGTCTAAAGTAACTGCATCATACATTCAGGCTGTATCAATATATGTTGCAGTAATTCTAGCTTTAATGTCCAACATAGATAAACCCCAATAAGCAATGCACGTATAAATGTAACATTGAGGCATGTTAGTGCAACCATTCTTGCCGTGGGAGAGCAGTAAGTGTTACATATTCTGAGTGCATGTGTAGGTTGCCCCTATTTTTCCACATTATCTCAATAACAGCACAACTTTTCTCATTCTAAGAAGAAATCAGTAAGCTATTATCATAAATGTGTGTCGGTCTTCATGTAAAGTTTCCATTGTTCTCGGATTTTAATGAAACTTAGATTTTCTCGACAAACTCTCAAAAAATAATCAAGTACCAAATTTCACAAAAATTCATTCAGTGAAGGCCGAGTTCTGTGCAGACAGATGGACTGACATGACGAAGCTAATAATGGCATTTCACAATTTTGTGAACATGCCAAAAAACTGAAATTAAATGAGATGAAACTTGACAAATGCTGCTCATTAGCAATGCCCCCCCCCCCCTCCAGTTTACTCTATGATGTTTTATAGAATGTGAAATGTGGTCTGGGATGTGATGTGATGTGGTGTAACACCCTATAATTCACTGCCGTAAGAGTCTCAAATTTCACATTTCAGTGTTCACTATACAGTGGGCAGTGACATTTGATTAGGTTTTTAACAGTATTTCGTACATGATATCACTGGGACGTGTGGGGTTCCTCCAGTTTCTGCTAAACACATTTGTGCTGCATCCATCTGCATAATGGTACAGCATTTCTATAACATTTACATTTAGCATGGCCAGCATGTACATAACACAAACAGTTGGATGAGCAGACCTCCAATAACTATGCACCCCATCTTTTTGGAAAAAATTACTGATGCCCATTCTAAACATAGTTGTTTTTTTGTTGTAATTATGTGCTACAGAAGACATACCCCATCTTCCTGCACCTGCTGCAGTGTCCAGTCCAATTTGACGCCTTGTTCAGTGCGGTCCAGCACACTCCTTATTTGGCTCTCCAGTGTCTCCATTATGCCATCTTGCTCCACAGGTGGTGCAATACCACTTGCATCCTGTGGTTATTTAACAATGCTGTATCACATACAAAGACTATATACTGTAGAGGGAATTGCTTAATGCCTACTTTGAAATGGCAGCCTCACAATTTCTCCTGAACAAACTAGGGAGCATTGTAAGGAACCGCCACCAGGAATGGAACTGTGAAAAGTCTGAAGACACTTATGACATGTTTTAATCCGGGATCTGCTGAACATTAGGGTAAGCAGTTTGCAGTCTTACGTGCTGAACTGTAGGACAAATAACACCCTGTGAAGGGTGTGGTCTAGTGTGATGCAGTGATATAACACTGGCCTGTAGGGACTGCAGAAAGCCATGACTGCCAGTCTGCAGGTAACTGGCACTGCCATCACTGTGCCATGGCCAACACCACCTGATGTCTCTATACCTTCAGGATCTGGTCCTAGACACAGCTAGTCACTGGCTTCACCTTGCAGATTCCCACATTCTATTCCAGGCTGGTAACTGTGGGATTTGTAGTGGACAGGGTTGTAATGGGACAGGTTTTTTTCTGAGTACAATTTTCCTTTTACCGTCATGCACCAATGCTTCATACTCGTCCATTTATCTGTCACTGACAGTAAATAATCTTGGGAACTGATGGTGTGATGATCTGTCACACCCCAGTAACAATTTCTGAGATTACAGTCCGTTCATCTTGACAACTGACAGCCCAATAACGGTCCAGTGCTTTCAGTCACTGCGAAAGCCTGAAATTCTGTTCAGTACTTCTGGTGCTTTTAAACTGAGCTCTTAACAGTGTTGTTCAATAAGCACTAAATGCAATAATGTGTGATGTACATTATTTATTATCCAGATTTCCCAGCAGTTAATGTTGTGCTGGACCATAACAGCACAGGTGTGCCACTGGTATTATCACCTCCTTAACAAGTGTTTTCAAATAGAGCAGTTGGAAATGAGAAGATTAAATTCAGGGAATGTCTGCTGCCGTTCAGGGCAGAATCTTTTGTATTCCAGTTTGCTGTCTAAGAATGTGTAGATTAACGCATTGAGGACGGGGCATTTAAATTGTTAAAATGCCCGTTCCCAGGGTTTAAACAACTTAAATCAACTTTTGTACTGTGTTTCTTTAAAAATTTATAACAAATTCGCTATCTATTTTTGTGAACTGAAATTTTCAGGAAATACTTACCAAAGACCCTAGTAGTGCTGGAGGGTGTGATACCTCTGGAAGCATTCCCATTGTGGAGTGGCACTAAGCAGTGTATAGTGCGTGGAAACCAAGCGCGTGTTAAAAACGCAGATGTGCGTCACCCATCCACAATGTGTTAAAATACACAGAACTGTAACATTGTCTGTTGTTGATATGGGCATGAGACTTGGTCTGTCACAACAGGGTAAGAACATTGGTTGAGGGTGCTGAGGGGGATATTTTGGTCTGAGGAGAAGAATTATAGGAGACTGGATAAAACTGTGTACTGAGCATCATGATTGGTATTGCTCACCAGATGCTGTTTGGCTGATCAAATCAATGACGGGATTACTGAGGCATGTTACGTGTCTGGAGAAGATAAATGTATGCAGGGTTGTGGTTGGGAAACAGAAAGAAACCACTTGGAAGACCTAAGCTTAGATGGGGGGGGAGTAATATTAAAATGTATTTAATTAAGCTAGAAAATTTCCATTTGACACAACTTTTATTTCTGTGTAACTTGCAGGAGTGTGATGTAGCCTATATCGACCACATGTTTCAGCGCGTTCCCTGGACCATCTGCATGTCTGGTCCAGCACAACTTCATATTTAATGCCTTGGTGTGTCCTGGGATTGACACATGTCATATATGTGTCTTGAACTAATGAACATAATTACACACTGTGAATTAAATACAAAGTGCCAGATGGCAAATAAGTAAAATTGTGTTAAAATCTTAACAAACAGCAGATTAAGACCGCCATTCATACCAAATGTGCAAACTTGTGTTTGTTGTACTTTTTCATCGCACTGACCAATATTGTCTGTCTCCACTGCTGTTTGAGAGTACAATTGTACTTGGGCTGTGCAAGATTTCAGGCTTCTGGCACAAAGCAGATGAGAACTGCACTCTTCTGGGCTGCTGCACAGCATGTGATGGTAATTCCTCACAGATGTTTCGGGACAGCCTATTGGTCCCATCTTAAAGGGTCAAGAATCAAAGGTCCATCCTTTGGATTCTTGACCCTTTAACATGGGACCAATCATTTGTCTCAAAGTGTCTGTGAGGAATTACCAATACACGCTGCACAATATCCCAGAAGGGTGCAGTTCTCATCTACATTTGAGTTGTTTTTAATTCACAGTTGTTGCATGCAGGTCGCAGGGTTCACGCTCATGTCTGAGTGATTTAAGTTGTGAGGATTTTCAATGGACTAGGATGTACAGATCACTGTTTCGTGGCTGGTTCTATTGTCAGTGTAGAAAAACTTGGAGAAGGCACTGCACCATTTGTATCTCTGTTAGACTTAATAATAAAGTATGAAAAGGTTGGAACTTGTAGCATGCATTGGGAATAATATTTTGGTTACAGAGGAACTTGAAGGACATAAATATAAGTGACAGGATAATATTAAAATGTATTTTGGTGAAATGGGTTGTACTGGCTCAGGATATGACAGAACCTTCTGCTTTTTGTATATGTTGTATATCATGCACTGACCTGCAACTTGCTGCAGAAGGAGCACACAATTCTGCCAATGACACGCAACTGCTCTGTCAATTTCTGAACCTCTGTGTCCAGCCTCTGTCTCCTGTCTTCTTCCTCCTGGATCTGCTGCTTCAACTTCTCACTCTCTTCAGCATTCCTACAAATAGGCAAGAGGCAGTAGATTAATTCTGAGGGTATTTAGCACTGTCAATTCAACTACAGAGGTTTATTTAGCACAGAATGAAAATCAAACATGGTCACCATTTCTGAGTAAAGGAAAAAGTAATGTTATCCCCATCCATGTCATGAGGAGGGTTAGGTACAGCTCCAATCATTCTCAAGCTTGTCAGTACAAGGAAGCAAGTGGTCAACTTCGTGCCCTAGCTACTGTACGCCCAGGCAGAGAATCCCAGTATCCATTGAAATGAAGGCACGTGGGCTGTAGAGCTATTCTGGATGTTTTGTAGGAGAGAAAAAGCTCTTGCCCCTGCCAGGAAGTGAACTGCAGTTCGTCCATCCTGTAGCACGGTCACTATGCCAATTATGCCACCATCAGTGCTGAAGAGCAAAGGATTTCAAAGGCAGGGATACAAATCTTTGTGGGTGTTAAGCTGTGACATTGGGGTCATAGACACCGCCATTTGAAAGGTTTGTCATACCTTCCTCGGCAGGGTCAAGCATTCCAAGAAGAGTGTGCAAAGATACTACACTCCTTTGAAACATTGGCATTTGATATGACATAACATCACAGTCTTCATCAACACTGCTCTCAGAATCTGAAATCTAACTATATGATTAAGAGTGACCTTGCACTCTTCGACCCCGAAGATGACCGAACTTGGATCCTTTGAAATGTTGGGAACTGTAACCCCAACACCATGGTGTCACACTGCAGAAAATGAACTGTGAGGGCAGCTGCTTTTTATATGATGACACCAGAGTGGCAGGTTGGTAGCTAGGAGTGGGGGAATATGCAAGAATGTGAGTGTTGACAGACTCCTGTTAAACGCCTTGAGCTTCAATGCTGATTCAGGTGGAATCTGCAGGACAGGCTAAACATTAAATGAGAAAACAGTGAATGGAATCTGAAATGGGTCAGGCAGAGGTACAGTGTGTTCAGTTACATAATTCCAGGCAAATCTGAGATCGCCACTTGCAAATTTCAGATGGCTTCAGGATTCTGTTCTTCTAGGATATGATGGTGCTTTCCTGGGTAATTCATTCCTGACATTTTGTAAGGCATTACATCTCTTTAAATGTTGGGTAGTGAGAGCTGTGTGACACAGCAGTTGTGATGGCCTGTGTGTAGCAGTGGTTAGGAAGGGAGATGGGGCCAGTAATGATCAGCGAGTGACTTCATAACATCAATGATGGAATCACTTTGGGTATCAAAGATGATGTAGGAAGCATGTTTCTTGATTAGCTTAATGATGCTGTGTCAACTATAGAAACTATTTAGCATCAACTGGCACAATAAATTGTATGGTGAGGAGTCGCATCACATCCTCCTGCCGCACAGCAACTTACTGCTCATCGCCCTTCACTTCTGCAAATTTGAATGCCTCTAGCTCGGTGACCAAGTAGTCCCTCTGCCTCTGTAACTCTTGTTTCTCCTTCTCCGTGATGCTGCGCAAGTATGACAAACGTGACAACATCTCTTTCTGTGACAGAAACCTCTTGAACACATCCTCGGCATCCGTCTGTCCTAGAAGCAACATGGTTACTCTGATACACAAATCAGAACTCACTCTTTCAGCCTTCAATTTTGTATGTGAACTGAAGTTGCAAAATTGACCAAACTACGTGGTGGCAGCACATCACAGATGACACTAGAGTTCAATCTAACAGACTTTGATTGAAGGTTTGACAAAATAACTTTGTTTTTATATGCACTTGGTGTTCGGTGCTGACAGTGAGACAGCCGAACTGGTCTGAGTCTTCAAATGAACCCTCTTACCTGTAACTGCCTTCAGCGTTTCAAATGCTTTTTCAAGGTAAATGGTGATTCTAGCTGTAGACTCATCCATTGCTGATGGTGCACCGTCTGTTGAACTTACAGATTCTTGATGCATCAGTGTACGACTTGTGGGAAAAATGCGGCGTTCAAGACGTTCCAGTTCTTGTCTTCGTTCATCCACTTTAAATCTGGACAAATGAAAAGCACAGGTTGAAACAGCTCTTCCATTAAGGAAGGTGGAAATTATTGTGGAGGTGTAGCTCAATTACTGATGCTAACACATCAAAATTACCGTCATGAAATGATTAACAGCAAATTGCATTCAGGAAGTGTCTGCCACCACTGAGGCCACAACATATTGTGTTCCAGTTTGCTCTCTAAGAGCATGAAGATTAAAATACACAACTATAAATTTGCGTACAGTTTTATATGGGTGTGAAACTTGGTTTGTCATATTAAGGGAAGTACATGGGCTGAGGGTGTTGGGCAGTAGGGTGCTGAGGAAGATATTTTGGCCTAAGAGTGAGGAAACTAACACGAGGTTCAAGAAAATGGAATTAGGAGTAGTTTCACGATCTGTATTGCTCATCAGATGTTCATGTGATGTGATCAGGAGAATGAGATAGGCAGAGCATGTTGCATATCTGTGAGAGGAGAGAAGTGCATACAGGGCTTTGGGGGAAAATCTGGACTAAAGAGACCACCTTGAAGACCTGGATTTGAGATGGGAGGATAATATCAAAAGGAATCTTAAAGATATAGGATGGGAGTTTGTGGAATGGATTAATCTAGCTCAGGATGGGAACAAGTGGCAGGCTGTTGTGTGCATGGTAATGAACTGTCAAGTGCTGTAGAATGCTGGGAATTTTTTGACTAGATGACAAACTGTGAGTTTCTCAAGGACTTTGCTGCACGACATTAGTCTGAACACAGTCGACAGTCACGAGACAAATGTTTTGTATGTCACATACCTTGCCATTATTCACTGTACTTTATTGAGTGTCATGGCTTTGAACCACTGAGCTCCCTACCTTAGGTCCTCAAGCTGCTTCTCCCTAGTTCTGGTCATGCTGACTGCACTAACCTCCTGTCTTAACAGTATGCCTCTTGTACTGTCTCGTAGTCCCAGTGCCTCACCATATATTGCCTGTAACACAACACATCAATAGTCTTTTGGGATGTGACACTGTGGCGTTTGGTGAGTAGCTCCTGATATCCATATCTTGGAATACTCGAGCATGAATGTGAAGGCACTACAGTCCTGCAGAATGTCAGGACCCTCTCACCCAGCACACAGTGTCACATCCCAGAATACCTGAATCCTAAGCAGCATTGGTGTGGGAACCTAAATCTCATGATGCAATAGGCTATCTGTCTGTATGTAGTCTCACACCTCACCTGTGCACCAGCCCTCACCTTCAGATGAATCATTTCCGATTCTTGCTTCTTAATTGCATCCTCAATCTTCATCAGTGTGCTCTCAAATGCGATACTGTCTTCCAGCAGGTTGCTCTGGATGATTCGATACTTTTTATTTATGTGCTGTGCTTCCATCAAGTTCATTTCTACTCGATGTATCTGGTTCTCTAAAGTGCAGATTTCCTGGAATGTTGAAGATGAGCCTGACACATCTTCAATCATTCAACTTTCCCTCAGAAGCTAAATAATATATTTTACCTTCTTCACCATCATTGCAACAGCCTGTCATTTACTGTGAGTAGCCAGTGCATTGCATTTCATATCTTCAACAAACTATTTTTATGAGATCCAATTTAATATCACCTTACAATTTGACTTGGGTTGTGCAAGTGGATTTTAAACCAAAAGCTTCTGTACATTTCCTGTTTCTCATAGTATTCCTGCATCCATATGAATTTCCTTACCATGTAACTCTCTTCATTTCCCTACTCACCTGACATTCGGTATCCTCCTTGCAGCGCACAGTTTTCCTGTGCAGCAGACGGTGGTACTCATCAGCCAGCTCCTTCATCCTCCTCTGGCTCTGAAACAAACACACACACATTCCTTAACCGTAGCTCTGTATTTCCTTTACCTACTGCTTGTAAATCATTACATTTCAGTGGTGCACCTTGTTTGAATCATGATGAAGCTGGTCGAGCTTCTTCTTGAGATCATTTGCCTTGCAGTCCAGTATCACAGCGATGTCATCACCTGTCTTGTTACGCAAGGCACACATCTCTTTGGGGTACTTGGTACTGGCTCTCAAGATGCTATCAACTTTCTGCAACAGAACTACATCTCACAGGCTGTGTTTTCACTAGACTGACTGCTATTTTATGGCCCTGCACAAAGAATTGATATTTGTCACTGAACTTGGACTGTTCCGCAGGAGATACTAGAGGGGTTTTGAGCTCATGGTTCTATGCATCGTAATTCAATGTTAATAAAAATCCAACCAGATGCAACAGTATGCAGATATTTATTTACTGCAAAGTCATTCTACATGTTTTGGGTATCACAGCACCCATCATCGGGCGTACTAAAAACTGTAACCGCAGCCTCCAGTACAGGTCATAATACTGGTACAGCTACTTCCCGCCATGTCCCAATCAGGCCACGTTGGAGGGAAGTAGCTGTACCAGTATTATGACCTGTACCGGAGGCTACGGTTACAGTTTTTAGTACTCCTGATGATGGGTGCGGTGACACCCAAAACATGTAATGTGACTTTGCAGTAAATAAATATCTGCATACTGTTGCGTCTATTTGGATTTTTATTGACATACTAGAGGGGTGTCAGGTTAGTTGATTAGAACCAGTTACAGAAAACAGGTCATTGTGTGTTGCTCACTATTAACCAAGACAATGTTTTTTTTTTTCTCCATTGAACACCCACACTATTACTAGGACACTGCATGAGATAGGAAAGTTCAGTGTTTTCTGTTATGAATAGTGAATGTTTCCTTTATCATCAGACTCTGACTGAAGGAATGGTGTGTTGAGGTAATAACACAGACAGGTCTTTTTAGAAACACCGAGGGCACTGTCGCTGCGCACACCTGCTTACTCGAAGCACCCACTCCCTGCACACACCATGCTGTATACCAGCCACCTGCACCCACAGCTGCCACCAGAGTGTGTTCAGACTCTGTCTCAGCAGCTTGTATGTACGTGTGAAGCTGAGTGCAGCCTGACAGCCAGTTCAGTCAATTGACCTTCTGTTTGGAATAGGAAGTTCTGCAGAATAACAAACCTGTCCAGTTGCTGTGAGCTGTCCATTCAAGTTTTTTATCTCCTTCTTCAGTTGTTTTATCTTATCTTTATTCCTTTTCTTCTCCCCATCCAATTCCTCATAATGTGCTTTGCGCTGTCCCTCTGAAACAGGTAGAGGGGTGCAACAACAATGAAGACACGTGGTGAGTCACACAGAAACATTGAAGTGTTTGTAGCAACAAACTGATTGCAGACAGTTTCGGCACAGCTTCGTCACTTTGAAGCACAGTCTGTTATATACTGCACACAGCAAATCCCTCTAACCCATGCGGTTGACTGGCTGTGACTGTAGCTGCGCACAGTAAGGTTTTGATTTGTCTCATCTCACATGATCAAATCAGGAAGAATGTGTCATGTATAGGGGAGAGCGAAAGTGTGTTCATGTGAAAACCTGAAGGAAAGTGCCACTTGAAAAATGTAAGTGCAGTTGGGAGTGTAGTGTCAAAATGAATCTTAGTAGAGTGGGATGAAAGGATGTGTACTGGACTGATGTTGCTCAGGATATGGATGTTGTGAACACCATAATGACCTTTCAGTTTCCACAGAATGTTGGGAACTAATTGCCTAGCTGAAGAACTGTTAGTGTCTCAACAAAGGCTGTGCTGCGTGTAGTTAGTTAACACAAAGCTTCAGTTACTAAAGCAGTACCTGGGAGTTCTGATCGTGTATCGTAACGCCCTGTCATACACTCAGTCTTATTTTAATGTCATGTTTAGTAACAGAAATTTATATTTGAACAATAAAATGTCATTTAGCTCATGGACAAGTGTAGTGGACTTTGTGCAGCTGGTTAAAACAACCTCTTGAAACCTAGTCAACTCAGATTATTATTATTATTATTATTATGTTTTTTATTATTATCATCATTTACTACTACTAGTAGTAGTAGTAGTAGCAGTAGTGGTAGTGACTGTGTATTATTTGGAGGGAACAACTTACTGCTTAGATTCCCATTCTGTCACTATCACAATTTTCTTAACTACCCTCAAATTTTTGCAGTGTCACCGCACTTGAACCTGTTGACTGATAACAAATCGCACGTCATGCCCACTGTTTAGATATAACTATTATCTGCAAATCAAATAATGCGTGCCAAACTCTAATGTTTCGCCGTGTTGCCGACGTTTGGACAGACCATACCGCTTTAGTCTCAGCAGACCTGAACTTTGAAGGTGCACTATTTGTTGTCATCGGACAGACAGATGACTGTAATTCTACCACACGTCATTTTGTTCTTGTAGATTCAAAACAAAAATAGCCTCACGGAAAGATGTATATTTCTCGACACTCTATTGTCATGCACAACTTCTGAGCCCCCACATTTTGTGCCCCTAGTGAGCTCTCACCTCCCAAGTTTGAGCGCTAGCCATATTCATCTCCTCGAGTATGCAAAGTTCCCTAAAACTCAGTCAAATTATTCAAAATGCAAGTGGTTCACACAATGTCGGGATCTTAGAAGGCTATTTTTTTTTCTTAAGGAATGTAGGTTAACAAAATACGAGAAGGTCTTGAATTCTCAATTAGGTATTTTACCAGTTTGGCACAATATATTGCATGACATGTCAACAACATTGCAAATTGTCTGGGCCTGTTCTGTGATTTAGTGCAGAGTTCACCGAGCCGTTGTGTGTTTGCTGTACGTCATAAGGGACATGCTGAAAGTTTATCACATTTACGTCCGTACAAAGAGTACAGCCTGGTCTCTGCCTCTCGTCTCGAAACTCGGACACGTTCAGTATCATTATGTGCAGATCTGTGTACCAGAACTCAGTCAAATCGGACAGAAAATTCGGAAAGTGTGGATAAGAAATTCATTTACGCCCCATGAGTGAAATACGGCTTAACAGGGAGTCGATGTCCACGGAACTCACAATCAGTCACTAAATTTCGTGGACCTGTGCGCAGAATTTGATAAACATCGAACGAAAAGCGTAGAAAATAGGGCAACATTTTATTGCCGTCCATTAAGTACGGCGTTGCCTTCAATACGCCGAGAATCACGAAACCCATATTTGCTCAGTGAACTGCGTGGTGAGCTGCTACATGAATGTCACGCAGATTGGTGAAGAAGTATGGAAAGTGCGAGTGGAAATTCATTTACTCTGTTCAGTAAATTGTGACTGTAACTGAACCGATCTTCATGACATTCACGCTTCCTCGACACCTTTTTGTAAAGATTTCATAAAAACCCACATACGGTTTCTTCAGTGATACTACGTCACAGATGGACAGGCGAACATAGTCTCTACAGCAGTGTTTCTTTTTCTGCATAAAGAAAGCCTAAATGTAATTTACATTTGGCAGTGATTTTTGCATCCCAAATTGAGAAACACCGCTCAGTCAGTTCTTTCCATTTCTGAAGTACAGCAGTTGAAGTTATCACTCACTCCATGGTGTAGAGTCCTTCTTGAGAAGCTAACTGGTTTGCATCTAGTCAAGAAATTCCCCGCATTTCACGGAACCCGAAGGTTCATTACCGCACTCACAAGCATCCGCCTCCTTTCTCTATCCTGGGCCACCCCAATCCAGTTCATATACCCACATCCCACCTCCTGGAGATCAAACTCCGCCGCGGAGACAGTTGAACTTATACACTATTAAATACAAACTTGTCTGCAAATGATTCCAGAACCTGCTGCTGCTAGAAACGAAATGCGAGTTCAGTAATGCTACCTCACAAGTTTCAATTATACACGTAATTAAAGAACGTTACCGGATAGTTGTATTTTTTTCTTGAATTCAAAAATCTCTTTGTTCGTGTCTGCCAAGCTCTTCCGATTTATTCTGCTTGTTTGTGACATAGTAAGATTCTGACAATGTTTTAATGAGCCGCGCTATCAAACGCATTCAAGTGCCGCTGCAGAACGTAAACAATTAACGCGCGCCCACCATGTTGAGTTAGTTCTGTAGGTGCAGGTAGAAAGATCCGTGGTAGGGACGGTTGTACCGGATGGAGATTACTGAATAGAATTTAATTGTATGTGTCGTGGTTTGAGTAGAAATTACCCCAGTGGTGGCTAAGAGACACATTGTCCGTACTATATCGCTGTAATATTATTCGTTCCATGCATTGATAACTAAATTATTAAAAAAGCCAACCAATATGCAAATTTGTCCCACAATTGTGTTACACTAAAACATTAAAATTCAAAAGCCCTTCATGTTTCCATCTCTGTAGTGTTTTATACATAATTATCTGGTCTGTGTACTTCTTGATAATGAACCTACAGAAGTCGAAACATGCAGGAGTTCTTAATTGTAATGTTTTAGTGTAATATAATTGTGCATTTGGTTGGATTTTGTAATATCTTGCATCACTGTACTGTGACGCTGAACAGAACACTCCCTCATCTAGTGGCACCTTGATAACATTCTATATGTGGAGATAAAATCATTTAACGGCGGGGAGTTGTTTAAGAAATAACATTCAGTGTTCGTGCAAGTGCAGATTAATGCAGTCTTGCAGCTTCGTGGACTGGAATCACGAATATCCAGGAAACGTCAATAAAACCACTCGGGCGTGTTTTGAGCATTGTTGAACACGGAATTTCGGAACACGCTCCAGTTGCTATGGGTAATCCTTGCTTTGTGCACGTGTAATTACTCATGTTGTCAACAGATGGCAGACAGAGTATCCTGGCAGCATCATTTTGCAGTCTAACGGCATTACTACAGTTCCGAGTGTCATGCAGTACGTAATTAGTTTCCGACGCGACGTCGCGTCGCAGAACATCCCAGTGTGAACCTTGGAACTCCCAATGTTCGAAATTTGTTCATGAATTAAATTTTAATTTGTAAGTGAAATTGCAGTCTGCCATGTTTTCGTACGGCTTATTTGCAACGGAAAATCGTGGGTACTGAATTCCGCTATTGGTAATGCCGCTGTTGTGTAATAAGCTAACAAGCGGATAAAATCCTTAATCGTTTGTGCTGTTTATGAGAATTTCCATTACAAGAATAATGTTGCTACTGATGTTAATTTGCGCTGTAAACAGAGATACAATTTTGCATCGCGACAGTGAACGACAAAAAATGCCAGCTCGGTGTTTCCCTTTAGCATCGCGATGTGAATAACAGGAGAATGGAGAAAATTACACAGTGGGGAGCTTTGTGATTTGTATTCGTCACCAAATATTCCGGTGACCAAAACGAGGAGTATAAGACAGGCAGAGCATGTGCCAGGTGTGGGGGGAACAGTGCCTGCCGGGTTTTGTTGGCTAAACTTGAAGGAATTACACCAGCTGAAAGACCTAGTCGTAAATGGGAGGGCAATATTAAATTGATCTGAAAGATGGTTCTGGGGAGTACAGTACAGTACAGTAATTTGGTTCGGGTTGGGGCAGGTACCTTGTGATCATCGTAATGAACTTCCGGGTTGGGCAAAATGTTGGGGGTTGTTTGACTAGCTGAGGAGCTGTCAGATTCCGTCGTGAAGATAACTGAACAAAAGTTACATAATTTTAAAAGGCAGCGAATTAAGGCAAGAAGGAGATATTCATAATCTTTACCATGTATATGCATACGACATTAATGTAACTGCAGAGTTTAGACCCAAAATGAAGTTACGTATTAACCACATGAGCTCGTGATGCTACGACCATTCAATATTTCCTGTATCTTGTACTTCATTGACAGTTTTCAAACGCTGCGTATGAATTTTTGACGTCAATGAGGGTTGGAATGTGTACTTCGACCAGAAATTGGAGAGGCCAGAGCGGTAGGCGGGTATACCTGGACTCATGCTGTGCACTCGAACACATGATCTTCGTCAACTTCATCATCATCATCAGATCACGGGCAGCAGGACTATCGCCATTAACTTTATAATCACCATCGATACCAATAAAAATATCTTCTTCTTCTTCTCCTCCTTCTTCTTCTTGTTCTTCTTCTTCTTCACGTTATATTTGAACCAATAATTAAATTACTTATTATAAATCATTTTTATCGAGATTCTTTAAGTGCTTTTGTGTTTCCACTTTCTTACCAAAAGTTCCAGCTTCAATGAAGTTTGCTAAATTAAGTAAATTTTTTGTTTTAATTTTAGCATTAGCGCACGAGAATATTTTTCAAATTTAAAAGATTTCACCTAAAATTCTGTAAAGGACTTTTTTTAAAATGCTTTTTTCAATAAATTTTTCTTTGTGTTTTCACTTTGCCAAAAGGTTATAAAACTCCACTGCTAATGACACTCCACCATTTTGCGAATATCATAATATAAAATTGTTTAAATATTTGTTTAACTGCTTTGAAAAGTTAAGTGAAGAAGAAAAAAAGTGTGTAAATGATGAACTTTTGCAAAATTTATTTGTTTTGAACAATTTCATAATTTTAAAAATTTAAAAGAAAATAACAAAAGCAGTTATAAATGTAATAAAAATAACTTCATAAAAAGTTATCAATTGCATTAACTCATTCATCATATTTAAAAAAAAGCATAATTAATTAATTTCCGATATTTGTTTCATATATTTTAAAATGTTGTAATGTTCATACAATTTTTAATGTCAGATTGTAAAATATTAAAAAAAAATTAAAGCAAATTAAGTAATAAAATATATAAACTAGATCACTTTTCACTAAGTCACTTAAATTCTAATTTCTATATACATTCAATCACATTATCTTGTTTAAAGACAAATCATTTCGTCCGTTAAGGTTTCATTTGATTCATCATCAAGATCTGTAAAGAAATCTGCATAATTACTATTTAAAATAACTACTGGGGTATCAAATTCATCACCAAATTCATCTTGTGTTGAAGTTAAATCATCATCATCATCATCGTCGTCGTCGTCGTCACAAAACATCGTGGTCTTCATCATCATAACCACCATCATCCTTTTAGCAACATTGAATGTGAATGAACTCCTCCGATTGGTCGGTGGTTGCTGTGCAACAGTGCATTCCACACCGTCCACGTAAGAAATTAGTGCAGTTCACATTTGTTTCGCACAGTCCATGGGTGGGTAAAGCACTAGTATTAATATTATATTCACATCGAAATGCTAAGGATTTGTGAAGAAAGAGCCGGTATATATAGATATGAGACATAAATTAAAGTTTCACACAGCAGGGAACTTTCCCACAGTTCGTGGCGTGAAGGGATACAAGTACTATCCGCATGGGAACTACTTTCAGTTACTGTAGCGAACAATGGGGATTTAGAGTCTGGAGACGAACGGTACGGTAGTGATGTCTGCAATTAAAATCGCTGTAAAAGTGCGCGGAAAATGCGTGTGAGTGCGTAAATGAGTGTTGAACTCGTGTGTTAATAAGTCGGTTGCTGAACATGTGGCGACAGGATTTTAGTTTTGTGTTTGTGATCTTGGTAACTTGTTGGATTCAGTCTGTAACAGGTAGGTATCCCATCTTGTGCCTATAGATCTGTGTTGACCTGCACTCTGGTGTCTTGTTTTCCGTTTGGCCTAACCAGATCATCGGTGCTGCGAACGTTAATTCGTATTGCAGTCTCCATTGGAGTTTTCTTAAGCGTTCATTTCCGCTTGTCGAGATACCAATGGAATTCGGTAAACAAATGTCGCAGCACTGTGCTTCTAAGTTGATTCAAGAAGTGTGAGGGGTAGATGAAGGATATCACATTTTGTGCGACTTTGTTGTAACAAAAATGAAATTCTAAGCGCGGTTGTACGTTTGTGATGTGGTTGGTGTTTATTGCAGGCGCATTAGGCTTGTGACTGCATGTTTCATGTAGGAAGGGACTGAATTCGAGCCTTGTAAATATTTCTTATGTATGTAGAGGCAAATTATCAGGCACTGGGGCCCCTCTTTGTTGCATTCGTGTGCATGTTAGCGTACAGTGAGACTACAGTTCACAGCTTGGCAAACCATCTTGTTGAAGACATGTATGTAAAATAGTACGTAAAACATATTTGTGTAGCCATTTTGCTACACGACATATTCATGTTTTGGCTTGTTCCACTCGCTAACTGTAATTTGAAACATTGGCGGAAAATACGGAAGGAATATTCAACGTGTGCCTAATTAATTACACCCAGTTAAGCACTCTCAGCCACCCAACATGTTCGCTGGCAGTAAGTTGGAAAACGGTTGTGTTAAAACCTGCTGGGTGGAGAGACCGCGTCATTGAACGGCCATGGTGTCTGCTGTCCAGTGCAGGCGACAGTAATTACAGATTAATGAGTGTGCGAGAAGTGATGCTTGCATATCGTCATGCGCCAAATTGTGCTGTAAGAAAGCAGCAGTCGTGTAGTTTTGCGTGTTATGGACGGTGTGTGGATCAAAGAAACATATTACCGATCAAGTTGGGTCTGTTCATAACGCTTTTGACGTGTAGTCCGGAAGTGTCCAGTTCACATCTCAGCCGGCACCCGGTGTCGCGTATGACGGCGCTCCCGAAAGTTTTCTCAGACTGGGCCAAGAGCGCACCCATCTATTTATTATTTACCAGTTCCCCTACTATTCTGTGCTGTAGCCAGAAGCCAGAGTTACAGACAGCGTAGCAGAATGGAGACGATGAAGATTTTAAGGTGTCCCTGTTCGTAACCGTTTGCAGCGCAGAGGGTGCTTGTACCACCAGGTTTAACGTTTAGGATTTTTCCGTTCTCCCTACACAGTATATTTGATAGGTGACGGAAAAAGTCCACAGAGTTAATGAGATTCATTGATATCTTATCGTCAGAATCTCTTAGATTAATAGTGCATTCTTATGATTTGTGTGGATCTCAGAATGGCGATTATTGCTCTGTACAGCTTAACTGACTGATTTTTATAACCGAGACGGAGTGTGTTTACTGCGCGGTATGGACTGAAAGTTTACATATGACGTTGATTTTAAAAGAAAACAATTAGTCTCTGGTTTCAGTTAATTTTTATTCTTAAAGGCTTAATTATGCACCGCATCGGGATGGCTATTTGGTTGTTTTATACGGTGATGACTGTTGTGAAGTTTTGTTGAAGGGCGATACATACCTGGTCGTCAGCCGGTTAAAACTTTTCATGTGGAGGTTTGATTGATGGGGAGAGTGGAATATGTCCCCACATAGGCCTATCCTCAGCGCGAGGTAGAGGTGAGTGGTCAGTCTTATTTCCTGACTGCTTTATGCTGAGGGAAAGGGTTCGCTGTAGAAAAAACCTGCTGTGTCCATAGGCCCCAGATCCAGCCTGGGTGCGTTACGGGGGAGAAAGATTTGTTATTGTCTTGTTAAATAGTGGCCCGTGTGTCCGGTTTGCGTAAGTGGCTCGCGTGTTGTACCGCCGTCTGTTGACACCTGACCGTTAACTATATTGCAATGTGAGCTTTGTTCAATGGTAGCATGTTCCTGTGAATTGTGAGCAGTTTACTGTCACACAACCGTCCAACTGAGCCTTGTCTTGGTCTCTTTGTGGTTATAAGATGTGTCTAACAGCATTCATCTTTATCTCCACACTCTTGACATTCATTGCCATTCGTACAGTAATCAGGGTGACCTGCAGCCCAGCATTTTACATGTCGGTTGAGTGGCAGCACTTAAAATCGTACTGTGGAACTCCCAGTAGATAGTACCAGTTGAATATCGCCCGTTAACTCTCAGTTGCAAACAATTATCATGGCAAGAGATGTATGTATCTGTTATTTTGTCGGTTGTTAACCAAAATCCGCATTTGTCGGCAAATTTTAACAGACACGCCGAATACGAAATATTATGAAAATTCGTACGGTTAGTTGCTCTTTTCCTGAGAACGGACTGACACGAGGAAGGTAGTGACAGCTAGTCGCAGTTTTGCGATTGCTCCTTAAAATGGCGGTTGCGTGAAATCCGTATTTGGCGTGTGGTTTGAAGAGCCGCTGGAGCCAGGCGTGTGCGTGACATTGAACACGGAGGTACCAGCAGCACGTTACGTTTGAAGTACCAATATTGTTTGCCGGTAGGTACAAAACCGGTGACGCGGCGAACGTGGAGTTGTAAGGAATGTCACGTTGACAAGATCAGTGCCAAGTCACAATTTCGTGCAGAAAATGTAGTAGTAGTAATCTGACTTATTTTTCTATTGGAAACTTCCCAAGTATGGTTTTATTCAAACACGATCATGACAGTAGTTCACGAAGGAAATGCTAATTTATTGTTTGGATTTCAGGTTTTAATTTCCAAAGAAGACAGCAACAGGACAAAGCAAGAAAGTTCTGCCTGCTACTGATTAAACCAGAGTCATTATTTTATCCGACAACTCTCGGTTGCTACTTACTGTCGGTTCGTTTGTTGTATTAACGTAGCCCACGCAACCGATTACACACTTGCGCGCCGCTGACTACCGGTGGGAAGTGACAAATAACAAATTTTATGTTTTTGCCCCGTGCATTGTGATACGGTTATGCAACACAAACCAACGAAATGGACACTTTTCAAATTAATACCTTAATTAATATTTTTAATTTCTGATGCCTTCTACATGTTTCGAACCTCATGGGTTCATCTTCAGGAAGACAACTGTAAACGCAGTTTGTGTATGGTATTTTTACTTGCATTGGTGTAAGCACAAACTGCGTTTACAGCTGTCTTCCTGAAGATGAACCCACGAGGTTCGAAACATGTAGCAGATGTCAAAAATTGAAAAGTTGAATGAAAGTATTAATTTGAAAAGTGTGCATTTCTTTGGTTTTTGTTGCATAATGACAACAGTTGTGCAGTAAAATAAGGACCCCGCGTTGCAGTGCAGCTGCTCATATAAAGTGTTCTCCTCAGAAGGCTAACAGCGAATTGTTTCCGCTGAAACTCGCCACAAGGTGCGGTGCACAGTGCGGTATAGCACGTCCACAACCGTCCAGCGTGGTGGACACAGCCCTCTCCTCGGTTGCTCACATTTCGCCCTTTACGTATGATTCCAAGTCGTCGGGAGTGCGGTTTGATGGCGAGGTCGGGCCCCGCCGCACCTCGCACAGTGCGCCCGGCGATGTAGGTTAGTCGCTGCGGAAGTGCTTCTCTTCTGGTTCTCAGGCTTTCTCTCTGCCAGCAAGCCAGCGAACGCTTTTCATGTTCTTTGCTTCCAGCGAGGACTGCCTGGTGAACGCTGCGCGGTCCTGCCACAAGGCCAGTTTGGGGCCTGAGACAAAACTCTGCCCTGTTGCTTTCCATGACTTGGTCGTCCCGTAAGGACGAGCTCGAACAGCTTGATAACATTTGTTGTGTGTCGACAGAACGGTTATGTAGAGGGACATCACGCTGCTGCGTGTTGACACCAGAGTTCCTTTAATGTTTTGCATAGAAAATGCATCAGATTGACTTCAGTTATAAAACATGTCGTGTTGGATGACAGCTTTGATTAACTGTTGTCTTTACACGTACCTTTTGGCGCCGAACTGTAAGATATAACAAATCTGTTTAATGGATGTGAAAGCTGTTCCAAACTGCCCGCGTTATGTTGGTGATATATTAAATAATCTATGGAAAGCGACTGGACGAAATGAATTGCAAGTCGTTACGGTGCTGAATCATTCAGCATTGTTGCTGTTGCCTATGGCGCGGCGCACGGAAGTCGTGTCGGCCCTGAATGTGACACAGACCGGCCGTTTAGGTTCGTCATGACCAGCTGTGAGTGAGTGCTGCTGTATTGTGAACTGGAGTCGCAGTGCTGGTTGCAGACTCCTCAAACAATATAAAATTCCCTTTCTACCCATTGTACCCGATTTCCGAAAGAACGTTATTTTTTTTAAGGTTACTCGACTTCGACCGCCGGATGTTGAGTGCGGAGCGTCGGTGGCATGATAAGGATGGGGGAACACCGAAGTACTGCAACAAAAACCTCCCACCGTCACTTTTAACACCACATATGTTACGTAGACTGGCCGGAGATCGAACCCGGGCCTCGGCGGTGAGAGGCATGAGCTTTGTCCCCTTCAAATTCTTCAGAGTATTTTTACAGTTCAGTTCCCACTGCGCAGTAAACACTGTATTGTGCAGCTGATTAGAGCACCAGGCGCTGTTGATTGGGAGGGTCTTGAGGAATACATAAATACACTGTGAGCAGGAATAAGAGTTTGTATTGTCAGAGCAGGAGGTATATATATTTACCACAGCGTCTTTGAGTGCCAGTTGACAAATGTGTGTGCAGTGAATGGGCATAGCGTGCTTCGCCAGGTTCCACGGGCTGTGTTGTTTGTACACAGCGTGAGTATCTGTTCGTCGTCCGGTGTGTGAATGCTGACCGTTCCACTGTCATAGTATTTACGATTTAAAGGTGGGATGACAGTACAAGTAGAACTGCGTTTGCTCATGTCTCTGTGAGTGATGATTATAATCCGCGCCGTACAAAACACAGCTGCCGTGCACATTGGTAAGAATAGCCTTCAAATTGCATCACATCATTGTGCATTGTCTTTCAAGTCAGCGGCAGAAAACGGAGCTGTTAAATGTCTTTGTCTGAACATTAACGGAATGGTCTTTACAATCCAGACGGAGTGTTTACTGCGCGGTGCGGACTGAATGTTTAAATGGAATTCAGGTGAACTTGGTCGTAAAAAGGCCGTGTGGTGGGCAGAGTGGCGGTGGGACGCGTTTTTATCCGAGCACTTCCGTTTTTCTTGTCGTTGTCATTCCGCCAGGGCACCATTATCTTATCAGAAGGACAAACGGTCGAAGTGTTGGGACCTTCAAAAGTGCGCTTCCGGAAAACGGGGAGCATTGGGTAGAAAAATACTTGAAGCTTACCGACTCGTTCACACGATCAGATGCTCGTACGTCCATCTGCCTCCTTACCTCACCCACTGTAGCTTGCGTCTGATGGTCAGTGCCTGATTACAGGAAGGCGTCTTACAAAGGGCCGATTCGTCACTCCGTTTTAGGGATGACAAGGCGGATCTAGAAATGTACATGCAGCTGTTACCAGGGCAGCCCGAAAACCAGTCCTGAGCCGTCGAAATGCACGTACATCGTGCCCCCTGTTTTACTGTCCTCCATGTTAAATCTTCTCTTTGCTGTTTCCAGTGCACAATCGATATATTGCCATTTTACATCGCATGACTACACGGACATTTTAATTTGCATGACAAGGTAAAGGTAAAGATCACCCTAGAACAAGCCACGAAGGCCCAGAGGGGGAGTAGAGGTATAGCTTTACTCTTTGTTTAATCTTGTCGCTAGATGGGGTGGGTGGTCAACGCCACGCCCCGGCCGTTTTGCCCCCAGAAAAGAGATCGGGTACCCATTGCACAGGAGGCTGGGTGGGCCCCAGGGCCGGTCTGAAAGGGGGGGAGGGAATATCGCTCCCCACCGGGATTCGATCCCTGGCCCGTCCAGCCCGTAGCAAGTCGCTGTACCGACTGAACTATCCCGGCCCACATTAACTGTGTTCCGTTTCTAGTTCTAGCTGCTGTAGGGGAAGGAACGAATGAGCACCGATGTTGCTTGAGAAGTGACGGTATCATTATGTGAGAGTGGTGTGGGAGTGGACCGTCACGTTGGTTGGTTGGTTCACTGTCAGCTTCTCAACATAAAACATAACATTAAAACCTCAAAAATTGTAGTGGGCGTGTGTCATTAATGTCAAGAGCTGAACAGAGCGACAAAGAAAAGGCAGTGAGGGAGTTGCGGAATTTAAGAGGATGCTTGGGAGGTAGGATGCAGAATTTAGGAAGCATGTGGCACGTTTAAACGGTGATTAACCGTGGAAAGCCCAGCGGTCACTATACGTACCGCCAGTTTAACACTCAGCAATTCTACGTTGTGCCCACACAGTGTATGTATGTGTTTTGTGTGGATCTGAGAACAAACAGCGATTATTTCCCTATACAGCATTAACTGACTGGTTTTTATAACCGAGACGGAGTTTGTTTACTGCGCGGTACGAACTTAGTCTTTATATTTGTTAGTGGTTTATCTTAGCCGATTTGGTCGTACCATGGCTCAGGTCGCCGGCCTATCACCGCCAAGGTCCGAGTTCGATCCCATGTCAGTCCATGTGAAGATTTGTGGTGGATGCTTTAGCACTGAGACAGGTTTTTCCAATGATTGCACCAATGATCCATATTCATCTTCATTTACATCAGGGCTGACCACCTTCAACCCAGTGGAGGGCCACACAATTCGCAAGGACTTGCCCGAGGGCCGCAATTGTGTATACGTGTTTCGAAAATGCGGGGGGGATTGAATGAACTAGAACGCTCCTGTTGACAAACAAGACGTTTGTTTTATTGATGTTCATTATAGTTTCCGTATTGTGTCTGTATTGTTAAATTGTGTTACTAAAGCAATTCAGGTGACTGAGGTTGCAGGCAGCTTGCTGAGTGGCACTGACCAACTCGATGCTGTTATCAGATGGGGAAACGGGCGGAGCATGGGAACCTTCCAAAAAGCAATACCTTTTCGGAAATCGGGGAGTTTTGGGTAGAAAAATGCTTAAATTTAGGCTGTAAAGGGCTGAAAAACGTTTCGGGAAATAAATGACAAGTCAGAACACACAACGGAACATAAAATATGGAAGACAGTGTTGGTTTTTTTTAACAAGCTGGATAATCAGCGTTTGGAAGCAGCGGAGATAAAGTGTAGATAGAGTTGGTAGAGTGTGCAAACTGCAGAAAAAGGTACGGACTGCACGTTCAGAATGCAAGTGAAGTGCTGCGAGTTTCTTTAGGAGAGAGAGAGAGAGCAGCAGAGAAAGGGGCGGCAGAAGTGAGCGCTGTGTTATCAACATGTTAGAAAAAAACAGTACTAGTTCTAGAAAGAGATGGGAACATACTGTGTGCAAGTTGGCGCAATGGGATGTGCAAACCGGAGAGCTGCAGAGCAGAGTAACAAACTGAGCAGTTACTGTGCCCTTTAAATACAGTGGTGCAGTGCCACCTGCTGAAACAGTGGATTTATCTGGCACAGAGCGTGTGTTGTTACGATTGCAGTAAGCAGCACAAGTCAGTTGGTCTTTGCGATGGCTTTTTTTAAAGTGAGACAGAAACTTGATCGCCAAATTTTTGTGACAGGAACCTTCAGGTATTTGTAATGGAGATACCATTGTTTTCTGTCCAGTAGGAACCGAATTTTTATGTGTGGTGGACGCGCTTTGTTGTCTGTGCGACAGAATGCGAGTTTGTCGTGGATTGATTTCAGGCTGGACAAGGTTGAACCGCCAGCGTATTAACATGAAACTAGATACAGTACAAGCTTGAGCCAGTGTGCCAATTGTGAGCAAGATCATTGGCAGTTGATGTGAGTGGAGACGCGATTTAAAAAGCTTGCAGCTGCTCGTCCCTACCGCAGCTGTCGCTGGCTCGCTTGTGCTCTGTCCGTTGGCTGGGGCTACTTGTTGCCATTGAATGCTGCTCCAACCGGTGGCAGGGATGCACACAATTGCCTACACCCAGTGACACTTCGCTTCGTTGAAAGGAGCCTGTTTGTGGCGCCACAAATGGTGGCGCGACTGTCTTTTCACGCAGAGGAATTATAGATATTTTAGTGTCTGGTTTCTTGGATTGTGGTTGGCGTACCGGTACCGGTACGCCAACCATTATTTACTGGAACGCGGCATGAGTAATAAAATGTAAAACCTAAGTGACATACTACTTCAGCATTGCTGGCAACATAATGCAATTCATCGCCATATCCTGCCAGTCTTAACCATTTGAGATTCTTAATTTAAATAAGGAAGTATTGGTCGTGCATTCAAACTGTTAAATTTCACATAATGGTACACCAGCGAAAAAAGTTTGCAAACTGTTCTGGCGCCACGAATCCTCTTGTGTTCTGCCCCTGCCACCAGTCGCCCGTGGTCAGGCCACAGCTAGCGATACGTGGACACTTGCCGTTCGGTTGTTGCTTGGCTCCTCTTTTTCGAACATTCCGAGTTGTCCGCTGTGCCAGTCATTTCAAAAATGGAACTGACCTTGAAGACTAGGGCTGGCTGCTGGGTCGCGCCGCGAATAGGAGCACTAATATCCGAGCGTGTTTGTGGCGCCACAAAAAGTGGCGCGTCTGTAGCGAACCGTTTTCCACCAGCGTGTTTGTGGTGCTGTAGCACGTCCGCGTGGCGAACGCTGTTTCCTCGTTTAGCGCCAGGTTTGAGATGGAGTTTGAAGAGGAATTGTGTGTCTTGTTTTATTGCACAAGAATTGAAAGAAAAAAGCGGAAAGTCTCAATCTTGGATAGATTGCCGGCTGAATTCAATGCGGGAACCTGGCACAATGTAAACTGCGTGTTAACACTGTATAGTGCAGACTGACGACGCGTGTTGCTGGACAGGCTTCAGCTTCGGTAATGAACTGCGCATTGTTAAAGGTTTGGTATTTAGGCATGAAACATTTCAGATACCGACTGTTGGAAGAAATGGCGCTTCAGTACGTGCTGGTGCAAATGGCATCGTCTGAGTTGTGGCGTGCAGCGACCGACAGCCATAGCAGTGCTTCAGTCTGTGCAGCGCTACTTGTCATATATGACCACTGATTACATTATAAAGGTACACTATAAGTCATTATTCAGGTATGTTCAGAAAATATTGTTTCATCGCCAGTACCAAGTCTTGCATCACACGTGGAAATGGAGACGCTTAGTCTGGCGACCTCATGACCTATTAAGAGATTAGCCTCTCGATTCCGGGAGCGCTTCTAGGAGACTTTGTCCGTTTCAAAGGGCTGAATAACACGTGTGAAGCTATGACGTCTATATGACATAAGTCAAAATGTAATTTTGAGTTAATAATTAGAAATTTCAACCAATAGCTTCACACAGCCACGCCCGAGGTTGATGTACATTTTTCACACGACACCTTTCCAAGCCATATATAATGTCATATAATTATACCGCGACGGGGGGACACTTGTTTCAACTCTCGTCGCTTGAACGTCCGAACCACCTACTGTATATTTTAATACACCATTTAAACTTCTACCAGTGGACTTGAATTTATTCTTAAGTGTCCTAACTGATCCTTCATCAAGACCGTCACTCGGTCTACCCAAGATCCAGTCTCCAGCTCCCAGGGATATAACATACTGTTTGTATATTCTGCTGACTGGCTGGTATTTGTGGTGCCACAAACAGGCTGGACAACCACGGGCAAGATGCAAAGAAGAACAGGCCATAGAAGGACCAGGTATATCAGTCACTAGTTGTGTAGTACTGGCACAGAATGGAAGCTTGGCCTGTCAGATTCAGAATGGGCCGTACCTTGACTGGACGATTAGTCGTAGGCCTGTAGCCGTGGAAGACCGGGCCAGTCACTGCTATTTGTGGGGCAGTACTGTTGCCTTCCCCGGTCAACGCCTCATACTCAGACGCTGTGTAGCCGCAGCAATTGACAGCGTCCATGAACAACACACTTAAGGAATAGTGCGGTGAGCAGAACTTGCGGGCTTCGGCCGGAGGGGCCCAGCAGGCTACCGTAGCGGTTAGTCACGGCTAGTTCAACCTGTCGTCATGGGCGACGGTTGTGCTTCTCGGTTCTTCCATGCCGCTTCCGGGATGGTATAGCCTGAGCCAGCTGAATCGGCTAACATTCTGTCACCCTGTTTACAAGACAAGTTTTTTTTAGCGTCGTGGTCGAGTACTTTTTTTTTTGGGGGGGAGTGGTTCAGATTAAGTTTACATTCTGGTCAGCAGAAGTGCTAACAGACTGTCACGCGCATTCCGTGGAAGTACTTCAGACTGGCCACAACAGTCCTGTGTACAGCTGATTGCACCAATCAGTCGACATTGTGCAGCGACAGCTGATGGCGGCGTCGTTAAACAAGTCACAAATTGATGAATGTAAGGCACTAACGGGATGGAGCAGGCTGGACGAGACTCGGACTGCGGACTGACAGCAGTCCGGCCACCAGTCGCGTGTCCGGCCTCACAATGCAGGTTACGTAAAGTCTGCTGTACAGGCAAGGCCGCGAGCCGCCTGCCCGCCGATGGCTGTGATTCTGTGTGCAGCTGCCTGAAGTGCTTGGCAGGGCACATTCCAGGGCTGGACAGAGCGCTGCACTGCCAGGTAACTGAACTGGCAGTTCGCTGTTCCTAACCTGCCTGGCTGCCTGTCGACGCAGAGCGCATGAACGTTTCTGATTTAACCCCTGGCCCCTGCGTGGCGGTCCATCTTGACACCCACGTCAGGGAAGTTCGTGCTTGGTGTAGTGAGACAGACAGACAGACTGTAGTCTGTGAAGCACAGCCCTTCACGAAGGATGCGATTGGAAAGACGTGTAGCATGCACCTGGGCCAAGGAAAGTTATAGGCTTACACATATGTAATAGCAAATCTTGAATGTACAGGGTTTTAGTTTGAGACCCGGGATATCGCAGTCGGTATAGTGACTGGTCTGCTGGCTGGACGATTCGGGGTTCGATTTTTAACAGAGCAAGTCCCACCCCCCCCCCCCTTCTCCAGAACGTCCATGCCGACGTTTGGGTCTGCTCAGCTTCCTGTTAAGTGGGTGTCGGGGGCCTCTCTCCCCGGGGGCGGAGCATTCGGTTCTTGAGGCTGACGCCACCACCTAGTTCCGAGTTTAAGAATGAGTGAAGCTCCACCAGTACTCTGTCATATGCACAGGTGCAACTGCAGCGAGGTTCACTTCGGGACAGTATAGAGGGAGAGAATGGAGAAATTGTTTGTGGATTGAAGTGGCTGAATGTGTGGTCCACTGTTATGATTCTTACTTGCAAACGCGCGGCACTTTCTGATTTGAATGACTGTAATGTTCTGAAGAAGCCCTGAACCCGGATGTCGTGTCTTCTGGCTGTCACGTTGGCAGCTCTGAAGAACGCGCTTTGTTCTACCGAGCCCACTTGCCCGCGGACCGACCGAACACACCGCGCTGTGTTGCAGCAGCCGGGTGGATCGTATCTTACTGACAGGGGAAAACTGACGTACGAGGAAAACACCAGTCCCAGTGCCACTTACGGAATTACCTGAGATCGAAATCGGGCCTCCGTGGTGAAAGGTCGGCAACTAACCGCCTGAGCCAAGGCATGGAGTTTTGAAGGTCCAAGAGTTCTTGAGTTGTAGTTTTGGATCTAGCCCGTACCGCGCAGTAAACACTCCGTCTCGGTTATAAAAACCAGTCAGTTAATGCTGTATAGGGAAATAATCGCTGTTTGTTCTCAGATCCACACAAAACACATAAATACACTGTGTGGGCAGA